>Ga0326728_10011782_pt1 | contig 19780 bp, 17 predicted proteins | sample MB3enrmetagenome_FD_207602 | JGI IMG/M metagenome (GOLD analysis project Ga0326728, IMG submission 207602) | Lab enriched peat soil microbial communities from McLean, Ithaca, NY, United States - MB31MN | ecosystem: Environmental > Terrestrial > Soil > Wetlands > Peat | place: USA: New York... | reverse complement strand
TAAAGCGGTGATGTTTGACTTCGGACATACGATTATAGATGAACTGAGAGAAAGACAGGTTCCACTTGCGTCACGATCTGTCTTCCTACTGAATCTCGCATAATAGAGTGACAAATAGGTCAAAAAATAAGACCTGTATGTTTCAGGAAAGAAAATGGGAGGCTGCGTGATTTGCCGGCACGAACTATACCACTGCGAACGGCGGTCTCCGCTTCGTCTATATCTTTGCTGCATCGATTAGCGAGCTCTTGTCCTTTCACGTTACTCCACAATGTTTCTACGGGATTCAGATCTGGGGCATAGCCTGGCAATCTTTCCACAGTCAACCAACTCTGCTGGCTGGCAAGGTATTCTTGCATGATTCGACTTTTATGCGCTGGCAATCCATCCCATATCAGTATGGCTTTCTTCCCGTGCATGTGTCGCTTGAGATCTTGCAGGAAGGAAATCAGACTCTCCGAGTTGTAGCTTCCTCGACGCGTCTGGAAGTACAGGCGAGAACGGCGCCCGTCCCAGCGATAACCAATCGCCGCACATACTGACAGCGTATCCCAGTTGAACGCGTGAATCAGGATAGGGGTTTCTCCCTTTGGGGCCCACGTTCGTCGGATCGACGGTCGCTGCGAGACTCCACTCTCGTCTTGGAAGAAGATCCACGCTTTCCGGCGACGAGCTTTTTTTTTACATCGGGCCATTGTTGTTCCACCCAATATTTCACCGCTTCGGGATTACGCTCCCTGGCTTGTTTGGCTGGCCGTTGCAGGGTCCAGTCCATCGCGCCCAACAATTTCCATACATGACCGGGATGATAATGCACTCCGGTGACGCGTTCGATGACCATGGCCACCCGCGGCAGTGTCCACAGATCTGTCTTGAACCCATTACCGCGTGCTCCCTTGCGAAGAACAATGTCCAGTTGCTGAAGCTGCTTCTTATTCAGCCTCGGTTTCCGGCCTGCTCTGCCAGCACCCTTCAGCCCAGCACTACCAGCGCGTTTCCATTGTTTATACCAGCGACTCACACTTTGTCGGCTAACGCTCAATTGCCGTGAGATGGCTGCCAACATCAGCTTTCCCGTTGTGAACAAACGCGCCGCATGTTTGCGTCGCTGCTCCAGTGCATCGAAATCTCGCCGTTGTCGAATAGGAGTAGACATGTAGCTATTATACTGCCGAAACAGAATAGTGTCACTCTATTATGCGAGGTTCAGTAATGCCCGGTCTTGCTGAGATCTTGCCTCAAATTAAGTTCAAAATGGGCATATGGGCGAATGCTGAAGCTGGAGAGCAGGAAGTTCGGACTTGGTTGAAAAGAGCATGAATCAATCAATATTTCGAATGGATCGCCACTTCCAAAGACGCTGGAGCAAGGAAACCGAATCGCAGTTTTTTTCGTATGCACTGAAACAATGCGAAATGAAAAACGAGGAAATAATATTTGTCGGCAATCAACTGAACACCGATGTTCAAGGCGCAAAGGACTATGGAATACAATGTGTGTGGTTGTCAGGTCCCGCTTATCACAGCCCAGATGATTTTCCTAATGAGGATGTTACGGCGATTCAAATCGATCCGGATCATATGGTTAAGTCTCTGCTCGATTTACCAGCCCTGCTAGAAATCATTCGGCAACGACCACCTTTTGTGAGTCGGTCGGAATAATTTCCCGCATCGCGACTTTTGCGGGGAGTCATCCCAATTTAGCAGACGAAGCTCGGCAGCGAGAATTGCAGAAAGGAATTTAGCAAAGTGAGACTTGCGTCGTCTTCATTTCTTAGGCTGAGGCGCGTCCACACCAAACCAGATCTTGGTCTTCACATCCTCAAACCAAAACTTGGCTTTCACATCCGTTTTGGCATAGGAATTGAAATCCCGAGAGACAGTCGCCACCCCGCCCCATTTAGATGTGCCAAGCTGTCTAAATTCCTTCGGGAGCCAGACGTTATCGTGCGAGTTATCCATGGTCATAGTGTATTCAACCTGGGTGGAACTGTGTCGGACAGAGAGTGCTACTGCGACAAGTTGAGCTTCATCCGGAATGATAAGCATTGTGACCAACGGGGTCGACACAAGTCCATGACTGGGATAGTCTATTTCAATGACGTTATGTCCCTCGAACTCCTTGGAACACACATACGTGTATTTCCTTGGTTTATAATCGAATCGATCATACATCCTTTGCTCGGACCATCCTTCTACAAGATCATCGAAAAAATCCAGGATCGTATCCCATTTCTCCCATGCTTGATGGTTCTGCCGCCATTTTACATAGAGTTTGACGACAGCGGGATCCCAGGTCAAAGAATATTCTTTTTTAGCAATTTTAATTTTCCTCCCATCGACCCAAACGTCCTTCCCGTTGATTTGTTTCAGACTAGGTCCAAGGAAACCGTTTTTTGCAGTCCAGACCCAATCAAGACGATCCTCGACGCGAACTTTGGAATCTGAATCAGGTGAAAAATGCTTGCCGTACAATGAGTCCGTCTCATTGAAGATGTAACCGCGAAGATTATCTAGATCAATCTTACAGTTTTGCCACACCTTGGCCAGTAACTCGTCAAGATCGTTGGCACTGTAAGTTTTTTCTTCAGAATTTTGACGCGCGATAGCGCTGCTGGCAAACAAGATAAGGCTTGAGAAGGCAATCGAGCGGCTGATATTTATGAGAGCCATGGTGGCCCCTTTCGTGGGAATCCTCCGCCGTAATGCGCCGATGCTTCCGAATTATCGGTTCGTTCAAATGGTCATGTATCGTCTATGATTGGGCCTATTATATCCCACGTCCCCAAAAGGGCACATTGTTTTAGTAATTTGGATGACCTGGACTCAAACTCCCTTGATACGCATTCTCTCCCACAGTGCGATTTCGGGACAACATCGAGGAGCGGCATTTTACATTTGGCTCCAACGATTCCATCCAAACATAGTCGGAGACTTTCCCGATTCTCGCTTATCCCTATAGCCAGAGAAGCTTTGAACCGTACCGCTACGAATTTGTGCCTTCGTGCTATCCAGGGATATGGGGAGCGGTTTCGATTTGTCCGATGCAGAGACATGGGCGGTAAGGATCGGCGCTCTGATTTCCGAGTCCATCAAGGCTGCTGATGATGTGGCCAAACCAGGTATTGAGCGCCATTCTGAGCTTGGCATCGCAGGAGACAAGAAGTACTATTGCCCCTGCAATGACAGAAAAACCTGACCTTGCAACCCTCTTAGGAACGCCCGCGGGAAGGACCCAGACTTGGGAGCAAATCAACAGTTGGTTCCATGCGGGACGTGAGCCGCACCTCAAATCGGAGGGAGTGCAAGAACTTCTGCATCTTCTGCAGCCGAAGGGCGTTTTTTTCAAAACCCTGCCAGGCAACTCCTGCCTCCTTGACGTTGGAGCCGGAGATGGCTCGCTTCACATCCTCAGGACCTGGCCTTTCCCCCCAAGAGCGGATATTAAGCTCTATGCCTTCGGGCTCTTGAAGGGGCAGTACTACGACAATCTGGATGGCTACGAGTTAGGGCACTGGCCCCAGACGACGCCCCGCTTCCCGGGAGTGGACTTCAATGCGATTGTTTGTTCCCACTTCATCGAGCACCTAGAATCCCCCACTGAGTTCATCGCATGGTGCGCAGCGAGGCTCCCCGAGGAGGGCCGGATTTACCTTGAATGGCCGTCGCCCTGTGCGCTCACCCTGCCGGACAGAGGCAAGTTGGCGGCAGTGGGCGTGGACCTGATAATCTCGAATTATCGGGACGACCCTACTCATCAAGGGATGCCGTCGCGCGAGGCGCTTCTGCTGGCATTGGTGGAGGCGGGTTTCTTTGTCGAGCAGACAGGGGTGATCCGGCTTCCCTTTCTCGAGGATGAACTCTTGGCTCACTTCGGGTTAATGGGCGGGGATGCCTATGCCCGCCAATTTGCCTTCTGGTCCAAGACCTATTGGGCGCAGTTCATCGTGGCTGTCAAAGCACCTTCCCGCAGCTCGACGGAGTAGCGAGAAGTGCTCCTATGCTGATAAGGGGCTTTATGTCGATTGCGAACCGGACTTTCGATGGTTCAAGTGATCCCCAAGGCTTTCATGAATGACATCTTGATCTAAAACCGCAGCATGGGAATAGAGCAAACCTCCAAAGTGTCCCGCATAGCTCGGCCGCTTGATCCGTTGGCTTAAGTGGCGGGATATGGATTCGTCTGAATCTCCTCTCCTTACGGCAGAAGAAGCAAACAGCGATTTAGAAGGCAGTCAGTCTGGTGGTCGAGGGGTTGGCTATCCGGAGATGCAACCTGATTTCAAACTCCTCTGAACGGCATTCGGGCGGATGACCGCACCGGCGGCCCGGAAGTCGTCTGTCAGCTGCAGGGTGATCTCCCCGAATGCAACTGGAGAGTTAAGGCGCGTCCAAGGGTCGGCCAATGTATAGGTCCGGGAATGCATGCTGGATAATCATCTTGCCTTTGCGATTGTGATACGCTGATAGGATGTTAGGAGCAATCATGAACATAAACACTTTCCTCAACCGCTTCTTCCATTCCCAAATCCCCAGCCTCGCCACCGTGTCGCTAATCACGCTGGCTTGGAGTAGCCTCGCCTTTTGCGGCCCGATTCATGACGCGGTTCGTCATGGGGATTTTCAAAAGGTCAAAAGGCTCCTCAAAGATAATCCCAAGCTGGCTTCCAGCAATGACATTGACATCCTCGGCTATACGCCTTTGCACTTGGCGGCGTTGTATGGCCACAAGGAGATGGCGGAATTGTTGCTGGCCAATAAGGCCGAGGTCAATGCCAGAGGCAACAACGCAGCCGGCTATACGCCTTTGCACTTGGCGGCGTCGTATGGCCACAAGGACGTGGCGGAATTGTTGCTGGCCAACAAGGCCGAGGTCAATGCCAGGGGCAACAACGACTCGATGCCTTTGCGCGATGCGGCGTTATATGGCCACAAGGCCGTGGCGGAACTGCTGCTGGCCAACAAAGCCGAAGTCAATGCCAAGGACAACACAGGCTGGACGCCTTTGCACGCAGCGGCGGTAAATGGCAACAAGGCCGTGGCGGAATTGCTGCTGGCCAATAAGGCTAAGATCAACGCCAAGGACGACATAGGCTGGACGCCTTTGCATGAAGCGGCGTTTTATGGCAACAAGGCCGTGGCAGAATTGCTGCTGGCTGACAAAGCCGAGGTCAATGCCAAGGACAACACAGGCTGGACGCCTTTGCACATGGCGGCGCACAAGGACGTGGCGGAATTGCTGCTGGCCAACAAAGCCGAGGTTAATGCCAAGGACAAGGACGGTGAGACGCCTTTGCACGCCGCAATTAGGCAGGGCCGCAAGGACGTAGTTGAATTACTGCGCCAGCATGGCGCTCACGAATGAGATTGTTTTTCAAGGATAAGGGTTTATAGAAAGCACCGGCAAAGTCGCGGTCCAGAACCGGGATTGTGGGAGATCACCCCGGCGACCCAAAATTCCTCAGCCGCCCGGCAGGATTACGTCCGCGAATGCGACTTCGGGACAACGATCAATCACACTCTCCCTCAGTCCGATGCAGCGGCAGCATAACCCAGCCTGATGCATTCCCTCGCTAAACTCGAAAGGACGCTAATGCCGTCGATGCTTTCCACAGGTCAAGGTGCTAAGCTATAGCCTATGCAATCGGGTAAGCCGAGCCGAACGGCATGGACGGCCGCTACTCATCGAGCTGTCCATCAAATACTGGAACAAGGGCGCATTTTCAACGATCCCCTGGCTCTGCGTATCCTTGGTGAAGACGCGGAAACTATCGTTCGCCAAGCCAAAGAGCAGCCATCCAGACGGACAATGCGAATTTTTGTCGCAGCCAGGGCCCGGTTCGCGGAAGATGCATTGGCCGCTGCCGTTGAGCGCGGTCTAAGCCAAGTTGTGATCCTCGGAGCCGGGCTGGACACCTATGCCTACCGCAACCCGTTCCATGGCCGCTTGAGCGTTTTTGAGGTCGATTATCCAGACACACAGGCATGGAAACGCGCTCGCCTCCGCGCTGCGCTAATTCCAATACCCGATACGCTGACTTTCGCTCCTGTGGATTTCGAAAGCCAAAACTTGGCCAATGGTCTGGTGGGCGCTGGATTTGATGCCTCGCTGCAGACTTTCTTCATTTGGCTCGGAGTTGTGCCCTATCTCACTCAAGAGGCTATTTGGTCGACTCTTGCCTATATTGCAAACCTGCCCGGCGGCGCACACGTGATCTTTGATTATGGCGATCCGCCGGATAGCCTCTCGCCCGAGGTGAGGATCTTGCATGATCGGCGCGCGGCGCATGTTGAAGCAGAAGGAGAACCATGGGTCAGTTATTTTGACTCCGACGAACTGAAGACCAAGCTGACAGGTCTGGGGTTTTCGGGACTGGAGGACCTTGGCCCGGCACAAATTGCCGTTCGTTACTTTCCAAATCGAGCGGGCAGGAGCCCCGACAGGGGTGGCCACATTTTGCGGGCAACAACCGTTTGTACCCCGTGATCAGAAAAACACGAGGTTGATATCTTGTCGGTTTATCGGACAAGTGGATTCCGAACTCCCCCGATACGGCATTCGAGGAGAGGACCGCACTGGCTCGGAGGTCGTAAGGCGGCCGCCGGGTGATCGCCCCGAAGGGCTTCTCGGGAGTTACCTCTAGCACAAAACTGATGACCCAGCGGGGAACAAGGCGCGCAGAAGCCCCCGGCGCGCAATCACCACCGCCGCCTCTCGCCGAGGCTCGGGAGTTTTGATACACTTTGGGCAGACCTGAAAGAAGGATGGCGTACCGAATCGAAGTGAATCATTGCCTTCGGCTTATGACGAGCTTGTCGCAGTATCATGCCCGCTTTCTGTCAATCATATCCTCGCTAGCCATAGGCGAGAGACGGCTTTTCAGTCCCCAGTTCAGTCTCGTTGAATTCCGGCATGCCGGGTTGGCCCCTCAAACTTCATGCCGGTTCCGCGTGGGTCGGCGCTGCATAGTTCTAGCGTGGTGCACCGCCTTGATGCTCTCCGCGAGTCTGGCGGGGGCTCAGCCGCATGTCGCGCATCTCAGGGGTGCAGTCGTCGATGAAAATGGCGCGCCGGTCCAGAATGTCGAAGTTGTTCTCCAACCTGCCAACGGGCAAACGCAAACGGTCTATGCCGATGCCGCGGGCCGCTTCGAGTTCTCTGCTCTTGCTTCAGACGAGTATCGGCTAAGTCTGTCAAAGTCAGGATTTTTCCATATCTCACAACAGCCGGTTCAGATCAAGGAGGGAGATAACGAAATCTCGGTCGTGCTCAACCATGAGACCGAACTCCATGAGAACATGGAAGTCAGTTCGACCGCTCAAGTCATCAACCCTCTGGACACCGCACACGAGGAGGCCCTGGCGGCCCGCGAGATCCGAGACATTCCGGTTCCAGCCGCCCACGATTTGGAATACAGCCTTCCTGCCCTGCCGCAGGTTGTGCGTGACAACTCCGGCCTTCTGCATGTCGCCGGGGGTCGCGCGGGCGAAACCCAGTACATCCTGGATGGCTTCGACATCGGCGACCCTGTTACTGGAGAGTTGACAGTCCGAATTAATGTCGATAGCGTGCGTGTCGCTGAAATCGAAACTGGCCGCTACGCCACTCAGTACGGACGCGGAGGCGTCGGTACACTGACCGTTGACACCCTCGTCGGCGACAATCAGTGGCGCGAAAACATGACGGATTTTATTCCGGGAGTGAACGTTGACAGCGGCGTCCGTTTTGGAAACTGGTATCCGCGATTTACGGTTTCGGGGCCACTGCAGACAGGGCATGCCTGGTTCTCGGAAGCTCTGAGTGTCCAGCACACTCTCAGCGTAATCAAGGATTTGCCGCAGAACGCCGACGCCACCTCTCAGTGGTCCGGAGATAACCTGCTGCGTGCTCAGGTCAACCTCAATTCTTCTAATCTGCTCCAAGGCTGCTTCCTCTATAACCGACAGGATGCATCGAATCTTGGACTTGGTCCGTTCGCCCCTGTGGAAACGACAACCAGTTTCCTTGCACAGCGGTCGTTCTTCGCCGTCAAAGATCAAATCCTGACCAAGAGAACATTTTACGAGTTGGGCATCGCGGCCGATCTGGGCCACAGCGATTCGACGCCGCAGGGTTCGCTGCCGTACCTCGTAACGCCGACGGGCGCAGCAGGAAACTACTTTGAAGCTCTGCGCCAGAAGACCAGGAGGTGGCAGGCGATTGCCAACGCTGCGATGCCTTCCCGGCGATGGCATGGCATGCACGAGCTGAAATTTGGATTCGATGCCAGCAGTGTTGCCTGGAGCCAATCTGCGTCGCGCAGCTCCATCCAAGTGCTGAGTAGCGACAACATTTTGATCCAGAACACCACCTTCTCGGGTCCTCGGCAGTTCCGCACTTCCGATGCTTTTGTCGGCGGGTACGGGCAAGACACCTGGCGCATCGCCAAAGCGTTGGTCTTTCAGTACGGGGTGCGGAACGACTGGGATCGTTTTTTGCACCACAGGATCCTTTCTCCGCGGGTCTCGGCCAACTTCCTTCCTTTCCGTGAGGACCGTGGCAAATTGACTGTCGCGTGGGGGGTCTTTGTTCAACCCATCGCTCTCGCTATTTTTTCGCCTGCATTGGATCAGCAGCGTACAGACGCCTTCTATGATCCGACGGGGACGACACCGGTGGCTGGACCGGTAATCAGCCGGTTTGTCCTGCCGAGCGGAGGTCTCGAACAGCCGAGATTCTATACAACCAGCATCGGCTGGGAGCAGAAATTCGGTCACAATTCCCTTGCGAGCGTCAATTTCTCGGACCGGAACGAGCACTCGGGCCTTGCCTACGAAAAGGTACTTTCAGACCAGGACAGCAACGTTTTTCTTTTACAGACGAACCGGCGTGATCGCTATCGCTCTGTAGAGATCACAGCCCGGCATGCCTTTCCCGGCGACAGGGAAATATCGGGAAGCTACACTCGGTCAAGCGCTCGGACCAACGAAGCACTGGACTACTCGCTCGCGACCATCGTCTTTTCTCCACAACAGCCTGGGCCTCTTGCCTGGGATGCACCCAACCGTTTCATTTCCTCAGGCTGGGCGCCCGCGCCCGTATGGAACCTGACGCTGAGCTATTTTCTGGAGTATCGGACAGGCTATCCGTTCAGCGTCATTAATCAGGACCAGGAGCTCATCGGGCCGCCGAACAGTCTGCGGTTTCCTGATTATCTGAGCCTGAATCTGGGAATTGAAAAACGTTTGCGATTATTCAGGAAGACTTGGGCCGCGCGGCTCACCGTGATCAATGTCAGCGGGCATAAAAATCCTGATTCTGTGATCAACAATATCGACGCATCGGACTTCATGAATTTCGCCGGCGGACAAGGCCGCGCCTTCAGTGGCCGGATACGCATGGTGCAATAGGAGCTTAACCCGCAGCACCTGCCGACATTTCGGGCACTCACAAAACCGCCACGTTGGCCATCAACGATTTATGATCACCCAGGCGACCCAAAGTTCGCCAGCCGTCCGGCAGGATTGCATCCCCGAATGGACTCCGGGGGAGTTAGGGGCGTAATTTCCGGTTGCGCGTAATTCATGGAGGCTTTCGAATCCACACGCGCTCGCCAGCTTCTTCAGGATTTCATCGATTTGCGCACACCCATGGATCTTGCCCGGCATGACAACGCGATAACGGTCGAAAAGTCTCGGGATTCCATCGATTGGCTTTTGCGGTGCTGGGGCCCAGCGGGTCGCCTCACCGGCTGAGAACTGGCATGTGCGCCTAATCGGCCTTCGGCGCCAAGCCGTAGCGGACCTTCTCGCCCTCATGCAAATCGTTTAATCCGCCGCTGGCCACAACCTCCCCTGGCGACAAACCACTGTGAATCTCAACCCATTTCCCTTCCGCTGCCCCAACGCCCACAGGGCGTCGCGTCACCGTGTGATCCGATTGGACCACCCAGGCAAAGGCTGACTGCTGTTCGTGAAAAATCGCACCAGCCGGCACGAGTGTGACCCCGTGTTTCATCTTCATCAACATACGGATGTTCAAGAACAGGCCTGGCACCATCAAGTTCTCTCCATCAGGGATCAGACTGGCCCTGCATTTCAGAGTGCCTGCAGCCGTGTCGATTTGATTATCCACCCCCGTCAGAAGACCGTGGCCGAACCTCTTATTAAACTGGCGGTTGTATGCCTCCACAGTCAATGCCTGATGGGCCCCGAACTTCTTGATCACCTCCTGGCAGTCGTCCTCAGTGATTGCAAACGTTACCGAATTTAGAGACTCCACTGTACCCAGGGCATCCAGGTAGACTCCAATGTCGCCTTGGCGCGCAGTCGTTGCAGAGACCTGTTTCACCGCCGAACCCGGCGACTCCACCGCGCCCGGGAGATTCCGGCGGACTCCCATGTCGCCTTGGCGCGCCATCGTCGCGGAGGCTTGTTTCACCGGGCCGCGATTCCCGCTTTCCCCGAGCGCTCCGGGCGATCTCAATACCAGGTGCAAGCAAAACCAAATGGCCGGCAACGCCACAATACCCGCGGCAATGCCCAGATAGGCGTACTTGGGCCAGCCGCCCGCGCGGCTCGCGCTTCGCATTTTCGGCGGTGTCGCTCCGCGCTCTGGGCGCGCTGTGCCTTTTGACGCATCCGGAGACGCTGTTTGGAGGATTGTTTCCAATGCGGTCCTTACCTCGCTGACCGGCTGGTAGCGGCGCTCGGGCTCTTTTTCCAGGGCGCGGAGCACGACTTCATCCAGTCTGATGTCCATCTGGACCTTCTTGGATGGCGGATCGAGGCGCTTGCCAGGAAGTTCGCCGGTGAGCATTTGATAAAACACTACGCCCAAAGCATAAATGTCTGCACGATGGTCCACGTGGGCCGGGTGCTCGGCCTGTTCCGGCGCCATGTATCGTGGCGTCCCCATCACCGTGTCTGCTTCCGTGAGGGTACGGGAAAGTGTTGGCCCGCCCCCTCCGGCCGTTGTGACCTCGTTCTCTTTTCCTATAAGCTTGGCTAATCCGAAATCCGCCACCTTCACGCGGCCGTTGCGGTCCAACAGGATGTTCTCCGGCTTGATGTCGCGGTGTACGATGCCTTGGTCGTGCGCAAATTGGAGCGCATCGCAAATCTGAGGCACAATGGCCAGCGCCTCGCGCGGGCTTACGCCGCCGCTGGCGAGCAGTTGCCGCAAGTTTACGCCGTCGACGAATTCCATGACGAAGAAATACAGTCCATCAACCCGGCCAAAATCATGGATGGTGACAATGCCCGGGTGGCTGAGCCTGGCCAGCGCTTTGGCTTCGCGGGTAAACCGTTCGGCAAACGCCGCGGCGTCTCCAACTCCGGGGGGCAGAATCTTGAGCGCCACCATACGGTCGAGTTCTTTTTGCCTGGCTTTATACACCGCCCCCATGCCACCACGGCCGATCAGTTCGATCAGTTCGAGCTGAGGAAACTTCCGTGCCAATTCCTCGATGGTTGGCGACGTGAAACCCGGTTTCTCCCGCTCGGCTGCCGTTCCGCCGGCCAGCGCCACCTTCATCAAACAAGCGGGGCACAGGCCCCGAGGCGCGTCGGCAGCCAACGGAGCCCCGCAATTCTGACAAAGCCCTTGTGCGTCCATGTTCTCTTCCTTCCACTTCTTACTGAAAGAATCGTCGGCGTCCGTTACAAAGTTTTTTTTATGGCCTAGCCCCTCGTTCCTTTTGCCGCCCGCTCAACCCATTGTCAGCACTTGGAAAAGGTGGTGCATTTCTGCGTCCACCTCCTCCGGAGTGGAGACGGTGCTGGCCACTTCCGACCGGATGAGCTGCCGATAACGCTTCCGCAAACGATGCACGGCCACGCGGGCAGCGGTCTCCGTTATCTCCAGCCTTCCCGCTATGTCGGCATAGTCAAGAGCTCCCCTGTCTGTCGTGAGCGCGGCTGACATCGCCTGCATCCAGGCTTGCTTCCCTTCCCGGCGATACTCCTCCTCCAATCGCGCCAGCACGCCATTCAGCATCGCTAGCGCCCATCCCCGTTCAAACAGGCTCTCCGGCGTTGCCTTTTCCTCAGGCTCAAGCTGGTAACGGTGTTCGGCAGAATCATCGTTGAGCGACAGGATGGGTTGCGCGCCGCCGCGCTTTTGCGCCTGGGCCCTGTTCCATTCGTTAGCCATAAAATGTTTCATGGCCGACAGCAGAAAGGAACGGAACCGCCCGCGCTGCCGGTCCGCCTTCGCCACCCAGTTCCCTTCCAGGAGTCTGGCAAAGAATTCCTGCGTCAGGTCCTGGGCATCGTGCGGCGAGCAGCCACGGCGGCGGGCATAGGCATAAAGGGGGTACCAGTAGGTCTTGCAGAGTTCAGCCAAGGAGTCATGGGCGCGGGTGGTGTCGCCGTGCCCAGCTGCCAGCACCACCGACCAGTGGGTCGTGACAAATAATGGCTCTTGCCCTTCTTCCGTATGGCCGCCGCGGTCGTCAGTTGTCATTGCTTAATTATTAAGGAAATTCGGCCGGTTGTTACAGGAAATTGGCCAGAGAGCGACAGGGCCTGACCTCCCCAGAAATCCTCCAAGACCGTTGTGGCGTGGGAAGCCAGAGTTGAGCTGAGTTTACCAAACTTGAACTCATGCGATTCCGGCAACAACTCCGCTTTAAGAGCACATGAGTCAAAATCGCTGCAGTGCACAGGCTTGACAAGACGCATTTTAATGAGCAAGACCCAATGGCTGGGCAGTGTTGTGTACGGAAACTACCATGCGCCTCAGAAACGGTAATCTGGGAAGTTGGAGATCCAGGAGCTAATATTGTGTGCCGAATAAGCCGAGGAGCGGCGGCCCCTTGTTCGATGAATGTGCTGCCCAGCAAGGCTCGCTACTGTTTCTCCCTATAGATACCGTATGTGAATTCCTGTCCGTTTGCGTCCTTTCCGCCCTCTGTGTCAATTGAAATTCTTTCTTGTGAACCGCCGCATTCTCTTGTCGCATTCAGCCGGACTCTGGGACCACAACCGCTGTGATTGACCCTGGAGGCTGGGCAGGACTTTGCTTTTTAACGGCGTGAGCGGCGCTCACGGTAGCCGGCCCCTGAGCCGCTGCTTTTTTTCGTTGGCGCCGGCGCGCTGCCCGGTTGTGGCAGCGGGGCATGAAGCGTCTGCTGGTAATAATCGTCCAGCAGCATCGCGATAATGGCCGATTCGTCCTCATTTTCGGCCAAGCTCCGGCCTAGCGGCACGAAGCGTTGACTGCGCTCGATCAGCAGTTTATCCCGCTGGCGCAGGCGTGCCTCAAGCAGGGCCGTGACGCGTTCCGCGACTACTGCCTCCACGTCGGCGGGAGTGGGGATCGGCCTTTCCTGCAGGTCGATTCCAAAACGCTTGGCAATGCGGTCAAGGTCTATCTTCTCCAGGTCTCCCACCAATGAGATGGCGACTCCGGCTGCTCCCGCGCGTCCTGTTCGTCCGGCGCGGTGTATATAGCCCTCAGGATCCTCCGGTGTTTCGTACTGGATAACGTGAGACAGATTTGGGATGTCGAGGCCGCGCGCGGCCACATCTGTTGCCACCAGGAACCGCAATTTCCCCTGTCGCACCCGTTCCAGCACCCGCTCACGGGCCTTTTGCGCCAGATCAGCGCTCAGTTCATCGGCATCGTAGCCGAAGCGCTGCAACACCACTGATACGTAATGCACTTTGGCTTTGGTGTTGCAGAAAATGATGGCGGAGGCCGGGTTCTCGATTTCAATAAGGCGAACGAGGCCGCGATCTTTTTCCATGCCCGGAACAATGTAAAAAACGTGGGCGGTGTCGGTCACGTGAACATGATCTTGGCTAAGGGTGATGAATTCCGGTTCGCGAATGAACTCCTGCGCCGTGCGCATAACGTAGACCGGAAAGGTGGCTGAAAACATGCACGTATGCAGGCTGCGGTTGGGCAAGAAGCCCTGAATCTGTTTCATGTCAGGATAAAAACCCATGGACAACATGCGATCGGCCTCGTCGTAGATCAACATCAGGACACTGTCCAGGGAGAATGTTCTCCTGAGCAGATGATCGAGAGTGCGCCCCGGCGTGCCGACGACGATTTGCGCACCTTGCTTGAGATCGTCAACTTGGGTGCCATAGCCGACTCCTCCATAGATGACGGCAACGCGGAAGCCCGCACCACCGCACAACCGATCGGCTTCCTGCCCCACCTGCCGGGCGAGTTCACGCGTGGGGACCAGAACGAGCGCCTGGCAATCACGGCGTTTTGAGTCGAGCCTTTCCAGCATGGGCAGGAGGAATGCGCCTGTCTTGCCGCTGCCGGTGCGGGCCTGGATCATCATATTCCGCGCCGCGAGCAGATAGGGGATCGCCCGCGACTGAACGGGCATGAGGGCCGTCCATCCGGCGCGAGTGACCGCCTCGCGCAAGCGTTCAGGCAATTGCTCTATAGTGGCATCGGTCAACGGATTGGTTGCCGGCATCTGCGGTGCTCCTTTCATCCATCTGCGATCGATTGTTCGACTCAGATTATACAATCTAAGAAGTCATTCGTAACAAATATGACGGCGTGTTTCCCCGTTCTTAAAAACCGACGATCGTTTCGCTATGGGGGGCTTATCAATCAATGAACTCACCCTGCTTATAAATCACTTGAGTTATTTGTAACCGGCACAGATAGCCTCCCCGGCTCGTTCATCGCTGCGACAGCAGACTCCGGATACTTTGGGACAACGTCGTCAATCCGGCAGGATATCGATGGAACAGGTGCCGTCTTTCCTGTCGAAGTGGATTCCTTGTGCCAGCATGTGATCCAGCCTGAACAAAAAACAACTCTTGACAAAATATACTGTATTTACGACAGTATATTAATAATAGTGTAATACATACAGCTAGTTGGGATGATGAACTTAAAAGGTCGTAATGATGAATTCAGAGGTTTTTGAAAATCTCAGATTTGCGTTGCGCAAGGGATGTCTGGTTTTAGCAGTGTTGGCTGAATTGCGGAGCGAACGCCACGGCTACCTGCTTCGCAAGGCGATCTCCAATCACGGCTTGGAGATAGACGAGAACACGCTTTACCCTCTTCTACGCCGCCTGGAGGACCAGGGCCTGCTCGTCAGTCAGTGGCGGGAGGAAGACAAGCGAAATAAACGCTTTTACCGCCTCTCGGGCGATGGTGAAACTGTGCTTAAACAGCTGGTTCGGGAATGGCAAGCAATCGATTCGTCATTAAGCCGCATCATTGACGGCAATGCAACGGCGGATGAATTTGAAACGGCCACTCCTAAATGAGGGAGTTTATGGAACTTGTAGATCGCTACCTTAACGCTGTCCGGGTCTGGCTGCCCGCAGGCAAGCAGGATGATATCATCGAGGAACTGGCTGATGACCTCCGGTCCCAAATGAATGACCGGGCAACCGGGCTTGGGCGGGAACTCGATGAAGGCGAGATCGTTGCCATCCTGAAGCAACGCGGGAGGCCAGAGCTTGTTGCAAGCAATTATCATCAGCCCCGGTGGTTAATTGGCCCTTCGCTTTTCCCGGGCTACTTCTTTTTGCTAAAACACGTAGTCCTGTGGATTCTTGTGCCGATTTTTGCCGTTGTCGTCTCTATTGAGCTCTGGCGGACGGCAAGGCCGGTTACAGCTTTTGTCGGCGCGGCGTGGTACTTCCAAATGTGGACTGTCTGGGTGATTGGCTTGCTCACAATTGTGTTCGCCATGATCGAACGGCTTCCTCATAATCTGCCCGATAGCCTGGATGATCACTGGGATCCACGCCAGCTTCCTCGTTTTTCAGAAGTGAATTCAAACAAAGAACGGCCGCGCAGCGTTGCTATTGCGATGTCAGCGATGGGACTTGTCATCGGTCTGGGTTGGCTGTATCTGCTGTGGTGCCAACCGCAATTTGATTTCAATGGTGTCAGGGTTTCCCTGGGTCCTGTCTGGAACAACATGCGCGTGCCCATTTTGCTGCTGGGCTTTGGCGGATTTTTTGGGGGGGTGACCAGTCTGATTTGGCCTTCGCGGATCAGGCTTCAATACGGCGTTCGATTGGTGATCCACGGCTGCGGCCTGATCCTGCTTTATATTTTGGTTAAAGCGGGCAATTGGGTGGTACTAAGGTCGCCGGGGCCCGTAGCGAATGGTTTAGAAAAGACTGTTAACCTTGGCGTCTGGATCGGGCTGCTTGTGGTTGGAATCGTAACGCTGATTAGCTTGGCGCTGAACCTGGCCCGGATATGCCGGAAGAATTCCTTGAAAGCGACTCCGCACGCCGTTGTAAGGTAGCTCGCGCCACGAGAGGGATCGTAGCGGCAGCAATGGCTCGGAAAGACGCGGATTGAATTGTTTTCTGTTTCCTTTCTATGCTCTGAAGATCTGTAGGAAGTTTTGTTACACGGCGTGCGCACGGCCGGTACTAATGAAGACCCTGAGTTTTTAGGATAGCGCACGATAGGACGGCGTTCTCGTCCATAATAACGCAACAAACAATTTGGTCTCTCATGCTGAACAGGTGGAGGCCGCCGGTATGGCAAGACTTCAGAAGAGATCAAAGGTTTGTTGCACAAAAAGGATCTCCGCTCTGGAGCATTCAAGACACGCAGCTCTCAACTCCCTTCCAGCGAAGAGGTCCCAGGATTCATACGCACATGCTATGGATGAGTTCATTCTCTGGTATTGCTCAGAACCGCGTCTGGCCTTTGGCCGCACCGTAGGAATTACGGCATCGATTTTTCCCGGAACAAAATGACCTAGCGCCTTCAACGTTGAACGCGCTGCTTGCCGCTGTTGGCCGATTGGCGTACGAGGCTGCGGATACGGGACGGCTGAGCCCCGAACTGGCCGCTGGAATCGCAGGGTCAAGCCTGATGCTTCGACAGCCTGAACTTCCTATCCCTTTCCGACCGTGAATCCTATCGTGTGGGGTAGAATGCTTCGCGGGAGGGGATATGACGAAAACACGGCGTGACTTTTTGGCGGAGGTGGCAGTTGGATTGGCAGGCGTAGCGACTGGAGCGGCCGGCGTGGTTCCTGCCGGGGCGCAGGATCCCGGGCAGCAGCCCGCCCTGCAACTCCCGGCGGGAGCGCCTCCGGCGTTTGGCACTGGCCAAGGCATGGGCCCACAGGTATCGCCCGCCACGTTTGCGGAGGCCGAAAAACTCGTCCAGGTTGAATTCACCAAGCCGCAACTCGAGCAGGCCGCTTCCAGTTGGCGCGGCAACATTTCCTTCATGTACGAACGCCGCACCGGTCCTCGCAAGGTCGAACTCCCGGCGTCCGTCGCACCGTATTCGACGTGGAATCCAGTTTTGCCCGGCATGCACGTCGGCCCGAAACGGGATCGCTTCCTCCGCAGCCGCACCGCTCCACCGCTTCCCAAGTCCGACGACGCGATCGCATTCTCACCGGTCACTCATCTTTCCCATTGGATCGAAACCAGGCAGATCACTTCCGAGCGCCTGACGCGGATTTACCTCGATCGCCTCGAAAAATTCAATCCGAAGCTGCGTTGCGTCATCACGCTGACCGAAGGCCTCGCACTAAAACAAGCGAAGCAAGCCGACGCCGAAATCGCTGCAGAGAAGTACCGCGGTCCGCTGCACGGCATTCCCTGGGGCGGAAAAGACTTGCTTGACACGGCGGGCCTTCCTACAACGTATGGCGCCGAGCCGTTTCGCAACCGCGTCCCCAAGGAGGATGCCGCCGTCGTCAAACGCTTGCACGCTGCAGGCGCCGTGCTCGTCGCCAAACTCAGCCTCGGCGCACTCGCGCTCAACGACATCTGGTTCGGCGGCCAAACGGTCAATCCCTGGCTGCTCGAAGAAGGCGCATCAGGCTCTAGCGCCGGGCCTGGTGCCGCCACCGCCGCAGGACTTGTCGGCTTTTCGATCGGCAGCGAGACCGGAGGCAGCATTGTCTCGCCCAGCATGCGCTGCGGCGTCACCGGCCTGCGTCCCACCTACGGCCGCGTCCCGCGCACAGGCGTGATGACTCTTTGCTGGTCGCTCGACAAACTGGGCCCAATGACCCGCAGCGTCGAAGATGCACTGCTAGTCCTGCACGCCATCTCCGGTCCCGATCCCGGTGACCTGCAAAGCGTCGACAGCAAACTCGATTTTGACGCGAACGCCAGCGTAAAAGGCCTCCGCATCGGCTATTTCCCCAAGTGGATGAAGGAACTTCCCGCAACCGACGTGGATCGCGCCGCGCTGGAAACCATTAAGAAAGTCGGCATGGTCCCGGTGGAAGTTTCCATCCCGGACTGGCCTTACGACTGCCTGAACGTAATCCTATTTGCCGAAAGCGCCGCTTCCTTCGAAGAGTTGGCCCTAAGCGGCGAAGCCGACCAGCTCAAGATGCAGACCTACGACGCCTGGCCAAACCTCTTCCGCCAATCGCGCTTGCTGTCTGCCGTGGATTTTGTGCAGACCGATCGCCTGCGCCGCCGCATCGCCGAAGAAATGCAGCGCGTATTCTCTCAGGTTGACCTGCTGCTGGTGCCGTCGCTGCGCGACGAAATGCTCACCATCACCAATCACACCGGGCATCCCTCGCTCACTATGCGCGCCGGATTTGTGGAAGTTGATGAAGCCCGCTCCGATTGGGCCCCCGACCCCAACCGCCCGCTGCCGAAATTCAACCCGCCGCGCCGCGTCCCGCACGGCATAACTCTAATCGGTCGCCTCTTCGACGAAGGCACCCTGGGCGCTGCCGGTCTGGCCCTCGAACGCGCCTTCAACGTTGTTTCCGAAAACCCGCCGGGCTTCTAACTGCGGCGATGCAGCATCATCGGCAGGCCGTGCTTCGGGCGTAGCGTCAGCGAAAAAAAGGGGGAACCCCGGCATTCGGCGCAATCGTTGCCAGCAATGCTGGCGACGAAACGTCCAAAAGGTATTCCGAGGCAAGTCGAGTGATTCTGCTTTCCTCGCCTGCAGTTTTATGCTTTCAGAGACATCCGTCATTATGATTCGGACAACATGAAACTCGATGATTTTCCCGCAATCAGCGGGCGGGACCATGACGTTATCGACGGTTCTGAACATGGGATCGAGCTGAAACGGGACTCGTTTCCGCATAGAGGCATTTTATTCTCGACGCTTCAACATCATCAATTCACCCTGAATTCTTCGACGCAGAATTTTGGCAGTAGCTCTCTTCTTTGAATCAAAAGCATTGCAGCTCCTTGGCCAATCCTTTCCAGTGCCATTAAACCTGTTTACCCTCTGTTTCTGAAAATGATGCTTTGTCGATTCATCTCCTTCTATCTCGAGGCACAAACATGTCGACGCCGACCTACAGCAAAAACCTGGGAAAAGCGGAAAGCATGCATAAACAGACGTCTGCGACGGTAGATGCGAGATTCCTTTTCCCTGGACCGATCTCAATACTCGGTCTGGTCCGCATGCTTTTTCTTCCGATGCCCTCAGCTTTCGGCCAGGAGGCCTGTCAGGACTAGGGTGCTTGGCTGCAAGCGCATCCGGCAGGCAAGGCGGATCCCAATGTCGAATATAGGAAGGAGCTGATCCGGCGCGCAATGATCGCGGACCAGGCGGACGCCCAACTGCTGGCGCTCTGGAAATCAATGGTGCACTGTCCAGAAGGAAGTGCGCTGGGTTTTGACAGGGTGTATCGATGGGAAAAGCTGCCCTTGACCACCGAACCCAATGCCTTTTTGGTGGAAATGGTTCGAGATCTGAAGCCGGGCCGCGCTCTTGATGTGGCTATGGGGCAGGGGCGTAACCCGATCTGCCTTGCAAAAATAGGGTGGGATGTCACCGGTTTCGATGCATCCAGTGAAGGACTTGCCATTGCCCAAAAGGGAGCCGGGCAGGCGGG
>Ga0326728_10011780_pt1 | contig 19782 bp, 22 predicted proteins | sample MB3enrmetagenome_FD_207602 | JGI IMG/M metagenome (GOLD analysis project Ga0326728, IMG submission 207602) | Lab enriched peat soil microbial communities from McLean, Ithaca, NY, United States - MB31MN | ecosystem: Environmental > Terrestrial > Soil > Wetlands > Peat | place: USA: New York... | reverse complement strand
GTCCCTCCCTGTGCATATTGGTTAACGGTAATATGGAACGTGGCGGTGGCCGTGGTACTCGACGGGAGATCCCCGACAATCTGGGGATCGGCTTTGACTACAAGGGGGGCATCTCCTGCACCCAGCGTTGCCGTCAGCTGCTTTGCTGTATCCGGCTGATCGATGGGCGTAATTAAGCCGGACTCAACAATCTCGAACTGGTTGAGCCCCGTGTTTTCTATGGCTACCTGAATGTCAACATCGTCACCCGGTGAAAATTCGTTAGTCCCTGCAATGTGTGCATTCAGCTCGGGGCTCCCGGTCATGATTTTTTCCCCGGCCATTACCGGAGATATGGCACATACTACAAGAATGATTGAAACAAGGCCCAGAAGCCACGGAAGGCTGGCTCGGCACCCAAAAATACTTTGTACTGTCATGGCCTTTTTTTCAAGGGGTGTAGATCGATTCATTTTATTCATGCAATTCCTCGAAAAAGTTTTATCAAGTTTAGTAGAGGTTGAAACCCAAATCATATATATCCCTCTCCCATATTCCTGTCAGTTATACTCATAATCACTTCAGTCGATTCATTCAGATCAAACTTTTGCCTTGGGTTTCCCCGCGTACGCGATGTTGTTTTACTGGTACTGTTCCGATTGTATATGTTTCCCATACTGGCCCCTCCGCTATTCAAGCGTCCTCCTGAAGGTGACAATCCCAAGAATAATCATTACCGATGAGAAGATCAAAAGCGCTATAAGATCTATACCGATCACATTGAGCCCTTGGTTCCTAAGGATAATGCTCCGCAACGCGTGTATCCCATAATACTCCGGATTAATTACCGTAATCCAACGTAACCAGCCCGGCATACCTATTACAGGGTAAAAGGCACCCGAAGTCATGAACAGCATGAGGTTGAAAAATGCGATGACTGAAGAATACTCCTGTTGTGATGAGAATCGGGATGCAAAAGATACGACAAGGCTTGTCACCCCCATACAGGCTATCAGGATAACCACGAGGACGAGTAAAAAATCCTGAAAACTTTGGAGGGTAATACCGGTAATCAACAGATCGATCCAGAAAATAGTGAACCCGGCTATGAAAGCCCTGACAGTCCCGCTCGAAATGATCCCCATTACGATACTTGATCGTTTTACCGGTGTTACCAGGTACCCCTCATGGATACCGTTTTCACGATCTTTGATAAGTGCTATTCCTCCACCGAACATCGTAGAGGTGAAGATCGCCATCATTATAACGCCCACTCCGAAAAACTGCAGATACGTTATATCCCCATAGATCTTATCGACAATGACCGGGTTGTCAGCCCCAAGACCCAGCAGGACCTGGTTTACTGCACCTTCTACAAGCGGAGGAGTTATAGAATCCGAACTGTCAACATAGAGCCGGACCGCGTTATCGTTTGATACAGATGACGGGAATACGATAACAGCAGCGATCTTTCCGTTTTCCAAATCCTGTTTGGCCTGAGCTTCATCGGTGTAAATAGTTACATCCAGCTCTTTTTCTGCATCGTTTTCGCTTCCCTGGCTTATATGGTTAAGCTGGTAGGCGGCATTGGTAAAAAGCGGTGTATCGTTGTAAGGCGGAACTTCCTGGACTACACCAACCGGGATATGGCTGATGGTCCCACCCATCGCACTCCCGAAGACTATCAGGTACATGATGGGCATAAAAAGGGTCATCATGATGATGAACGGGTTGCTCAGGAACTTTTTGAAGTCCCGTTTGAAAATGGCAATAGGCCCCCTCATCAAGGCGACCGCCTCCTACCGGGGCCAGGTGCGTCATTTCCGTCTCCACTGCCATTATCCAGCCCCTTCCCGGTAAGGTAGATGAAGATATCCTCAAGCGAAGGGGACCTGATAGAGATGGAGATTATGGGAATCTGGAATTTTTCGAAAACTGCAAGAATTGAAGGAATTACCCGGCTACCATTTGTTGCCGAGATCTTTACGTTATGCTCGACAACCGATACCGCGTTGACAAGAGTGACGTCACGGAGCGCTTCCTCTGCCAAGGGGTCCATGTGGTCCACTCCAATCTCTATAAGATCTCCCGCAGGTATCAGTTTCCGGAGGTTTTCAAGGGTGTCAAGAGCGATCAGTCTGCCACGTTCCACAAAAGCGATCCGGCCACAGAGTTTTTCCGCCTCATCCATGTAATGTGTGGTGAGAATGATCGTCGTATTCTCCTTATTGAGCATCATGATCTGCTGCCATACTTCCCGGCGGGCCTCTGGATCGAGACCAATGGTGGGTTCATCTAGGAAAAGGATGAGTGGACGGTGGATAAATGCCCGGACGATCTCAAGTTTGCGTTTCATACCTCCTGAGAATGTTCCTACCGGCATGTATGCCCGGTCGGCAAGACCGGCCATTTTCAGGAGTTCCCAGATCCGGTCTGGAAGGATGCTGTCAGGAACATTTTCGAGTTTTCCGTAAAATTCGAGGTTATCATAAGCGGTTAATTCGGAATCACTCGTATAGTTCTGTGAACAAACCCCGATAATTTCCCGGATCTTTTCCGGGTCTTTGGTAATGTCGTAATTGTTGACAAATGCCTGTCCAGATGTCGGGGAAAGAAGGGTTGTGAGGATCCTGATAAGCGTACTCTTCCCGGCACCGTTTGCGCCAAGGAGTCCGAAAATTTCCCCGCGTTTCACTTCAAAAGAGACATCGTTTACGGCAGTTACCGTCTTGGTTTTACTTGCAAAGACCTTGGAGAGGTGTTCGATCCTTATGATTGCGGTCTCACGGTTACTGTCCCATCCAGCAGGAATAACCGGTAGAGAATCTGGTTCATTCCTTTCAGGTATTATATTGATCTTATCATCATGCTTGTTATCCTGTCCTCGCATTATTTCGTGACCAAACAGACGCACGCTTGTCACCTCAACTGGAGTTTTGAAAGAATCTGATACGCATCTTCCAATGCGATACACAGGTTCCCTAAATCGTCATCATCAAGACCCGCAAGGTTCTCTTTGAGATCTTTCCTGTACCAAGTAATTGACTGCTTGAGATATTTTTTCCCTTTCTCGGTAATTGCAAGGTTAATCACCCGGCGATCGGCGGGATCCGGACGGCGTTCCACGAGATCGTCTTTAATCATAAGATCGGCAAGCCGGGTCATGTAAGGCCGGGAAATATAGAGGCAGCTTCCGATTTCGGACATAGGCATCGCTTTATGTTTCATAAGTATGCCAAGTGTATGGAGCTGCGCTACCTGAATGCCGGTGATTGAGGGTCTGTGCCGGATCACGTTCTTATAGTAGAGAGGAATGAGTGCTAGAAGTGCATCGGCAGCGCGATGTCGTATATCTTCAGCCATAGGTTTTCAACTTCTGAAATTAGTTTTGTCGCTTAATAGTTAAATAAGTGAACTATCAGCCAACAGCAGGTACACCGTTATATCTCAGTGAACGGAGTGAAAGGGATAACAGAGGATACATTCGGACGGGCACGGATACTCCGATGCATCACGCAATATCAAAAGTCACAAATAGGGAGGCGATTAGTACGGCCCCGAAGACAGCAATTACAGCTCCTGCTATACGGTTGATCAAGTGCAGGCGCTCCCGAGTAAGGTAGTCTCTCATAGAACCAAGCGTTCCGCAGAGGAATATCCACCATCCCATTTCTCCCAGAAAAACGCCAATTACAAAGATTGTCGGGTTAAACCAGGTATTTCCACTTATCACAACCCCAAACCCCGGGATAATAAGGGTAAAGAAAAGGATGGTCAGGGGGTTTGCAAGCGCAATGGCGAGCATCGTAGAATAATCGGCAATGAATGATTCGTTTTCTGGAGTTGTATTAGCCTGGGGTGGCTCAGAATAGATGATGCGGATCCCTATTGCAATGAGTGCAAGACCACCGAACAAACGGAAAAATCGCTGCCGGGCAAGCAGGAAATCGGATATGAGTGCAAGGCCAAATGCCGCAACCGCCGCGTAAAAGGCATCAGCAGTAGCAATCCCGAGGCCGGAGCTGATACCATGGAGACGTCCATTAGCAAGCGAACGCTGGATACACACAAATGCTATCGGACCGACCGGGGCTGCTAATGCAATACCTATGATAATGCCGTTAATGAACAGTCCAATATCCATGTATCGTTATGTGTTGCATGTCCGGTATCATCAAACTGTCACCTCTTGGATGCAATTAAACAGGGTATCACCTCCTTCACAGGGAGAAAAAAAGAACCCGTTATAGTTAATTTGTGTCAGTTCAGGAGAAAACGCCAAGCAAGTCCGGCAATACAGATTACAGAACAGATCAGGATCAGCGTGATATTGAGTGTTTTTTCGCACCCGGTCATGTCAACCCAATGGGATTGTTGCATTTTTGCAAGATACCCGATAAAAAGACCGATTGCAGTGCCTGCCATGAGTCCAATAACCGTGACCATACCGATGGATAGAAAATCAGCACTCATTGAATCTCTCTATCGTTGTTTTGCGTTGCCGGCATATAAATTGCCCCGCGTCAGATAAAACCCGGGGGAGAATATCTGTCGAGGTTAATAAGAAAATGTTCGGATAAACGTTCAGCCACGACCGGTATAAGGGTTTATCGTGTTTCGGGCACTATACTAGAGCCAGACTGCGAATCTTTTAAAAGGGGCGCAAGGCATGATTTCACTCCGGTTTTACCGCATTTATGATATCGGGCGGGAGATCGATATCGACTGGCTCGAGAAGTCCCTTGCCCGGAACTATTTTACAGCCAGGACAAGTTTTGTCCGGGTCAAGCCCAAATCTATCATGATCGAATCGTCTCCTATCCTAATCCGGATGCTGCCAATTGTTGTGGAGAGGGAAGGACGCTCGTTTGAATTTTCAGCGGTTGCCCGGGTATATGATATCGGGGTTATCAGTCTGTGTTTTATCCATGAGAACCCGGGTGCAGATCACAAAAGTCTCGAAGATCTCGCGTTCCTGTTTGCCGGCCAGGAAGGACTTTCGGCCTTTTTCCTCCAGTATCTCTCCACACTTGGCGAAATCATCAAACCGCACATCAAGAATTTTGCTATCGATCCGGACTTCTACGAGGACTATACGATTTATGTTACTGACCGGCGGGACGATTCAATCGACCCGGTGCCTCTTCTTCTTGGAGACCGGACCTGTGTCTCGCCCCAGATCCGCGAAGACATCATAAAAAATTCCCTTAGTTACTCCGAAGAGGACCTGGCCGTAATTTCTTGGGATTCTGCTCTTTTATGTGGTCCTGAAAGTCCTACAGATCTTATCGACCTTATAGAGTTCGCAAATGTACAGGTGCTCGAACTGAGGTATTATGACCGTGAGCTTACCCGCGAGATGGCACGGATGTACGATGATATTGAGCATGCAGACCGGCTGTCCTGGTTTAGCCGGAGTCATCAGTATCATTCAATTATGAAACACCAGATGAAAACATCTGCGGAGATCTCGGAGACGATTGAAAAAGTTGACAACTTGATCAAAGTGACTGAGGATATTTATTATGCCCGTGTCTATTCGGCTGCATTAAAGATCCTCCGTAGCAGTCAATGGAGCGAAAGCGTCAGCAGGAAGATCAAAGTGATCCGCGAGAACTATTCAATGTTATCCGATGAAGTCAGGATCCAGCACTCGAATTTCCTGGAGTGGGTTGTTATCCTCCTCATTGCATTCGAGATATTCGTGATGCTCTGGGAACGTGCGTGGTCAATGTAAACAAATACTTTTATTAAACGATTATCAGGCCGGATTGTAATCACTAATCGGCGTAAAGATACTTTAGCAAAAAAGAATTACAGGTACCGGTTCTTCCGCAGCCAGTCAACCTGAGGCGGAAGGTAACGGTAGATAATATCACACTTATCGTCCTGGAAACTCCATGGGACAATAATCAGAGTATCCCCTTCACGTATCCATACACGTTTTTTTATCTTGCCTTTAATCCGCCCCATACGGGTGACCCCATCGAAACATCTCACCCGTATGTGGTTTGCACCCATCATAAGGTCAGCGGATCCAAACATTTCATTATTCCATTTTTTGGGAAGTCTGACCCGGACAAAAGGGGTACCATCAGGATTAAAACCGTCAGCTCCCTCAACTTCGTTACTGCCTCCTTTTTTCTTTGTATTATCTGTGATGCCAACAACTCCGTGTATATAAACGACGTTGCAAATAATTAACATATCCATGGACGTATCTTCCGTACGCTGCCATATATGTAAAAATCAACGTTTTGAAGATTTAGGTGTTAATCGATGAACTACCCGTCATCCTGACTAAAGAGTCGCTGTTGTTGTGAATCCTGTTTTTTTAACCCGGAAAGCCGCAGGCCAAGTCGCCGGATTTTTCTTCCGCTGAAGAGTTCACGGAGAAGTTCTTGTGCACATCCCCGGATCGTTTCCACGTCATTATGATAATGGACCAGAGTTTTAGCCTTTGTCTTTGTCACAAATCCTTCGGATCTGATCCTGATCGTCACCGTTTTGAAATAGAGGTTTTCTCTTGCAAGAGAAATGCCTAGCTCCCCGATAAGACCCTCCAGTGAGGAAACAATTTCGCCGGGTTCATCAGTATCCTTATCAAAAGTCATCTCTTTTGATAGCGATTTTATGCCGTTACGCTCTACTACTTCGCTTCCATCAATGCCACGCGCTGCTTCGTGCAGTCCTACGGCACCGCGTCCAAAACTCCCGATAAGGCCCTGAATATCATATGCGGCAAGGTCACCTATCGTATGTATCCCCAGCACCTGTAATTCTCTTTCAGTCTTATCGCCTATTCCCGGGATCCTGCGGACCGGCAGGGGTGCGAGGAATGAAGGTTCGTCTGCAGGTTCGATGACGGTAAGACCATTAGGTTTTTTGAAATCCGAGGCTATTTTTGCGACAATTTTTGTTGGGGCAAGACCGAGTGAACAGGTAATCCCGCACCGAATGCGGATCTCCTTTTTTAGATCCTCTGCAACCCTCCGTGCTTGAAAAAAACCACCGGCAGAGCTCATGTCCAAAAAGGCCTCGTCAATACTTACCTGTTCGAACCGGAATCCGGGTGATCTGAGGATTTCCATGATCTCTTCAGATATCTCTGCATAGCGGTCCATACGGGGGCGGAGAAAGACTGCATCAGGACATAGCCTGTAGGCATGGGAAATGGGCATTGCAGACCGGATACCATACTCGCGCGCCTCGTATGAGCAAGTAGAAACGACGCCACGGCCGGTTCCGTCATGAGGATCCGCACCGACAACGACCGGTTTTCCCGCATACTGAGGGTAGTCATGCATCTCGATGGCTGCATAGAAACAGTCCATATCTGCATGAAGTATAATCCGGGAAGTGGGGTTGTTCCCCGTGTTAACAGACATTATACCGTGGGCTCTCTTCCTTGAACCAGAATGTATGCCATATGAAGGAACCTGTCACTTTGTTTTAGGCCTCTGGGGGAACATTCCGTTTCCCCGAAAACCCTGAAAAATCACTCAGGGAACATTGCCGCTGCCTCAGGCTTTCCCGAAGTAGTGTCGTCTCTGTGATAAACCGCTGAACTGGAAGAGTAAACATATCAGATATATGCCCAATAACCGATTTCAGGTCTTCGAATTCGGTAAATGGTTCGCGCATTGCACTTCTGACGTTTTCCCTGACATTAAATACTCCCATAGGGACGTAACCTGGCAATGCCTCACGAAGAATAATCGCACCGGCCTGACGGTGCTCCCGGGCAAGCGCTTCAAGTACCGCCATTTTGCATGAATAGTAGCACCCTCCAAGGGGTGAATATTCGTCTTTTCCCTTGTGGCCTTCATGATCTGAAAAGACATACTCCTCATTTCCGAGTACATGAAGGAACGCTTCGGTCCATTCGTATTGCCAGCTGGTCGGCATCAGAAGAACCGCATACCGGTTATGCAGGCTTGCGAACTCATAAAGTCGCATGGTGTCAATTACCGGACATTTTTTTACCTCAGACAAGAGCCGGTCCCCGATCATTGTGTCACATGCGGTTATGGACCATCGCGTTGGAACGAGACGCCTTTTGGGGCCTCTCCCCATGGTCCCGGCAGAGAACGCCTTCTGGATCGTTGAGAATGCAAGGCCCGAATTGTGCAAATCAAGGACAGCATTACGGGCAGTCAAGTCGGTATCATAAAAAACTTTTTCGAGCGATGGATCCCAGCGTCCTGCCTCAATCTCGAAACGTTCAAGGGGTGCACTTGGACCAAACGGGGTGTGCTCTTCTGAAAAAGAGAAACCTGCTGGAGCACTTTCAAAAGCCGCTTCGCTCTCGATAGAACTATCAGCAAGGACGATCTCCTGGAGTTTTTCAACAAACCGGCTGCCGACATCACAAGCGTTGGTCATGTGCTTGCCCCTGACAAGGTTCATCCGGTACCCAATGATCTCCTCCTGACTCAGGTTACCACAAATCCATTCTTCAGGTCGATCCATAATCCCGGTGTCCCCATGCACTGGGGCGATCATAGGTCCGGCAAAAATATCCGGGTAATTCCAGCTACCGATAAAAACAGATGGAGGGGAGCTTCCGGTCATCTCCTTACCCACTTCTACTGACTTCATCTGCGTCGTTGCAGTGGTCAGTTGCCGGAGATACGCCCCCTTACCGAGGATCATATGGTATGAAAGATCGGTCATGTGAGTATTAAAGAAAGCGGGTGTGCAGGGAGAAAGTGAAAAGATACCCATTCCTATCTCAAGTCCTTTATCCAACCCTGTTAAACAGGTACTACCATGATCCCTGTTTTTTTCGTACTTGCCGTTTTTGCGTGCTATATCCTTGTCAATATCATCGTTTTCACTCTGTATGCGTATGATAAACACACTGCTCGCACCGATGGGTGGAGGCTTTCTGAACGCCTTCTTATTGCGGCGGCGTTATGCGGGCCGTTTGGTGCGTTTGCAGCGATGCACATATTCCATCATAAAACAAGGAAAAGCAAGTTCTATCTCGTACCGGTATTTCTGATTATTCATTTTTCAGGAATAGTCTATCTGGCAGGCAATCTTCTCCTCCCCGGTATATAATATTTTAGTCCATGAACCCCGCACTTTTAATATCGGGGCGGGTCATATCTCCTTGAATGCGAACTAACAGGTACCAGTATTTTCTCGATCTCGCACAGCGGTGTGCAAACCAGGGCACCTGCCTGCGACGCAACTTCGGCGCGATTATTGTCGACGAATACAATACTATCGTATCCACGGGTTATACCGGAGCGCCCCGCAAACAGATGGACTGCACTGAACTCAAACATTGCTGGAGAAAAGAGCATAATATCCCTTCGGGTTCCAACTACGAACGATGCAGAAGCGTGCACGCGGAAATGAACGCTTTGCTCCAGGCAGGGAAACTGGCTCGCGGATGTACTCTCTATCTCGCCGGATTCGAGGTTACTACGGGGGAACTCACGCAGATCTGGCCGTGTTTTCTGTGTTCGAAGATGATCGTTAACAGCGGTATTAATCGTGTCGTCATGCGGACGACTCCATCAGATTATAAAGAGATGGACCCGATGGTGCTTTACCTGATGCGGAGCCGGGAATCATTGGGAGATGACTCCCCATCAGCATAACTTTTCTTTTTTCCCAGATCTTCTCACAATATCTATGCTTACCTAAAACCTAACGATTTCATGTCCATGACTGTACACACAGTTCCCGCGATACTTGTCCATGGTTGGAAGAGTCATCCCGGAATATGGAAACGACTTACACCGCGGCTCGACGATGTGGGTATCCCCTACTGGATTTTCGATTATACGGCACTTGATGGATCTTCAATGGAAGAGATAGCGGGATCTCTTGGGGAGTTTATCACAGCAAAAAGAAAAGAGGACGATTATGCCGGCAGCGTCGATATCGTATGCCACTCTATTGGTTCCTGTATCGCCCGTTATCTTCTTGAAGTGAATGACGGCCGCGCCCTGCATGAACGAGTGCGCCAGCTCATTGCAATTGGTCCACCCAATAATGGGTCATCCCTTGCCGAACTTTTCTGCGATCCGGTCATCGGCCCCGTTATTACCGGAAGATTATGCGAAACATTTGTTCCCCGGAATTTTGATCCTGCGGTAGATGTCATCGTCCAAGCCTGTCGTCCAGGGAGTACAACTATGGCTACCCTTCGTGAGGCTGGAATCCGATCTGATATCCAATACAGGCTCATCTGCGCAGAAAATATCACGCGATCTCCCTCGTTTTTCCCCTGTTTTGAGGGAAAGACCTGGGAATTGCAGCATGATGGCAGCTGGTGCATGACGTTTGCTGGTGACGGGATTGTCCCTCACACTGACTCTGTCCTGCCTGGTGCCATTCTGGATGTAGTCCCGGCGGATCCTGCGATGCTTGAAAAGGATCCCGGACTGTACTGTCATATCCACCTACCACATGCCCCTGAAGTCGTGAACCGGGTCGTTGATTACCTGCTTCATGGCCCGGTCACTTCAGAGTGACAGAGTACCTTAATGCGTCTGGAAAAAGGATCTATCGAGTCCAACTTTTCATGAGATCTTTTAGTCATTGTGATTTCAGGTCGCTCTCTTTGCTTCGTTGTAGAGTGACACAAGAGAGATACTAATCAGATTAAGCGTCGTTGCCGCGTACCACAGGAATGATTCTACTGGTTTCAATTGCATGATCCAACCCGACCAGAGCACGACGCAAATGATCGAAAAAGAGAGCAAGGTATCCACTGCGAGAAAGACCATCGGGCGGTGGAAAAGACGTCCGAGCTCGGCAAGCGTGCAGTATTCCAGTGGCGTAGGAATATGCAGGAGGTCTCCTGCAGCCCGCACGGTGTTCATGGCAAAATCAACTCCTGCCCATGCAACGACCATCCCCCCAAAACCTGCCAGAAGGGGATTTGATGGTGTCCCGGCCCGGATAGCGGCGATGCCAAAGATCCCTTTGAAGATACAAAATGGAAGTCCAATGGTAAGCGTAAGGAAAAATGGCCGGATGAAGAATTTCTGGATGTTGTCAGCCGGATGAATAACGGGGTTGATTTCCTGCTGATCATGTTCTGGTGGCATGGTGCGTAGGATGTATCTGTATTAACATAGATTCGACAAAGAGCTGCATGCATTGCACGAGAGCCGGTTCCTGGTTATCGCTTATCCCGGTGACCTTTAGGTTGGGGAAGAATAAGAAGGATTTTGATTTGCAATATAAGAAAAAAACGGTCATGGTTCTCTGAGGTTCCTGCCTCTCTACTGGCATGGTTTTATCTATACGCAGTTCTGAATCCTTGAACATGTCACCAGAACGAACGTCTGCACCTGCGTCCAAGAAAAACCGCACCCCCACAAGCCCGGACAAAAGCCGCCATGCAGAAGACCACGACCATCACCCGATGGCAGCTCCTGCCGTCCATCTCCCCCACCATCCCCAGAAAAAGGCAGAACTTTCCCCCCGTCACCATCCCCATACAGGGCCGGAGAACAATGACCTGAATGTAGATCACGGAACCCATGAGGATCGGCCGAGACCTGGGAAAATTGCAAAGAAGGAAGAGCCATCCTCATCCAAGAAAACAGCCCGGTGATGCTGAACGGGAATAAATTCATTTTTCCTTTTGTAACCCTGATAGATGATCTTTAAGGGTTCCCTATACATATCTGGGATAATATGCATGCCATAGAGGTTTCGCACCTGACCAAGAAGTTTGGCGCCCTTACCGCGCTTAATGATGTAAATTTCTCGGTAGATGTGGGGGAAACATTTGGTTTCCTTGGCCCTAACGGTGCGGGGAAGACAACAACGATCCGGATCCTTACGGGAATATCGTACCCAACTTCGGGAACGGCATCTATCTTTGGCCATGATATACAGAAAGACACTATTGCAGCGCGTCAGTCCATGGGGATCGTATCAGAAACCTCCAATGTTTATGATGACCTGACCGCATGGCAGAATATGATCTTTTCCGCTGAACTCTATCATGTGCGTCGGGATATACGCGAGGAAAAAGCAAAAGAACTCCTCACCACGTTTGATCTCTATGAACGGCGTCACGACAAGGCACATGGATTTTCCAAAGGTATGAAACGGCGGTTGACCATCGCCATGGGTCTTGTAAACAACCCGAAGGTTCTTTTCCTCGATGAACCGACATCAGGCCTTGATGTGCAGAGCAATCTCATCATCAGGGATGTGATCACCGGCCTTATCCATCAGGGTGTCACCGTTTTTCTGACCACTCACAATATAGAAGAGGCAAACATGATTTGTGACCGGGTGGCGATCATCAATAAGGGGACAATCGCCGCAATCGACGCCCCGGAACGCCTTAAGAAAACGATCCAGAGCGTTCAATCGATTGTGGTTTCTTTTGATCTTGTATCCATGCACCAGCTCGACGAGGTCCGTAATCTTTCCATGGTCAACGATGCTGTAAAGGAAGGAGATAAGTTCCGACTCTATACGGAAGACCCTGCAACCGTGATCGAATCAGTGATGGAATATGCCCGGGCACGAAATCTCCGGGTGATCAGTATCTCTACGCTGGGTCCGAGCCTCGAAGATGTCTTCATCAAATTGACCGGCCTGCAGAGAACTGGAGGCTTGATCCATGCTATCGACTGAGGAGAAAGAAAGAACAAATGCATGGTTCATGCGGCTCCACCATGAGATATCGGCTGCGTGGGCAATCTCCCGTAAGGATATGGTAACCTACTATATCAAGCCAAATATCATTGTCTCCGGCATCCTCTTCCCGCTTTTCATGTTTCTTGCATTTGCCATCGGGAAGAATGCACCGCCGGGTACCTTGATCCCGGGTCTCATCGCTATTACCCTGCTTTTCTCTGCCTCCTCGATCGAACCGGTCTCTATCCCCATAGAGCGTCGGGTAAAGACCTTTGACCGGCTCCTCTCCGCTCCTATATCCCTTCACTCACTGGTTTTCGGTGAGAGTGTCAGCGGCTTCCTTTACAGCATGGGTATTGCCTGTCTCCCTCTTGTTTTCGGGATTGTCCTGTTTAGTACACCGATTGAACATGCCCCGGTGCTTATTATTGCCATGGCCCTGACCGCATTTTGCTTTGCCACCCTTGGCACCCTGTTTGCCGCCTATCCGACGGAAAACGTCGGAGAGGTAATGTCGATGCTTAATACGGTCCGTTTACCCCTCATCTTTATCTCCGGCGTTTTCATCCCGATATCTGAGATCCCGCAGATAGGCCAGATCATTGCACTCTTTTCCCCGTTAACGTATGGGAATGATATGATAACGTACGCATATACAGGGACCTCGCTCTTTTCGCCGGCATGGGATATTGTGGCACTTCTGATCTTTATTTTGCTCTTCCAGTTTGTGGCACACCGGCTTTATAAAAAATTCAACGAATGAGGTGACAATAATATAATTAAGAAACACCGGGAAAGGGTTGGTTGATCCCCATCTCCAATCTTTTTCTAAAGTGCAACAAGAAGAGAATCGGTGACCTTTCCTTGAAGCACAAAAATAATCCGCCTCAAATTTATACAAAGTATTCCCTGAAAAATTCAGGGAATTCTTTACGATAAAAGCAGCCAGAAAGCCCGTGACTTTAGTCACGGGATGAATGCATCTTCACACCGCCCTAAAAAGATTGATATCAAGCAATAAATCTAAATTATTGATGTAATGATTAGAGCGTATCAGTATCGACTTTATCCGACAAAATCACAGATCAGTACGTTGAACCGAACGTTCGATCTATGCCAAAAAGTCTATAATAATACTCTAGCATTAAGACGAGATTCTTGGGATTATGACCAGAAATCTGTCAGTTTATTTGAAACGAACAAAGAATTGACGGTTTGGAAACAGGATCATCCGGAATTATCTTCCGTATATTCTCAGGTACTTCAAAATGTTCAGGTCAGAGTTGACCTTGCGTTCAAAGCGTTTTTCCAGCGTATAAAACACGGAGAAGATATGGGGTATCCCCGGTTCAAATCATACGGTCGATACGACAGTATCACGTACCCGCAGCTTGGATTCTCTCTCGATGTACAGAACCAGACTGTTTTTGCATCGAAGATAGGGAAGATCCGGGCTGTGATACACCGACCGGTTGAAGGGACGATCAAGACTATGATTATCCGGCGTTCATGTGCCGGGAAATGGTACGTGTCGTTCGCTGTCAAATACGAACCGGAGATCAAGGTACATAATGGCGAAGAAGTCACCGGGATCGATCTCGGATTAACCTCGTTTGCGACATTATCCAACGGTGAGAAGATCGAGAATCCCTGGTTCTTCCGGTCAGAAGAACAAGCACTTGCCAAAGTTCAACGACGGTTATCAAAAGAAGAGAAAGGTACTCCGGAACGTGTACGTAGGCGTTTGATCATAGCAAAAGTCCATGACCGGATCGCCAACAAACGCAAGAACTTTATCCATCAGGAATGCCGGAAACTGGTTGATCGGTTCAAACTCATCGCGTTTGAAGAACTGAAAATCAAGACCATGCAGCAGAACTCTTATCTGTCGAAATCGATTGCAGATGTGAGTTGGGGTATGATGGTTCAGGCAACCGTGAACAAAGCGGAAGAAGCTGGTTCCAGAGTTGTTCTCGTCAATCCCAATAATACCACTCAATTATGTTCACGATGCAACCAGATTGTCAGGAAAGAGTTGTCAGATCGCGTGCATTGTTGTCCGGTTTGCGGATTGACAATGGATCGTGACCAAAACGCTGCAATAAATATTATGAGACTGGGACTACAGTCTCCGGTTGCGAAAACAACCTAGATGCCCACGTCTTTAGACGTGGGAGTGGTCACATCTTTGACTGGTCGAAGCTGATATTTGCTCCTGCTGGAACCTTTCCCTTCTTTCCTTTGGCATCCGGGAAAAACTTCTTTGACTTTTCCTTGCGGGGCTTCTGATCATTGCCGGAAATTTTTGCTGCTTCGCTTTCTGCATAGATACCTAAGAAACAGTCTACCGGATTTTTCCCGCCCTGACAGAGATCATTCTTTTTATCTTCGCACTCGCTACATTCAGGAACATGGGAAGGGAGAACGTGGGGGAAATGGATCTTCCAGAGTTCTGGATCAATCTTTCCTTCTTCAAGGTATTTTTTCACATGCCGTGATGTATACTTCATTATTGATCTTATGGTTTCCCCGAAATTTATCTGTATCTCAGGTAAAAATCGAACGCCGATTGTGTCTCCCTCTTTTTTTTGATGATCCGGGCAGGAATGATTTAAAACAATTTCCCGGTCAGGTTAAAAATCGATAAATTCGCGTGGGCTTGGGCGAGATCTTTTGCACTTTTCTCGATGACTGGCTGGAACTTGGCGCGGTTTGTGAGAATTTTCTGCTGGGTTGAGTATAGTTTTTCGACACCGGAAATGATTTCGCGTTCAACCGGCCGGATTTTTGGCTGAAACGTATGGATCAGACCTTGGATATCAGATACAGAGACCCGTGAGCTTTCGTCAAAGACGAACCTGTCTTCCTGCTGTTTTCTCCATTTTATCAGGTTGTTTGCGAGCGCGGCATCAAAACCCGGGGGGTTTGCAATTTTTTGGTAGACTATATCTGCCGCAGATTCTATTCCCACAGACCTAAGTACGGCTTTCTGGGTCTCGCTGAGCCGGGGTGACGTACAGGTTTCGATAAGACAGGTTTCCAGGAATTTTTTTAATTGGTGTTCCCGTGATGTATGCTGGAGTGCGGCCAGGGCATTCTTGTATTCACGCTCGATCGTCTCGTATCTTTCTTTGGAATCTGTTAGTGCTTTGAGCCGGGCAAGAAATTCTGTATCTCCGGCTTCCGTTTTCCATTTCTTTTCCCAGAGATGCCAGCTGTACCGGGCATCCTCAAACACTTTTTTCCGGCGTTTCTTCTCCGTTTTGTCTTTACCGGGAATCACATGGAGCAGTCCTGCAACACCTGCAGGGACAAGCCCGATAATATCAATTGGACCAAAATTCCCTGCCCCTGCCGTTACCAGTATAACAACGGCACTGGTGACCAGCAGTATGGCCTGTGCTGTCTGCCGTATCTTTCCCATTTTGACAGCGCGAGAGATTTCCGGTGACCTTGGTGAAGGTATGCAATAGTACTTCTTCGGGCTTATTTCGGGAAGAGGTCCTGGTGGTTTTATCGCAAGGACCTTCTGCCACTCACCGGCTAGATCTATCCGCGAGATTGCATCCGAACTCAGGAACAGGAGCACCCCGGAACTGTTCTCCAGGCTGCACCACGGACAGGTAGTGAGGCCGGTATAATACGTGTGCATGGATTCAGTCGGGCATTTTTTGAGCCGTTTTTCAAGCGCATCGAGCACATTCCACCAGTCATTTGCTGTCGGCCGTCCACAGGTCTGTGGTTTTGGATCTGCAAAAGACTGCTCAAAAAGGCCGGAAACGTCACTGGGAACGACGGACAATCCCACCGCGTTTGGCGGTGGTGCAATCGCTTTCTGTGGAGCATTCCTGCCAAATGCAAACCGGTGTTCAGCAATTGCCCTTTCTATGGGCATATCGTCCTTTCCTTTATAGACCCCGGAGAACGGGTGCCTACCCATAAAGAGTAACAGGAATATCAGGATAGCAAGCCCGAAATTGTCGTGGTTCTCTGTGCGTAGCATCTTAAAGTCTTTTGACTTCTGGAGTTCAGGTGGGGTGAACTGGGCGACCCCCACTTCGCAGAAATACGTCTTGTCACGAGCCTGAACCTGAAACGAGTCACAATCGATAAGCCGCACGCACGCTTTTTTCGTGACCAGAATATTACCCTCGTTGACGTCGCCAACTACATACCCATACTTATGGATGATGTAAAAGGCAGCAGCGAGGTTTTTTGCTGTTCTCACCAGGAATTTCCAGTCAGCATTGGGAAAAGATTCTTTCCTGTGCGATGGGCCATAAACACGGTGGATCGGTTCACAATCGGTGATCCTCGGCATGACAAAACCGCAGACCGGGCCGCCTGTACCCTCATGAAGAAGGCCTAGGGGCCATGCTGCAAATTCCTTTAGTTCATCGTTACAGCCGCTGACCATCAGGCTGAGTTTTTCCTGTCGTTCTCCGGTAAGTGGCTTATGATAAATTTTGGCAAGGACATCTTTCCGGTGCGGTGCAATTTCATAGACATCCCCTTCCCCCCCGCTGCCTATCTTTTTTCCAAGGCTGACATGGTTGCCCCTGCTGTCAAATAAATTGGGTGACGGGCTCATTTTTTTTCAGCTCACGGGAATGTTAACGGCAAGGATCAGGGTTTTATCATCATCGCTTCGGGCATTTACGTCATCCCGAAGGAGCAGTGTAGTCAGGTGAGTGGAAAGACTCCCGCATCCATTTCCCGGTTCGCTCCTGAGTGCGGCAAACAATGGCCGGAAAAATCCATCATGCACAGTCCGTGAAGAAAATGAGAGTACAAGATTCTGGAGACCATCGGTAAAAACGGCAATCTCTTCTGGCGGGCTTACCTTGTGATCTATCCTGATGTGCTCCAGAAAATCATCATCCGTCACAAAATAGGTCATGTTTGCATATTCTCCCTGTTCCGGCCAGAAAACCGTGGAGTATCCTGTTTTGTCTCCAAACACGATACAACCGTCACCGATCTGGAAAAAGAGTGCATAGTCAAAGGTCATTACAACGCCGATAAGTGTGCAGGCGTGGTCCTTTACCCGCTGGCCATCTTGTTTTGCACGGGCGACAATGGCCTCGCGGGATAGGGAGATCCATGTCCTGACCTCGTCATTGGTAACCGATGATATAGTCTTTCCTTCATGGATGGCGGAAAGGATTTGGCAGTACAGGGATTCGCAGGCAATTTCTGCACCGACACCTCCATTTGTTGTGCTTCCCGCACCATCTGAGGCTATACTGATAAAAAAATCACGGTCCGAGACCCGGAGAGATCCGGCCCGGCAGTAATCCTGTCCCGGTTCGTTCCGGGCAGTATGTGATTTTCCCGTGACGGAAAGGGAGAGATGTTTCCAGGTCATATCTCGCTCCACCCTGACGGTGGAGAGAGTAATATCCTGTCACCTGGATTGCTTCGGGAGGCTGATTTCATGGAATTTGAGAGCCACTGGAAGAATTCCCGGAATTTGAGACCCTGGAGCTTGAGTGGCTGCCGGACCGTGATCTGCCTGAGGACTGACATGTCAGCGTTCTGGACACCGACTGCAAAAAAGGCAAACGATTTCGAACTTTCACCCTCCCTGACAGCAGCTGCGGCGCGCTGCCACTCGTCTGTAGGAGAACCATCGGTAATTAAAAAGATCCAAGGCCGGTAAAAGGAGATCCCGTTTGCCCTGTATTCCTCCTTGCGTTTCCTCACCAGATCGATTCCTTTCAGGATGGCTTCGCCAAGCGGCGTATCTCCTTCAGCTTCAAGTGTAGGATCGAGAAAGAAATCCGCGGTGTTAAATTCAGAAATGACCCGTACCGGACCAAAGGAAACAAGCGCAACCTCCACTCGTTTTACGGCGAGTGAATCACTCTGGAGTTCCTCGTAAAATGATCGCAATCCGGCATTGAGCTCTGCAATTGCCTTTCCCGCCATGGAACCGGATGTATCCAGTAACAGGAGGCAGGGACACCGGGGTTCTGGGTTTTCTGCGAAGGTAACGGTTCCCAGCGGCTGCTGGTCATACAAGGTGTCGTCACTCATCTGGTTTCTCCTGTTTGTGTACGTATCATATCAATGATCAATCGTATATCTTTGTTGAGGATGACAAGCAAGGGTAGTTTCGGGGGAAAAATAAATATCTTTGATATTCCGGGTTACATGCTATTATAGGAAATCTTGGTGTATCGCTAAAAAATGAAATTGTCACTTTTTCCTGTAAAGGGCGATACCTGCAATGACCCCACACCCGATAAGCGCAGCGAACGCGTCATATCCTGGGGATTTGTGGGTAGGGACTGCCGTTGCGATAGCTTGTTGCTGTGCAAGCCATGAGTTCACTCCGGAAGTCGTAGATTCAGTGTTGATCGCGAAGGTAGGTGCCGTGGTGAACGTGGGGACAGGTGTAGCCGCAGCTGCCCCTGAGTTCACCGTAATGGTCTGGGTTGGACCATTTGTACTGCTCCCTTCAGAGTTTATAGATACAAGGGTAGCCGTATATGTCCCCGGGTTCGTATAGACATGTGACGGGCTCTCAGCTGATCCTGTACTCCCGTCTCCAAATGACCATTCCCATTGAGTAGGCGAACCGGTAGATTGGTCTATAAACTGGACGGTGAGGGGTGCGATACCCGATAACGGGGATGCAGAAAATGCAGCAACCGGTGTTGTAGCTCCGACAACAATGTATCCTGTCATGGTGGTCTCATTCGAGTTAATAGAGTTTACTTCCGTCAATGAGACTGTATAAGTTCCGTTGACTGCATAGGTGTTAGTTGGATTTTCCAAAGTACTGGTGTTACCGTCCCCGAAGTTCCAGCTCCATGACGCCGGGTTCCCGGTTGACTCGTCAGTGAAGGTAACTTCAAGGGGGGCTGTCCCGGATGTCGGTGATGCAGAAAATATCGGTACCGGAATTGTCGTTGCGGTCGCTGCAAAATTATATTTGTCCCCGGGAACTGCCGTGGATATGCCTTCAGGTGTTGTAACCAAGACATCAACTTGTCCTGGTGTCACACTTGCCGGGGAGGTTGCAGTAATCTCAGTACTACTGACAACGGAGAAACTGTTTGCTGCTGTACCTCCAAAAGTAACTCCGGTTGCGCCTGTAAAATTTGTCCCGGTGATGGTTATTGTAGTGCCCGTAGAAAGCGGGCCATATGTTGGTGAGATGCTCGTAAC
>Ga0326728_10011779_pt1 | contig 19784 bp, 16 predicted proteins | sample MB3enrmetagenome_FD_207602 | JGI IMG/M metagenome (GOLD analysis project Ga0326728, IMG submission 207602) | Lab enriched peat soil microbial communities from McLean, Ithaca, NY, United States - MB31MN | ecosystem: Environmental > Terrestrial > Soil > Wetlands > Peat | place: USA: New York... | reverse complement strand
ATCGCAACGTCAGGGCGGACCTTGTGCTCGGCAAGATGCGTCTCGGTGCGCGTCGCGACATTCAGTCCGAACGCCGCGCCCGCTTTAGCAAGCAGGTCCGCGACCGGCGGCTTGAGCTGATCCTCAGGGGATGCAGAGCCGGGCAACGAGAATTTTGCCTTGAGGGTTTCGGCAAAGTCTTGAAGCGACGAAACATTCAATGAGCTATGCCCCGATAACTAGCTTTATCACGGCACAAAAGCGCAGGCAGCATTCTGCGTTCGCCATTATTCCACGGAAAGTTTCCGGCGCAAGCTATCATCCGGTCTCAGGGGCGGCACCCCCGAATCGACAAATCTATCGCCTGCGACTTCAATACCCCGTCCTCAAGGCCTGGTCACGGTGTGCAACATCGATTCGCGTCCGCCGACGACATAACTCCTCGCCACGCGCCGCCGCGGAAACAAACCGCTTCGCAAATCCCTGAAAGCAAACCATCGCCGGAAATCGGCGCCTCGGCTGCGGCGAACGCGCCTCCGTCTCCCGCTTGCCGTCCGCCCCCCTTCCTGCCAAACAGGCGCGCACTCTCGTTCCTGCCAGAGGAGCGTCTCGTGACGCACGCCGCGCCCGCGCGAACCGGCGGACAGATCCTCGTCGATCAGCTCGTCGTCCAGGGCGTCGAGCGCGTCTATTGCGCGCCTGGCGAATCCTATCTCGCCGCGCTCGACGCGCTCTACGATTCCGGCGTCGAGACCGTCGTCCGCCGCCGGGAGGCGGGGGCGATGATGGCGCTGACGGTCGGGCGGCTCACCGGACGGCCGGGCGTCGCCTTCGTCACCCGCGGCCCGGGGGCGGCCAACGCCGCCCACGCCGTCCGCGAGGCCGCGCTGAAACAGTGCGCCGGCCCATGATCGGCGCCGCGACGCCCGAGGCCTGGCTGACGATCGGCGCCGTGGCGGTCGGCGCGACGCTGGCGGGCTTCGTCGAAGGGGTCGCGGGCCTCGCTTTTCCGTCCGTCGCGCTGGCGCTGTGGGGCTGGGCGCTGCCGCCCCCGATCGCCGCGCCGCTGGCGGCGTTCGGCGCGCTGCTCGGCGAGGCGGCGAGCCTCGGCGCGGCGCCCCACGGCGTCGACTTCAAGCGCGTCGCGCCGCTCGCCGCGGGCGGCGCGCTCGGCGCGCCGATCGGCGTGTTCCTTTTGCACAACGCCGACGTCCCGCGCTTCCGTCTGGCGGTCGGGACGCTGCTGACGCTCTATGGGCTCTATCGTCTCGCGGCGCGCGATCCGCCGCGCGCGAAGGAGAGCGGCGGCGGGCTCGACGCCTTCGCCGGCCTGATCGGCGGCGCGCTCGGCGCTTTCGCCGGCATGGCGGGCGCGGTCGCCGAGGTCTGGACGCGGCGGCGCGGCTTAAGGCGCGACGCGCGGCGCGCCACCGCCGGGGCCTACGCCGCCGCCGCGCACGCGCTGGCGCTCGCGGTTTACGCGAGCGCCGGCGCCCTCGACGCCGAGGCGTTGCGCCTGTTCGCCGTCGTCGCACCGACGGCGCTGATCGCTTCCTACGTCGGCGCGGGGCTCGCGCGCCGATCGCGCGAGACGGCGATCGCGCGCGTCGCGCCGGCGCTGGTCGCCGCCGCGGGCGTGGCGCTGATCGTCGGCGTCGCGCGCACGCTCGCGGGCGCGCGCTGACCGCCCTGTCGGCTTCGTTCACGGCCCGCCGAACGAGGCGGCGACGCGCGCGGCGATCGGATCGTAGCGGCTCTTCAGCGCGCTGGGGTAAGTGACGATCAGGCTGTGGATCGTGTCCGAGGCGGCGGAGAGGATGTACTTCTCGTAGAAGATCGACTCGACGCCGCCGATGTCGCGATAGCCGGAGACGACGAACCAATTCGCGCCGCTGGCGCGATAGACGACGCGCGCATAGTCGGGGCCGACGAGCGAGGCGCGCTTGGCGGCGAGCGTCTCGTCCATGACGTTGTAGGCGCCGAAGACCAGGATCTTCGCGCCGTCGGCGGCGACGAGCGTGCGGCCGTCGTCGTTCTCCGGCGGCGGCTGCATGACGAAGATCGCGGCGGGGTAGGCGAGATGCGCGCCGAAGCGGTCGTTGGCGTAAAGCGTCCAGCGGTCGTCGGCGCGCGCGCCGCAAACCAGCGCCGTCAGACAGGCGAGGAAAACCGCCAGCGTCAGCTTCGCTCTCATCGTCGCTTCCTTCGCGCCGTCGCAGGGCCCGCGCGCGGCCTCCGCCGCGCTCCCACGCCGCCGATCGTCGCGGCGAAGGCTTCGCTGTTCCAGGCGACGAAGCGCCGCAGGCCGCGCCCGCCGTCTGACGAAGGCCGCCTCAACCGTCGAACGAGGCGGCCGCGCGATGTCCCTGTCGGCCGCTCGCGCTTTCGCGCGGCCCGGCGATTACGGCGTCTGAGTCGGCGTCGGGGTCGGGGTCGGCGTCGGCGTCGCGGTCGGCGTCGCGGTCGGCTTGGCGGCGGGCGTCTTGGCGGTCGGCTTCTTGACCGGATGTTTCGCCGTGGTCTTGTGGTGAACCGTCGGCTTCGCCGTCGACGTCGCGGTCGGAGTCGGGGTCGGCGTGGCAGTCTGGGCCATCGCGGCCAAAGGCGCGACGGCGATCGCGGCGCCGAGGCCGATCGCGGCAAGTTTCTTGAGCATTGGAATTCTCCGTTTCGAGTCTGCAAAGCTTTTGCTGCACTCACATGGATAATGGCTAAACCAACCTGAATCAGTGATGAACAGTCCGCCGTCGCGCGCCCTCCGCGCTACAGCTGTGTAGAATTGCAAGCGGCCGCGCCGAGGCGCCGCCGGGCGCGGTTTGACGCGCGCGCCGCGCCTCCGTAAGAAACGAGAGAGCGCCGCCCATGTCCTACAACAGCTTCGGCCATCTCTTCCGCGTCACCACCTTCGGCGAAAGCCACGGGCCGGCGATCGGCTGCGTCGTCGACGGCTGTCCGCCGCTGATCCCGCTGCAGGAAGCCGACATCCAGGCCGAACTCGATCGCCGCCGGCCCGGGACGTCGCGCTTCGCCTCGCAGCGGCGCGAGCCCGACGCGGCGCGCATCCTCTCCGGCGTGATGGTCGACCCCGAGAGCGGCCGGCAGGTGACGACGGGAACGCCGATCGCGGTGCTGATCGACAACGTCGACCAGCGCTCGAAGGACTACGACGACATCAAGGACAAGTACCGGCCCGGGCACGCCGACTATGTCTACGAGGCGAAGTACGGCATTCGCGACTATCGCGGCGGCGGTCGCTCCTCGGCGCGCGAGACCGCGGCGCGCGTCGCCGCGGGCGCGATCGCGCGCAGGGTCGTTCCCGGCGTGACCATTCGCGGCGCGGTGGTGCAGATCGGCAAGCTGACGATCGACCGCGCGCGCTGGGACTGGGACGAGGCCCGGCGCAACCCACTGTTCTGCCCCGACGCCGAGGCGGCGGCGCGTTTCGCCGAATACCTCGACCAGGCCCGCAAGGCGGGCTCGTCGGTCGGCGCGGTGATCGAGATCGTCGCCGAGGGCGTGCCGGCGGGCTGGGGCGCGCCGATCTACGGCAAGCTCGACGGCGAGATCGCCGCCGCGCTGATGAGCGTCAACGCGGTCAAGGGGGTGGAGATCGGCGAGGGCTTCGCCGCGGCGGCGCTTACCGGCGAGCAGAACGCCGACGAGATGCGCGCCGGCCCCGACGGCCGGCCGCGCTTTCTCTCCAACCACGCCGGCGGAATCCTCGGCGGCATCGCCACCGGCCAGCCGATCGTCGCGCGCTTCGCGGTGAAGCCGACCTCGTCGATCCTCGCGCCGCAGCGCACCGTGACGCGCTCAGGCGAAGAGACCGAGATCGTCACCAAGGGCCGCCACGACCCGTGCGTCGGAATCCGCGCCGCGCCGGTGGGCGAGGCGATGGTCGCCTGCGTCCTCGCCGACGCGTTCCTGCGCCACCGCGCCCAGATCGGCCGCTAGCCGCCGCCGTTCAGAAATGCAGGCTAGCGCCGACGCGCACGACGTTGGTCGTCGCGGTCAGCGATTGCGAATAATAGGGGGTCGTATAATTCGCGCCGCCGAAGTCGTAGCGCAACAGCTCGCCGCGCAGCGAGACGTTGCGCGTGATCGGGTATTCGACGCCGAGGCCGAAGGCGACGCCCTTGACCGTAGCGCTGGTGGAGACGCCGTAATCGCGATAGTCGGTGGTCGACCACGCCCAGCCGATGGTGCCGTAGGCGAGCAGGTTGCCGAACACGTAGCCGCCCTTGACGCGCGCCGAGGAGAGAAAGTCCTGGTTGAAGGACGCCGAGCCGAGCGAGCCGCTGCGCACGCCGCTGAACATGCCGTCGACCTCGGCGCCGCCGACGATGCGCGAGGACTGGAAATTGTAGCCGACGTGCGCGCCGCCGACCAGGCCGGAGGTGTTGACCGAGCCGGCGGCGCCGAGGCCGACGCCGAGGTCCGGGCCGAACTCGACGCCGGAAAAATCCGGGCCGTTGAGGCCGACGTCGGTGCGGTAGAGGTCGGCCGCCTCGGCGCGGCCAAGCGTGAGCGCGATGAGGAGCGGAGGAAGCAGGCGAGCAAAGCGACGCATGACGAGACCTCACCGGTTCGCGTCGGCGGGGAAAGGCGCGCGCGACCCGACGGCGAAATTTTACCGTTCTTTTTCACCGCCCGTTCGCCAAACTCGATTCAAGCCCAACAGAGCGTTAACCGCCTTGGCGGGCGAGGCGGCGAAGAGCGCGCCGCCGCCGCCTTGCGCTAAGTCAACGACCCAAGAAAAGCCCGCCGCTACAGCTTTCCCGCAAGCCCGTCGAACTTTCGCGAGCTCCCCTAATGTTCAAAGATCTCTTGGTTGTCCTCGAAGAATCGGACAAGGCGACGCCGTACGCGATCGCGTTCGCGCTTCGTTTCGATTCGCGGCTGACCGCTATTCGGCCGCGGCGCAATCTGTCGCTGATGAGCGACGGCTCGCTCGAGGCGCGAATGGATTTCGCGCGCGGCGATCGCCAGGCGCGCGACGCGCACGCCCGGAAGATGCTGGAAGATTTCACGGCGGCGGCGAAGGCGGCCGGCGTCGACGCCGACGCGGTCGACTACGGCGATCCCGACAATCCCGAGCCCCGCGACGTCGCGGAGTTCGCCCGCGCCTTCGACCTCGTCGTCATCGAGCAGGGCGAGCCGGGCCGGCCGCTCGGCTTCGGCGACCTCGCCGGCCTGCTCATCGCCGACAGCGGCCGGCCGGTCATCGTCGTGCCGGGCGCCCAGCGCGAGCCGGCGCGCTTCGATCGAATCCTCGCGGCCTGGGACGGCAGCGCCCCGGCGGCGCGCGCGCTCAGCGACGCTTCCCCCTTGCTGGAGCGCGCCGGACATATCGAGATCGTCGCGGTCAACGCCGCCGGCGGCGCGAGCGTGGTCTCCGCAAGCGGCGAACGGGTCGCTCGCAAGCTCGCGCGGCTGGGGGTCGACGCGAGCTTCCACCGAGTTCCCGGCGCCGGCGATCCCGGCGTCGTTTTGCTATCGCGCGCCGCCGACGTCGGCGCCGACCTGATCGTCTCGGGCGGCTACGGCCATTCGCGGCTGCGCGAGGCGGTGCTGGGCGGCGTGACGCGCACGCTGCTCGCCAACGCCACCGCGCCGGTGTTCATGTCGCACTGAGCGGCGGGCGCGGCGTCGGACGACGGCGCCGTTGCGGGTCCTTTCGGCGAAGCCGCCGAAGGAGGGGGGCGACTTTTTGTCCATCGGGCTCGATCGCGGCGGCGGGCGCGCGGCGGCGCGAATCCTCTTGCGGCGAGCGCGCCGCGGCGCATAAAAATACGCGCCAGAGGGGAGAAAAACATGCCCGCAGCCGCCCGCGCGCCTTTGAAGAAAGTCACCTTGCACGCCGCGCGCTCGAAGGCGTTTCCGGACGGCTCGATCCGCCACGGCTACGTGTTCCTTGCGCCGCTGACCGAAGACGGGCGGATCGACCTCGATGCGTGGAAGTCGCGGCGCGGCGAATGTTTCGTCCGCCGCTTCTGGGGCGACGATCCTCCGCAGCGCGGCCTTCTCGCGCATCGTCCGGGCGGGCGCGGCGGCTCGACCTGGGCCTTCGAATACGGAGAGGCGGCGGCGCTCGACGAGGAGGCGCCCGGCTATCGCTTCGCCGACCACGCCTTCGGCGTCGGCGAATACGTCTCGATCCGCGAGGAGGGAGGCGAGCTCCTGACCTTCAAGGTCGTCGACGTGAGCTAGAACGCAGCGCATTGAGCTTCAGCCACGCCCTCGCTCCAAACCTCTCCCGATAGGGCGTCCGAGCGACGCCTGTCGTCGGCGGGCTGTGCGGGAGAGGGGGCGCGCCGATTCCACGAGATCGCAAGACGCGGCGCTTCACCGCGGCAGGACCGTCTCGCCCATCAGCGCCTCGTCGATCGCGGCGGCGCATTGGCGCCCTTCGCGGATCGCCCAGACGACCAGCGACTGGCCCCGGCGCATGTCGCCGCAGGCGAACACCTTGGGCAGGCTGGCGGCGTAGCGCTTGACGTCGGCGGCGACCTCGCCGCGCCGGGTGAGCGCGAGGCCGAGCTCCTCGAGCATTCCGGCGCGCGTCGGTCCGAGGAAGCCCATCGCCAGCAGCACCAGCTCGGCCTTGAGCGAGAACTCCGTGCCGGGAATCGGCTTCAGCTTGTCGTCGACGCGCGCGCATTCGAGCCCGGCGACCGCGCCGTTCACGCCGACGAACGCGCGCGTCGTCACCGCGAAGTCGCGCTCGGCGCCTTCCTCGTGGCTCGACGAGGTGCGCATCTTCAAGGGCCAGTCGGGCCAGGTGGTCAGCTTGTTCTCGCGCTCGGGCGGCGCCGGGAGGATTTCGAGCTGCGTCACCTTGAGCGCGCCCTGGCGGATCGAGGCGCCGATGCAGTCGGAGCCGGTGTCGCCGCCGCCGATGACCACGACGTTCTTGCCGGCGGCGAGGATCGGCTGGTTGGAGCCGATGGGCTCGCCGGAAACGCGGCGGTTCTGCTGGGGCAGGAACTCCATAGCGAAATGCACGCCGGCGAGGTCGCGGCCGGGAATCGACAGGTCGCGCGGCGTCTCGGCGCCGCCGGCCAGCGCCACCGCGTCGTAAGTCTCGACCAGCGACTTGGCGGCGAGGTCGCGGCCGACCGCGACGCCGCAATGGAAGACCACGCCCTCCGCCTGCATCTGCTCGACGCGCCGATCGATGCGCCGCTTCTCGAGCTTGAAATCGGGGATGCCGTAGCGCAGCAACCCGCCGGGCTTGGCGTTCTTCTCGTAGACGTGCGTCTCATGGCCGGCGCGGGCGAGCTGCTGGGCGCAAGCGAGGCCGGCGGGGCCCGAGCCGACGACGGCGACGCGCTTGCCGGTGGCGCGCGCCGCCGGCTCCGGCCTGATCCAGCCCTCGGCCCATGCGCGGTCGACGATGGCGCATTCGATCGTCTTGATGGTGACCGGCGTGTCCTGGATATTGAGCGTGCAGGAGGCTTCGCAGGGGGCCGGGCAGACGCGGCCGGTGAACTCGGGGAAGTTGTTGGTGCTGTGCAGGTTGCGCGACGCCTCGCGCCATTCGCCGCGGTAGACGAGGTCGTTCCAGTCGGGGATCTGGTTGTTCACCGGGCAGCCGGTGTGACAATAGGGGATGCCGCAGTTCATGCACCGCGCCGCCTGGTCGCGCGTCGCCTCCTCGCTCAGCGGCAGGACGAACTCGTGGTGATGGCGGATGCGGTCGGACGCCGGCGCGTAGCGTCGATCCATGCGGTCGATTTCCAGAAAGCCCGTGACCTTGCCCATGCTCACCTCGTCGCTCCCGCCGCTGCGGCGAGAGGCAGATCCGTCGACCATTTCTCCCTCCCGCGACAGGGAGGGGCCGTCTCAGTAAAGGCTGAGTTCGCGTTCGCAGCGCGCGATCCACGCGCGCGCCGCCGGACGCGACTCCAAGCTGAATCCCCCTTCATGCGCCAGCCGGGTATGCGGCAGAAGCGCGATGTCGGCGACGCTCAACGCCTCGCCGACGAAATAGGCCTTACCGGCGATCAGCTTCTCCATCGTGTCAAGCGCCTTTTCGCCGCGCTCGACCACCCGCGCCTCGCGCTCGTGCGCCCGCTTGCCGAGATAGAACATCTGGAAGCGCGCCACCGCGACATAGGGCTCGCGGCTGTACTGCTCCCAGAACAGGAGCTCGTCGACCTTGGCGAACGCGAACGGGTCGTCGGGAAGGAGCCGCGCGCCAGATAGAGTAGGATCGCATTGGACTGCGCGAGGCGCCGGCCGTCGGCGAATTCGACGACCGGCGCCTGCCCGAACGGGTTGACGGCGAGAAACTGCGGCGTGCGCGTCTCGCCCTTCGTGATGTCGACGCTCCGCCGCCGGCAGGGCAGGCCGAGATAGTCCGCGACGAACTTCACCTTCTGGCAATTGCCGGAGTCGAGGTCGCCGTAGACCCGCATCGGCTCCATCGCTCACTCTCCCGCCGCCAGCATCACTTCCTTGGCGCGGCTCGCCGCCAGCTCGGCGAGGGCGCGCCGGTACTCGACCGGCATCACCTTGCGGAACTTGGGCAGCGTCGCCTCCCAGTTCTCCAGAATCGCGCGCGCCCGCGCCGAGCCGGTCAGGCGCGCGTGATTGGCGATGAGCTGACGCAGGCGCTCCGCGTCGTGGCGCGTCATGTCGCTCATCACGTCGACCCGGCCGTGGCCGGCGAGATCGCCGCCCGAGTGGAGATGGCGCTGCATCACCTCCTCCTCGGCGGCGACCGGCTCGAGCTCGACCATCGACAGGTTGCAGCGCGTGGCGAAATCGCCCGCTTCGTCGAGCACGTAGGCGATGCCGCCCGACATGCCGGCGGCGAAGTTGCGCCCGGTGTCGCCGATCACCGCGACCACGCCGCCGGTCATGTATTCGCAGCCGTGATCGCCGACGCCCTCGACCACCGCGACGGCGCCCGAGTTGCGCACGGCGAAGCGCTCGCCGGCGACGCCGCGGAAGTAGCACTCGCCGGAGATCGCGCCGTAGAGCACGGTGTTGCCGACGACGATCGATTTCTCCGGCGTCAACTTCGCCGCCTCCCGCGGCGGATAGACGACGACGCGCCCGCCCGACAGGCCCTTGCCGACATAGTCGTTGGCGTCGCCTTCGAGCTCCAGCGTCACCCCCTTGGCGAGGAAGGCGCCGAAGCTCTGGCCGGCCGTGCCCTTGAGCTTGATGTGGATGGTCTCGTCGCGCAGGCCGGCGTGGCCGTAGCGGCGCGCGATCTCGCCCGACAGCATCGCGCCGGTCGAGCGGTCGGTGTTGCGGATCGGCAGCTCAAGCCGCACGTGGCGGCCGCTGTCGATCGCCTCGCGCGTCTCGGCGATCAGCCGGCGATCGAGCACCTTGTCGATGCCGTGATCCTGCTCGGTGCAATGATAGAGCGCGTCGGTCGGCCAAGGCTTCGGCTTATAGAACAGCTTGGAGAAGTCGAGTTCGCGCGCTTTCGCCTGCGCGATCAGCTCGGCCTTGTCGAGCATCTGGCTCTGGCCGATCATTTCGTCGAAGGCGCGGAAACCCATCGCCGCCATCAGCGCGCGCGCCTCCTCGGCGACGAAGAAGAAATAGTTGATGATGTGCTCGGGCTGGCCGACGAAGCGCTTGCGCAGCACCGGGTCCTGGGTGGCGACGCCGACCGGGCAGGTGTTGAGGTGGCACTTGCGCATCATCACGCAGCCCGCCGCGATCAGCGGCGCGGTCGAGAAGCCGAACTCGTCGGCGCCGAGCAGCGCGCCGACCACCACGTCGCGCCCGGTGCGCACGCCGCCGTCGACCTGGACGCTGATGCGCGAGCGCAGGCCGTTCGCCACCAGCGTCTGATGGGTCTCGGCGAGGCCGATCTCCCACGGACTGCCGGCGTGCCGGATCGAGCTCAAGGGCGACGCGCCGGTGCCGCCCTCGTAGCCGGAGATGGTGACGTGATCGGACTTGCACTTGGCGACGCCCGCGGCGACCGTGCCGACGCCGACCTCGCTGACCAGCTTGACCGAGACGAGCCCCTGCGGGTTGACGTTCTTCAGGTCGAAGACGAGCTGCTTCAAGTCCTCGATCGAATAAATGTCGTGGTGCGGCGGCGGCGAGATCAGGCCGACGCCCGGCGTCGAATGGCGCACCTTGGCGATCACCGCGTCGACCTTGTGGCCGGGCAACTGCCCGCCCTCGCCGGGCTTCGCGCCTTGCGCCATCTTGATCTGCATCATGTCGGAGTTGACCAGATACTCCGTGGTGACGCCGAAACGGCCGGAGGCGACCTGCTTGATCGCCGAGCGCGACGAATCGCCGTTGGGCAGGCGCTTGAAGCGCTCGGGCTCCTCGCCGCCTTCGCCGGTGTTCGATCTGCCGCCGATGCGGTTCATCGCGATCGCCAGCGTGGTGTGCGCTTCGCGCGAGATCGAGCCGAACGACATCGCGCCGGTCGAGAAGCGCCGCACGATCGTCGCCGCGGGCTCGACCTCGTCGAGCGGGACCGGCTTGCGGCCGTCCTCTTCCGCCGCGCGCAGGCGGAACAGGCCGCGGATGGTGAGCCGATGCTCGTCCTGCTCGTTGAGCAGCTTGGCGTAGGCCGCATACTTGTCCTTGGCGTCGCCGCGCACCGCATGCTGCAGCAGCGAGACGGTCTCGGGCGTCCAGCAATGCGCCTCGCCGCGCTGGCGATAGGCGTACTCGCCGCCGACGTCGAGCGCGGCGCGCAGCACCGGCGAGTCGCCGAACGCGTCGGCGTGGCGGCGCGCGGTCTCCGCGGCGATGTCGGCGAGCCCGGCGCCTTCGATGCGCGTCGCCGTGCCGGCGAAGAACTTGTCGACGAACTCGCGCGACAGGCCGACCGCGTCGAAGATCTGCGCGCCGCAATAGGACTGGTAGGTGGAGATGCCCATCTTCGAGGCCACCTTGAGCAGTCCCTTGTCGATCGCCTTGATGAAGCGCTTGACCGCCTCGTGGGCGTCGATCTCCTCGGGCAGGTCCTTCGCCATCGCCGCCAGCGTTTCGAAGGCGAGATAGGGGTTGATCGCCTCGGCGCCGTAGCCGGCGAGGCAAGCGAAGTGATGCACCTCGCGCGCTTCGCCCGTCTCCGCCACCAGGCCGACCGAAGTGCGCAAGCCCTTGCGGATGAGGTGGTGATGCGCCGCCGCGGTGGCGAGCAGGGCGGGGATCGGGATGCGGTCCGGCCCGACCATGCGGTCGGAGAGGATGATGATGTTGTAGCTGCCGCGCACCGCCGCTTCGGCGCGCTCGCACAGGCGCTGCAGCGCCACCTCCATGCCCGCGGCGCCGCGCTCGACGGGGTAGGTGACGTCGAGCGTCTTGGTGTCGAACGAATCCTCGAAATGGCCGATGCAGCGGATCTTCTCCAGATCCTCGTTGGTGAGGATCGGCTGGCGCACCTCGAGCCGCTTGCGCCGGGCGGCGCCGGCGAGGCCGAACAGGTTCGGCCGCGGCCCGATGAACGACACCAGGCTCATCACCAGCTCCTCGCGGATCGGGTCGATCGGCGGGTTGGTCACCTGGGCGAAGTTCTGCTTGAAGTAGGTGTAGAGCAGCTTCGACTTGTCGGAGAGGGCCGAGATCGGCGTGTCGGCGCCCATCGAGCCCACCGCCTCCTGGCCGGTGGTCGCCATCGGCGCGAGCAGGAAGGACAGGTCCTCCTGCGTGTAGCCGAAGGCCTGCTGGCGGTCGAGCAGCGACACGTCGGCGCGCGAGGCGCGCGGCTCGACCGGGTTCAGCTCCTCGAGGACGATCTGGGTCTGCGTCAGCCACTGGCGATAGGGGTTGGCGCGCGACAGCGTCCGCTTGATCTCGTCGTCGGAGACGATGCGGCGCTCGACGAGGTCGACGAGCAGCATCTTGCCCGGCTGCAGCCGCCACTTGGCGACGATCTTCTCCTCGGGAACCGGCAGCACGCCGATTTCGGAAGCGAGCACGACGAGCCCGTCGTCGGTGACGATATAGCGCGCCGGCCTTAGCCCGTTGCGGTCGAGGGTGGCGCCGATCTGGCGGCCGTCAGTGAAGGCCATCGCCGCCGGGCCGTCCCACGGCTCCATCAGCGCGGCGTGATACTCGTAGAAGGCGCGCCGCTCCGCCTCCATCAGCGGATTGCCGGCCCACGCCTCCGGGATCAGCATCATCATCGCGTGGGCGAGCGAGTAGCCGCCGCGGGTGAGGAACTCGAGCGCGTTGTCGAAGCAGGCGGTGTCCGACTGGCCTTCGTAGGAGATCGGCCACAGCTTGGCGATGTCGGCGCCGTAGAGCGCGGATTCGACGCTGGCCTGGCGCGCCGCCATCCAGTTGACGTTGCCGCGCAGGGTGTTGATCTCGCCGTTGTGGGCGACCATGCGATAGGGATGGGCGAGCCGCCAGGAGGGGAAGGTGTTGGTGGCGAAGCGCTGATGCACCATCGCCAGCGCGGTCTCGTAAAGCGGGTCGATGAGGTCGCGGTAGTAGGGCGCGAGCTGGCCGACCAGCACCATGCCCTTGTAGACGATGGTGCGGCAGGACAGCGACACCGGGTAGTAGTCGGCCATGCGCGGGTCGCGCGCCTCGTAGACGCGATTGGAGATGACCTTGCGCAGGATGAACAGCTTGCGCTCGAAGGCGTCCTCGTCGGCGATCGCGGCGGGGCGGCCGATGAAGATCTGGCGCTGCGCCGGCTCGACCGCCTTCACCCGCTCGCCGAGGCCCGTGTTGTCGACTGGGGTTGCGCGCCAGCCGATGAGCTCGAGCCCCTCGTCGGCGATCGCCTTTTCGACGATCGCTTCGATCTCGGCGCGCGCCGCGGCGTCGCGCGGCATGAAGAACTGGCCGACGCCATAGCGGCCGGGCTCGGGCAAGGCGAAGCCGAGCTTCGCGCACTCGCGGGCCAACAGGCGGTGGGGGATCTGCGTCAGCACGCCGCAGCCGTCGCCGAGCGTCGCGTCGGCGCCGACGGCGCCGCGGTGGTCGAGGTTCATCAAGACCTGGAAACCCTTGAGCAGGATATCGTGGGTCTTGCGGCCGTTCATGTCGGCGACCACGCCGACGCCGCAGGAGTCGCGTTGCGCGCTGGGGTCGTAGAGTCCTTGCGGACGCGAGAGATCGTCGGCGCGCGCGACGGGGCCGGTCGAAGCGGCGAGCGCCTCGCGGCCGAGAGGATGGTGCTGGGCCTTGGCGTTCATCTTCACACTCCCCGCACGGTCGCGTTCCGCTCCGACCGTCGTTCGTCAACTGGTTGTAGGCGTAGTTCGGACAAAGGCGGCTATGTAAAGCGTGAGAACCTCGAAGGTTTCACGCGGCGGATTTCTTTCGGTCCGTTGCTTTCGACACGTCCGACATCGATCCTCGCCCGCGGCCGCAAGCGACCGCAAATGGTCAGCACGACTGTCCTATGTGGCGCGACGATGACAGAAACGCCGGCGCGACACAAGACTCGCGCGCCGCCCGGCGAGAGATTTTTTCTCAATCCGTTCCGCGGGCGGAGATTGCCAACGCCGCGCCGGACGGGCATGGAGGCGCGCGCGAGAACGCATGGGAAGACGCGAAGAGGCGCGAGCCGATGAATTTCGCCAGCGACAACGCCGCCGGGACGGCGCCGGCGATCCTCGAAGCGATCGCGCGCTCGGCCCGCGTCAACGCGCCCGCCTACGGCGCCGACGAATACACCGCCCGCGCCGAGGCGCGGCTTTCCGAGCTGTTCGAGCGCGAGGTCGCGGCCTTTCTCGTCGCCACCGGCACCGCCGCCAACGCGCTGGCGCTCGCCGCGCTGGTTCGCCCGTGGGAGGCGGCGTTCTGCCACGAGGAGGCGCACCTCATCGACGACGAATGCGGCGCGCCCGAGTTCTTCGCCGCCGGCGCGAAGCTGGTCGGCGCGCCCGGCCTGGGCGGCAAAATCGATCCTCAGGCGCTGCGCGAGACGCTGGCGCGCTTTCCTCGCGGACAGGTCAAGACGACCCAGCCCGCCGCGTTGTCGCTCAGCCAGGCGACCGAAGCGGGGACGCTCTACCGGCTCGACGAGATCGCCGCGCTGACGCGCGCCGCGCGCGCGGCGGGGCTCGCCGTGCACATGGACGGGGCGCGATTCGCCAACGCCGTCGCCGCTCTGGACGTCACGCCGGCCGAGACGACCTGGCGCGTCGGCGTCGACGCGCTCTCCTTCGGCGCGACCAAGAACGGCGCGCTCGCTTGCGAGGCGGTGGTGTTTTTCGATCCCGCCAAAGCCGCCGACTTCGCCTTTCGGCGCAAGCGCGCCGGGCAGACGCTGTCGAAGGGCCGCTTTCTCGGCGCGCAGATGGAGGCTTACCTCGCCGACGGCCTCTGGCTCGAACTGGCGCGGCGCGCCAACGCCGCCGCGCGCCGCCTCTCCGAGGGGCTTGCCGCGGCGCCCGACGTGCGCCTGGTCTGGCCGACTGAAGCCAACGAGGTGTTCGTCGTCGCGCCGAACGCGCTTTTCGCGCGCTGGCGCGCCGCGGGGGCGCGGTTTCACGACTGGACGACGCGCTCGGCGCCGCCGGAGCGCGCGCCGAGCGCCGGAGAGGGAATGGCGCGGCTGGTGGCCTCGTTCGAGACCGAGGAAGGGGAGATCGACGCGCTTCTCGAACTCGCCGCCGCGCCGCACCGTCGCCGCAATCTTCAGCAAAGCTGAGGCGGAAGCGCCTACGGGAGCAGCGAGCATGGTCGAGCGTCGGCGCGCCGGATCGGCGCGGAAACGGTGGGGCGGTTTCGCGGCGGCGGCCGCGTTTCTTCTTGCATTGACGGGGAGCGCGGGCGCGCAGGGCTTATTCGACTTGTTCCGTGCCGGTCCGTCGCCCTACGACATCGAGCGTCGGCTTGAGGACGCGGGCTACGTGCTGCGACGGCCGCTCGTCCTGCGCGGCGACGTCTATCTCGCCGACGTCGAGGCGGGTCGCGGCCGCTTCCAGCGGCTGGTGATCGACGCCGACAGCGGGCGCATCCTCGAGCGCTTTCGCGCCGCGCCCGATTTCGACCCCGACTTCGGCGCAGCCGACCCGTGGGGCGCGCCGCCTTACGCGCGCGGGAGATTCGCCGACCGCGACGACGCCGACTCGCCGACGGCGATCCCTCCCGGCCGCGGCGCCCCGCCTTCGCTCTACCTTTCGCCCGAGCCAAGCGACGCGGGCAGGGTCAAGGCGAAGCCGAAGCCGGTCGACGCCAAGCGCGACGCTACGACGCCGGAGGCGAAGGCGGTCAATCCGCCGGCCGCCGTCGCGCCCGCGCCGACTTCGGCCGCTCCGACGCCGACCCCGGCGGCGGCCGCGCCGGCGCCGGGCCCGGCCGCCGCGAGCCCGCCGCCCTCGCAGCTCGCCAAGACGGACGCGCCCGCCGCCGGTCCGGCCGCGCCGAAGCCTGCGTCCGCGGAGACGCCGGCGAAGAAGAAGGCGGTCAACGATCTTCCGGTGACGCCGCTCGACTGAGACGAAAAAGGGCGCCCCGCGGGGCGCCCGAAAAGTTTCACGGCCGACCGATCCCGGTCGGCGCAGAAGGCTTACGCAGCCTGCTTGGCCGCGGCGACCGCCTCGACGGTCCGGCCCGGCGCCTGGATCGGGATGAGGCGCGGCTTCTGCGCCTCGGGAACCTCGCGGACGAGGTCGATGTGCAGCAAGCCGTTCTCGCAGGTCGCGTCCGTCGCGGTCACGTGCTCGGCGAGATGAAAGCGGCGCTCGAAGGCGCGCGCGGCGATGCCCTGGAAGAGGAGCTCGGACTTGTCGCCGTCGCTCTTCTGCTGTCCGTCCTTGGCCCCGCGCACCGTCAGCGTATTCTCGCGCGTCTCGACGGAGAGCTCGTTCTTGCCGAAGCCGGCGACCGCAAGCGTGATGCGGTAGGCGTTCTCGCCGGTGCGCTCGATGTTGTAGGGCGGGTACGCGGGCGTGTTGCCATCGAGCCCGGCCGTCTTGTCGAGCAGCGACAACAGCCGGTCGAAGCCGATGGTGGTGCGGTAGAACGGCGAGAAATCATAGTTCAACATGATCATATCCTCCTTGATCGAAGCGACATGGCCGCCTCGCGCCCCGGTTTGGCGGCGCGGGCGGCGAACGCGTCCCCTCAGGGCCCGCGCGTCCTCAATGTGGTGCGCCACCAGGGCGGCGCAAGGGGGAGGGCCGCCGACGCCGCAAGAACGCGCGCTTCCGCCGCTATCGGGCGCCGTTGCGCGCCGGCCGGCGTGTGGGTATACCCGCGCGCGCCGATCTCCGGGCTTCCCTTGAGAACATGAGGATCGCAGCATGAAACGCGCTCTTTGGCGAACGGCGATTTGCCTCGCCGCGCTCAGCTTCGCCGCCGCCGCGCACGCGCAGTCGCATATGCACGACAACGAAGAACCGCCGAAACCGCTGCCGCCGCAGCAGAAGAACTTCCCGCTCGATCAGACCTGGCAGCTGCGCGAGCTCAACGGCAAGCCGATCGATTCGACGCTCGACGTCAGCCTGAAGATCGATGGCGCCTTGCGGGGCTCGGGCTACACCGGCTGCAATTCGTGGTCGGCGGTGATGTACCCGATCAAGGACCAGCACCTCGCCGTCGGTCCCTATGCGCTGACGAAGAAGCAGTGCGACAAGGACACGATGGCGATCGAATTCGGCTTCCTCTCCGCCCTGCTGGGGCAGCCGTCGTGGGACCTCGTCAACGGCGAGCTGGTGATCAAGGGCGCGCGCGGCGAGCTCAAGATGGCGCGCTCGCTCTAAGAGGCGGCGCGGCGTTTCACTCGGCCGGCGCCGCCGCCGCGTCGGCGATCGTCGCCGGCCCGCCGGCGCTCGCCGCCACGTCGGCGAGCGTCGCCGGCCCGCCGGCGCTCGGCGACAGCGCGACGCGCCGCCGGTGGAAGTGGGCGAGCGTGGCGCGGTGGCCGATCGACACCAGCGTGGTCGCCGGCAGCGCCTTGGCGACGGCGTGGTAGAGTTCGGTCTCGCTCTTCTCGTCGAGCGCCGATGTCGCCTCGTCGAGGAACAGCCAGTCGGGGGCGGCGATGAGCGCGCGCGCCACCGCAAGCCGCTGCTGCTCGCCGCCCGAAAGCCGCATCTGCCAGTTGTCGCTGTCGTCGAGGCGATCGGCGAAGGCGGGCAAGCCGACCTTGACGAGCGCGGCGCAGATCGCCTCGTCCGGCACGGCGGCGCTCGTGGAAGGATAAGCGATCGCTTCGCGCAGCGCGCCGATGGGAAGATAGGGGCGCTGCGGCAACGCCATCACGCTCGCCTGCGGCTTGGCGATCGTTCCCGAGCCGTAGGGCCAGACGCCGGCGATGGCGCGCATCAGGGTCGACTTGCCGACGCCCGAGGGACCGACCAGCAAGGTCGGCTCGTGGGCGGTGAAGACGAAGCGGTCGGCGCGCGCCAGCGGCCGCCCGTTCGGCAGATCAAGCGTAAGATGGTCGAGCGCGAGATCGGGCGACGGCGAAGCGACGAGACGCACGCCGTCGACGTGCGAGACCGCCTTGCGCGCGCGCTCGATCGCCTCGTCGAAGGAGGTCAAGCGGTCGAGCACCGCCTTGAAGTCGGCCAGGCCGACGTATTGCGAAACGAAGAAATTGAGCGAGCTGTTGACGTTGCCGAAGGCGCGGGCCACCTGGATCAGCACGCCGAGCTGGATCTTGCCGAGGAAATAGAACGGCGCGCCGATGATGATGGGAAAATACTGGCTGATCTGGTCGTAGGCGCTGGTGAAGATGCGCAGCCGCTTGCGCACGTGGACGATGCGCATGTAGTTGTCGAACACGTCGGCGAAGCGGCGCATCGCCGCCTCCTCCTCGACCGTCTCGCCGCGCAGAAGCGCGATCTGCTCGCTGTATTCGCGCAAGCGGGCGAGGCCGAAGCGGAAGTTCGCCTCGTATTGCTGCTGGCGGAAATTGAGGCGGATAAGCGAGCGGCCGATCAGGTGGGCGATGACCGTGCCGAGCGCCGCGTAGACAAGGGCGATCCAGAACAACAGGCCGGGCACGACCAGCTTGGTTCCGGGGAAGGTGAAGTTCGCCGACAGGCCCCACAGGACGATCGCATAGGAGACGAGCGAGGTGAGGGTCTGCAGCACCGTCACCGAGTAGCCGTAGAGGCCGGCGCCGGGATTGGTGAACCCGCCATAGATGAAGCTGTAGATGTCCTCGCAGATGCGCTGGTCGGGGTTGTCGGCGGGCGAACCGGCGAGCGCCATCGGGTAGTGGGCGCCGCCGCCGAGCCAACGGCCGATATAGCGCGCCGACAGCCAGCGCCGCCAACGGATGACGAAGGACGAGGTGACGACGTACTCGACCACCAGGGCGGCGATGAGCAGCGTCGCGAAGGGCAGGAAGACGAAGAACAGCTGCCGCCAGAACTCGAGCGAGTCCTTGTTCTGCATCGCGTTGTAGAAGTCGCGGCTGAAGAACGACAGCCGGACGTCGAGCCCCACCTCGACCTGGTTGAGGACGATGAGGAACACCAGCGCGATGACCGCGAGACGGTTCTGCGCCAGCGTCACGCGCGGGAAGAGCCAGGCGCGCGCCGCCGTCGGCGCGGTCTCTTGGAAATAGGGGTCGGCGATGTCGGTCATCTTGCGCACGACCGGGATGAAGGACACGGCGTAGACGAACGATCCGAACAACGCCGCCGACAGCGGCACGGTGCACGGCAGCGCATAGTCGGCGTAGGCCTCCGGCCACCAGCCGAGCGCGTTGACGAGATAGGCGAGACCGAAGACGATGGTCTCGACGGCGAAGATCGCTTGGAAAACGCGCAGGAAATACGACGTGCGGCAGGACAAATAGGTCGCGCCGGCGCACATGAGCGCGGCGACGGCGAGAAGCAGGACGCTAACCTCGGGCGCGGTGAGCCAGACGAGAACGGTCGCAAGCGCGAAGGCGGCGACGGCGAGGCTGAGGGCGCGCATGGGGGTCGGGTCCTTCGCTCGGAACGGGCTGGAAATTCGCAACTATCAGATCGCGCGGCGAAAAAGAAAGGCCGCCGGAGGCCGTCTCCGATGAAATCTTGTCCATGTCGAGGCGACGCGAGGGCGCGGGGCGGGGACGCGCAAGGATTCGCGCGCCGCCTTCGCGCTCGTCGCGCGCAGGTCCTCGAACAGGCCGGCGAGGTCGAAAAGCGCGGGCGCCCGGCGCGGCGTCGACGACCGATCGATCGCGGTGGAAACAACAAGGGCGGCCTCGCGGCCGCCCTTCGCGTTTCTTGCTTGAGCGCAGGACTTAGAAGTCCATGCCGCCCATGCCGCCGCCGCCCGGCATCGCCGGGGCGGGCTTGTCCTTCGGCAGCTCGGCGATCATCGCCTCGGTGGTGATGAGCAGGCCGGCGACCGAAGCGGCGTCCTGCAGCGCGGCGCGCACCACCTTGGCCGGATCGACGATGCCGGCTTCGAACATATCGACGTACTCGTCGGTCTGGGCGTCGAAGCCGTAGGTCTGCGACTTGTGCTCGACGACCTTGCCGACCACGATCGAGCCTTCGCCGCCAGCGTTCTCGACGATCTGACGGATCGGCGCTTCGAGGGCGCGCAGCACGATGTTGATGCCCGCCTGCTCGTCGGCGTTCTCGCTCTTGAGCTTGGCGACCGCCGCCTTGGCGCGCAACAACGCCACGCCGCCGCCCGGCACGACGCCTTCCTCGACCGCCGCGCGGGTGGCGTTGAGCGCGTCGTCGACGCGGTCCTTCTTCTCCTTCACCTCGACCTCGGTCGCCCCGCCGACCCGGAGCACCGCCACGCCGCCGGCGAGCTTGGCCAGACGCTCCTGCAGCTTCTCCTTGTCGTAGTCCGAGGTCGTCTCCTCGATCTGCGACTTGATCTGCGCCACCCGACCCTCGATGTCCGCCTTCTTGCCGGCGCCGTCGATGATGGTGGTGTTC
>Ga0326728_10011778_pt1 | contig 19785 bp, 16 predicted proteins | sample MB3enrmetagenome_FD_207602 | JGI IMG/M metagenome (GOLD analysis project Ga0326728, IMG submission 207602) | Lab enriched peat soil microbial communities from McLean, Ithaca, NY, United States - MB31MN | ecosystem: Environmental > Terrestrial > Soil > Wetlands > Peat | place: USA: New York... | reverse complement strand
TACGATCTTGCAGCCCGGTTCCGGTCACAGGGCGTCTTTGTGGTGATGGGCGGACCACATGTGACGCTGCTGCCGGAGGAGGCCAGCCGACATGCCGATGTGATCTTCGTCGGGGAAGCCGAAGGCAACTGGGAAGAGTTCCTGAGCGGATTTCAAGCGAGGACATACCGTCGTGTCTACCGGCAGGCCTACGCGCCATCCTTGGAGGACAGTCCCATGGCGCGCAAGGCGTTGTATCACCGGCACGACTACACCAGCGGCGTATTGTTTGCGACCAGGGGCTGCTCGAACCGCTGCGATTTCTGCACGGTTGCCGTGATGTACCGACACGGATTGCGGAGGCGGCCCGTCGCCGAGGTTGCTGCAGAATATGCCTCCTTCAAAGGGAAGCGAATCATCTTTTGGGACGACAACATCGCCGGGGATAAAGAGTATGCGAAAGAGCTGTTTCGTGCGATCGCCCCTTATCGCAAGTGGTGGAGCAGCCAGGCCAGCTTGCAGGTGGGTGAAGACGATGAGCTTCTGGAGGAAGCGGCCCGGAGCGGATGCAAGCAATTATTCCTGGGTCTGGAGTCGATCTCCCAACCGAGCATGGATGGGGTTCGCAAGGGGTTCAACCGGGTGGAAGACTATGCGAGAATTGTGGATCGGATCCACGCACATGGGATCGCCGTTCAGGCCGGAATCGTTTTCGGGTTTGACGACGACACTCCGGAGATCTTCAAGGATACGGTCCAGTTCCTTGAGGACACGGGCATCCAGAATGCGACTTTCAATATCCTGACCCCATACCCGGGTACGCCGCTATTCCGGAGGCTGGAGGCCCAGGGGCGCATTCTGGCCCGGGACTGGCGCATGTACAACGGCCGAATCGACGTCGTTTTCCAGCCGAAGCAAATGAGCGTTGCCGAACTCCTGGCGGGATTCCGGTACGCGAATGAGCGCTTCTATTCTCTGCAGAGCATCGCCAGACGGCTCCGGCGATCACCGGTCCAGTTGTGGTGGACGTTGCCGTTGAACCTGGCGTATGCGCTGTCTTGGGCCAAGGGGAGAATACAATACCTTTTATGATCGCTCTGCTGCGCGGCGTGTTGATCGAGAAGCATCCCAACCAGGCCATCGTGGAAACCGGCGGCGTGGGGTACGACGTCGTCATCCCGGTTTCCACTTACACGCACCTGCCGGATGCCGGCGCGGAGGTGAAATTGCGCATCCATACGCACGTGCGCGAAGATGCCCTGGCGCTCTATGGCTTCCTCACGCAGGATGAGAAGGGCTTGTTCGAGAAGCTCATCGGCGTGAGCGGCATCGGGCCGACGCTGGCCGTGAAGATCCTCTCCGGCCTGGCCGCCCTGGAGCTCATCCACGCCATCCAGCGCGGCGAGGTGGATCGCCTGGTGCGCATCCCGGGCATCGGCAAGAAGACCGCCGAGCGCCTGGTGCTGGAGCTGCGCGATAAGCTTCCGGCCGTTACCGGCGGCGAGCCCTCCGCTCCCGCCGAAGCGGCTCTTTCGCCCGTGGATCAGGATGTGCTCTCGGCGCTGCTCAACCTGGGCTGCGCGCGCCCGCAGGCCGAGGCCGCCGTGCGCAAGGCCAAGGCCGCCGCCGGCGCGTCCGCCGATTTCGAGCCGCTTTTCCGGCGCGCCCTGGAGTTGGTACGGTAAGCTGGTAGCACATGCCCGACCGGGAGTTGATATCCGGCAGCCGCCAGGCCGAGGACGTGCAGTTCGAGGCCGGTCTGCGTCCGCGCCGGCTGGCCGATTTCACCGGGCAGAGCAAGCTGAAGGAGAACCTCGAAATCGCCATCCAGGCCGCCCGCATGCGCGGCGAAGCCATGGATCATGTGCTGCTCTACGGCCCACCCGGGCTGGGGAAGACCACGCTCGCCGCCATCATCGCCGAGGAACTCGAGGTGCAGTTCACGGCTACCAGCGGCCCGGTCTTGCAGAAGAAGCTCGATCTGACCGGCATCCTCAGCAACATTCGCCTGCACCAGGTCTTCTTCATCGACGAGATCCACCGCCTGCTGCCGGACGTGGAGGAGATGCTCTACTCGGCGCTGGAGGATTTTCGCGTGGATATCCTGGTGGGCGTGGGGCCGGGCGCGCGCACGCACTCGCTGCCCATGCCGAAATTCACCGCCATCGGCGCCACCACGCGCCAGGGCCTGATCAGCGGGCCGCTGCGGGGCCGTTTCGGACTGGTGCTGCGCCTGGATCCGTACAGCGTGACGGAGCTCGAAGCCATCGTGGAGCGCTCGGCGCGCCTGCTGAACGTACGGATCGACCACGCCGCCGCCGGGGAGATCGCGCGCCGCTGCCGCGGGACGCCGCGCATCGCCAACCGCCTGCTGCGGCGCGTGCGCGATTACGCGCAGGTGCGCGCGGATGGCCACGTCACGCAGCCGATCGCCGAGACCGCGCTCAATCTTCTGGACGTGGACCGGTTCGGCCTGGACGAGATCGATCAGAAGATCATGCTGACGATTCTCGAGAAGTACGGCGGCGGCCCGGTGGGCGTGAACACCATCGCGGCCTCCATTTCGGAAGAGCCGGACACCATCGAGGAAGTTTACGAGCCGTACCTGATCCAGCTCGGTTTTCTCAACCGCACGCCGCGCGGGCGCACCGCCACCGGGTCGGCGTTCGATTATTTCAACGTGAAGCGCGGCCTGGGGACCGGCAACCAGCCGGCCCTGTTTTAGCATGAAGACCATCTATCTCGGCCTGGGATCGAACATCGGCGACCGCCAGGCCAATCTCGAAGCTGCGCTCGCGGGTCTGCCGGCGATCGGAGTGCGCGTGACGCGCGCCTCGCCGGTTTACGAAACCGAGCCCGTGGATTTCACGGACCAGCGCTGGTTCCTCAACCTGGTGGTGGAGGCTGAAACGGAGCTGTTCCCGCTGCAACTGCTGGCGCGCCTGCAACGCATCGAGCGGGATCTCGGGCGCGTGCGCACGGTTGCCAAGGGGCCGCGTACCCTCGATATCGATATCCTGCTGTACGGGCAAGCGGTGATTCAGCGGCCGGACCTCGAAATTCCCCATCTGCGCATGGCCGAACGCCGCTTCGTGCTGGCGCCGCTGGCCGACCTGGCGCCGGACCTGCGGCACCCGGTCACACGCAAGACAGTGCGTGAGTTGCTGGAGGCCGCGCCGCCGGCGGTGGTGCGGCGGCGGTAATACACCGCGCGACTTGCGATAATCGGCGCATGGACGCACGCGCACTGCTGGATTCGGTGGCCGCTGCTTATGTCCGGCTCGAGACCCTTCAGGGCGAAGCGCTTTCCATCGGCCAAACCGAGGAAGAAGGATGGAGCCAACGCACCGAAGCGCGGCTGAAATTCTACTATGCGGCGCCCGGCCGGATCCGCGTCGAGCAGCCCGGCCGCCTGGGCAGCGTCATGGTCTCGGATGGCGTCGAGCTGAAGAGCTTCTTTGCGCCGCACCGGCGCTATTTCCGGCATCCGGCGCCATCGCCCGATGAGCTCCCGGGCGTGTTTCTCCCCGAGCTTCCCATGGCGGGCGGCCACGGGCCGTTTCTGTTCGGCACCATCGGCCGGCGCGTGCTGGACGCCGAGGTTTTGCGGGAAGAAAAGCTGGCCGTCGATGGCGTCGAGATCGCCTGCCGCGTGGTCTCTGCACTGTACGAGCCGTCGCGCTCCGTCTTCGCCGGGGCCAATCGCCCGGTGCGCTTCTGGATCGACGCGCGCACGGGCCTGGTGCTCCGCATGGAGGGCGAGGTCGATCTCCAGCACCATGGCGAGCTGGCTACGGGCGTGGGGCGGCGGATTCTGGCGGTGACCCGGATCGTCGCGGACCATCCTATCCCGGCGGGCGTCTTCGAGTTCACGCCTCCCGAGGGAGTGGCGGAGCGGCATGGTTGACCTGCACGCGGCGCTGAAGCGCTATTGGGGTTACGATTCCTTCCGCCCGATGCAGGAGCGCATCGTCGAGAGCCTTCTGGCGGGCTCGGATGTCGCCGTGGTGATGCCCACGGGCGGGGGCAAATCGCTGTGCTACCAGTTGCCCGCCGTGGCTCTGGGCCAGACCGTGGTGGTGGTCTCGCCGCTCATCGCACTCATGCAGGACCAGGTGGCGGCGCTCGCCGATATGGGCATTCCGGCGGCGCTCCTCAACAGCACTTTGCCAGCGGAGGAGCAGCGCGCCGTAATGCGCGCGGCGGCCCAGGGCGCTTTCCGGCTGCTCTACCTCTCTCCGGAGCGGCTGGCTCGCCAGGACACCATCGCGTGGCTGGCGCGCGTGCCGGTGGCCTTCTTCGCCATCGACGAGGCTCATTGCATCTCCGAATGGGGTCACGAATTCCGGCCCGAGTACCGCCAGCTCAGCTCGCTGCGCCAGAATTTCCCGGCTAAGCCCATCGCCGCCTTCACCGCCAGCGCCACCCGGCGCGTGCGGCACGACATTCTCGAGCAGCTTCAGCTTCGCGATCCGCACCGCTACATCGCCAGCTTCCACCGCGCCAACCTTCGCTACGTCGTGCACCAGTGCGATAAGACCTCGCACCGGCGCCTGCTGCTGGCGGCCCTGCGCGCCAACCGGGGAGAGAGCGTCATCGTGTACGCGCCAACCATCGCGCTGGTGGAGGAATTGGTGGACTACCTGGGCGACCGGCGTATCCCCGCCGTTCCGTATCACGGCCAGATGGACACCGCCACGCGGCGCCGCAACCAGGAGCGCTGGATGAACGACGAAGCGCCCGTGCTGGTGGGCACCATCGCTTTCGGCCTGGGAATCAACAAACCGGGTGTGCGCGCGGTGATCCACACTTCGCTGCCGAAATCCATCGAGCAGTATTACCAGGAAGCGGGCCGCGCCGGCCGCGATGGTTTACCGGCCGATTGCCTGCTGCTGTGGCAACCCAAAGACGCCGGGCTGCTGGCTTATTTCATCGACAAGCTGAACGACCCCGATGAGAAGGAGCGCGCCTGGCAGCGCTACCACGCGGTGCGCCGCTTCGCCGAGAGCGGATGCTGCCGCCATTTGCAGATCTGCGCGCACTTCGGCCAGACCCCCAAGTGGCAGCGCTGCGAGATGTGCGACGCCTGCGGCAATCTGCCCGAGTGGCTGCAGGAAGCGGCTGAAGGACCCGCGGAAATCCGCAAAGAGAAGCGAGAGAAGAAGAAGCGGAAGCGAGCGAAGGCTGTGGCCGCCGCACCGCCGCCCGCACCTGCGCCGAAGCCCGCATTCGTGCCGCCACTCGCGCCCGCGCCCGAGCGGCGCCCCGCGCCCGCCGAGCCTCGGGTTTCTGCCGCGCCGCGGCCCGACCGCGACCTGCTGGAATTCTTCAAGCAATGGCGCAGCCGCGCGGCCGAGCGCGCGGGCGTGCCGGCCTACGTGGTGCTCAGCGACGCGGCCCTCGAGGACCTATGCCGCAAGCGCCCCACCAACCTGCGCGAGTTGCTGGCCGTGAACGGCTTCGGCGAGCGCAAAACCGAGATGTACGGCAGCGAGATCTTCGCGGTCTTCGAGGCCTTCCGCCGCGGGGAGCGCGCCGCCGCCCGTCCGGCCCCTCAGCTCTCACCAGCCGAGGAGACCATGCGGCTGCTGGCCGATGGCAAGAGCTTCGAGGAGATCGCCGCTATCCGCGTCCGGCAGGTGGCCACGGTGGTCTCGATGGTCGCCGACCTGATCGAAAAGGGCCGCGTCGAATACCGCATCGAGTGGGTGGGCGAAGAGAACCACCGCCGCATCGAGGAGGTCATCGGCCGGCTGGGATCGCAGTGGCTGAAGCCGCTGCACGAGGCCTTGCCCGATATGAGCTACGATCACGTCCGCCTGGTGGTGGCCTACGTCCGCAGGCGCGAAAGCTTGCAGGCGAATGGGTAGCGGCGGCTACGAATCGCCCGCCAGTAAGCGTTGCGGCAGATCCGCGAAAGCCGCCGCGCCGTCCACATATCGAATCTGCCACACGCGGTCGAATTGCCGGTCGGGCCAGGGCGACGGAGGATCCTTCACGCCCAGCGCGGCCGCCAGCGCCGGAATGCGGCCGTGGTGCCAACAGACTAACACAGTTTTCCCGCTATACGGCGCGCCGGAGAGTACGGCGTTTGCGAGCGCCGCATATTCGTCAACATCAAACCGGGCATCGATCTTCAAGCCAAGCGCCTTCGCCAGCGGTGTGAGAGTTTCCACGGGCCGGTCGCTTTTGACCGTTTGCCGCGTGGCGAAGAGAAATTTTGGGATGTCGAATTTCACCGGAAAGAGCCGCGCCAGGGCCTCTGCGCGCTCGTAGCCGCGCGTGTTGAGGTGGATATCGTCCTTCAGCCCGGTCTTCTCGGCGTGGCGGATGATCAGGATCTGCTTCGGCGGGTCCGCCCGCTCCATCGCCGGAACGAGCGCCGCCGTTGCCGCGTAAAGCAGAGTTCGCCGGGTGACTGTGAGAGCCATCAGAATCTCGCCTTGAACCCGAATTGAATCTGGCGCGGCGGCAACTGGTTTTGCACGATGCCGAAGGTGGGGTCGTTTACGATCCGGCCGATCAAGTTGAAGTTGGGATGATTCGCCAGATCGAACACCTCGGCACGGAACTGCAGGTTGACGCGTTCGCCTATGGGGAAGTTGCGGGCGATGGTGGCATCCAGGTTCGAAAGGCCGTCGCCGGTCATGGTGTTGCGCCCTACCGTGCCGAACGAGGCAATCGGCTGCACGAATGCGGCCGTGTTGAACCACTCCGAAGTGGACCGCTGGTCCGACGGCAGGTTGGGGTCCACGGGCATTCCGCTGGAGTTCAGAACATAGTTGGGGCGCACCAGGATGCCGCCGCTGCCGCCGCCGATGTTGATTGGGTCGCCCTTGTAATCGATGGTGTAGGGGAACCCGCTCTGCAATTGCAGAATGCCCGAAAGCTGCCAGCCTCCGAGAACCGCCGCGCCCCAACCCTGGTTTACCATGCGCCGACCATGGCCGAACGGAAGATCGTAAACCCCCGTGGTCACCCAGCGGAACTTGGCGTTGAAGTAGGCCAGGCTGCGGTCCGCCGCCAGGTCGAACGAATTTTGCGGCGGCGAGTTTTCATCGCCGGTGATCCCGCCGGCGTTGCGGTATTGCGGCGCATTGGAAATCGCCTTCGACCATGTGAACGAGCTGAGCAGCGAAAAGCCCTTCACGAAGCGCCGCTCGGCACGCAGGCTCAGGGCATGATAGTTGCTGTGCGCCGAATGCGGGAAGTAGTTGATGGTGGTCACCGGCACGGTGGTGTTGCTGATCGGGAACGCGGAGGCCGCCTGCGCGGCCGGCGCGAGCGTCAACCCATAAAAAGGACGCTTCACGGCCGTTCCCGGCATGGAATTGTTGACCTGCACATTCTGCTCCAGGTGCACGCCGCCGGTGCCCAGGTAGCCGATCTCCACCATGGTCTGCGGAGCGATGGAACGCTGGATGTTGAAGCTCCACTGCGGCGAATAGGGCGTCCCCTGATGCGGATCGAGCGCCGCCGCCTGGATCGCCTGGCTCCCCACGATGGCCGAAGTGAACACGTTCAAATTCGGGTTCTGCGGCACGTAAGCATTGAAAGTCAGGGTTTGCGCGTAAGTGGTGGGCAACGTCTGCGCCAGCTTGAGCAGCGTGTTGGCGTCCTGCGTGCCGTAGTAGATTCCGCCGCCCACGCGAACTACGGTCTTCGAATCGAGCGACCAGGCCAGCCCCACGCGCGGGCTGAAATTGTGCCATTGGGTGTAGGCGCAGCCTTGCGGATATCCATCCTTCCCGCACACGAACAGCTTGGGACTGTAAATGCCCTGCAATCCGGCGGCGAAAATCGCCACCGGCGGCGGCGCGGTGCTGAAATCGATGCTGGACATCTGGTTGCGGATGTCGTACATCGGCGGCGAGACTTCGTAGCGCAGCCCGAGGTTCGCCGTCAGCGATGGCGTGAGGCGGATATCGTCCTGCGCGAAACCCGCATAGTTCCGCTCGAGCCCGTCCATGCGATTCGGTCCCAGCGTGCGGGTGGCCGTCGAAGGCAGGCCCAGGAGCGCCGTCGCCGACGAATCGCCGCTGTGATCTCCGGCTTTTGGAGCGGCCGCGGTGGCATCCGTATAGCCGCTGGTGAACGTCAGCGAACCCAGCGGATCGGCATACTCGAAACGGACATATTGAGTATTGTCGAACTCGCCGCCCAGTTTCAGGGAGTGCCGGCCGATCTGCCAGGCGAACACGTCCCAGATCTGGTAGACATTGTCGCGCGCCCGCGCGATGCCACCCTGGCCGGTGGCGTTGTACGGACCCGCGCCGCCGAAGTTCAACGTCCCGATCAGGAAGTTCGGCAACTGCGTCTCGGCCCCGTTTATGTTGAAATCGAGTTCCGGCAGCCCGTAGAGGAAGTTCAACCGGCTGAAGCCCAGCCGCAGGTCGTTCACTTTCGAAGGCGAAACTACCTGCGTCAAGCCCACCGCCATATTCTGCGGCGTGGCGTTATCCAGGTTCGCGCGGTTGGGCAGCACCACCGGAATGGCCGCATCTTCCACGGCGCCCGAATAGCGCCCAAACAGCTTCAAGCTGCCGGTGATCTGGTAATCCAGGCGGCCGGAGTAGTTATTGTTGTTCTGGGTCAGCACGTCCGTGGAATTGATGTAGAAGTTGCCCGGCAGGTTCGGAAGGGGCAGAATGTTCATCGCGGCCGAGACGGAAGGGTCGATGCGGTTCGAGGGAATGATGTTTCCGGGGAACGGCGTGCGCAGGCCGCCGCTCAGGGTCGATGTGGGGTCGTAGATCACGGTGGTGGCGATCTCTTCGCTGAAGTTGCCCTTGCGCTGGAGGGCATCCGGCACGCCGATGGTGGTGAGATTGGCGGCCGCTTGCCGCACCCGCAGCCCTTCGTAACTGAAAAATGCGAACAGCTTGTTCTTCTTCAGCGGGCCGCCCGCCAGGCCGCCGAACTGGTTGCGTTGAAACTTGGGCACCTCGCTCGAGGTGGTGAGGTTGAACGGCCGCGCATCCAGGCGGTTGTTGCGCAGGAACTCCCAGGCCGCGCCGTGCCAGTCGTTGGTGCCCGATTGCGTGAGCACGTTAACCTGCCCGCCGGAAGCCCGCCCGTATTCGGCGCTGTACTGCGCCACCTGCACCTGAAACTCGGCGATGGCATCCACGATCGGCACATAGGTGAGAGCATTGTAATCGGGATCGGTGTCGATGACGCCATCGAGCAGATAGGCCGAATCGTTGGTGCGCGTGCCCGCCACGCTCAAGCCGGCGACTTCGCCCTGGCGCAAGGCGTTCTGTTGCACCGCGATGCCGCCGCTATTCGTGTTGGGCGACAGCAGAGCCAATTGCAGGAACTGGCGCCCGTTGAGGGGCAACGACTTTACTTTTTCCTGGCTCACGACGGTGCCCTGCGATGCGCTCTCGGTCTCGAGCGGCGAAACCGTGGCCTCGACCGTGATCTGTTCCGACGCCTCCCCCACCGCCAGGGCCGCATCGAACTCGGAGGCCTGCGCTACCTGCAAGTGGATGTGCGCATCCTCGAAAGTCTTGAACCCCGGCGCCGTCACGCGAATGGTGTAATCGTCCGGTTCCAGCAAATCGAGCCGGTATTCGCCGCTCACCGACGTGACCGTTTGCCGCACCGCGCCCGTGGCGTTGCGCGTGAGCCGGGTTTCGGCGCCCGGCACGCCCAGGCCCGAGGGGTCGGTGACCCGTCCGACCAGGATGGCGGTTTCGCTTTGCGCGAAGGCAGAGACACCGATAGCGAGTAGCAGCAGAAGTTGGCGCATAAGCCGCCACTCTATCAACCGCGCGTTTCAGAGGGATTACAGCTTCAAGAGGAATCGGTGAGCGGCCGCACATCCAACTCCTATTCCACTAATTCGACGTGCGTCGCGATCTCCTCGCGCGGCACCAGTGCCGACCAGTAGGCCACGATCTCGCGCACGGGCGGGCGGCCGTCGCCGAAGCCGGTGGCGCCGGGCGGGCCGTTGAGAACCAGGGGAATCAGTTCGCGCGTGAAGCGATCGACGGCCGCGCGGTCCGAGCCGCGCACGCCGATGCGGAGCTGCACTTCGGGCGGATCGGGGTTGGGCGGGGCGATGGGGCCATGACACGCGTTGACGCCGAAGAATTCGGTGTGGATGGCGTCGAACACCAGCCCGAGCTCGGCCAGGCGCTGCCGCACGATGCGGTCGGCGGCCGCGGCCTTCTCGAGCGCCTGCGGCCAGGAGTAGACCAGGGTCCCTATCGCCTTCCAGCCGTTCGAGTAACTGATCGAAAGCTTCAGCGTGGGCGGGCGCGGGCCGCCGCGGATGCCGGTGACGCGCACGCGGTCCGAGCCGGCTTCCGCGAGGTGGATGCTGGTGAAATCGGCCACGCAATCGGGCGTGATGTAACGGGCCGGGTCGCCCAGCTCGTAGAGCAGTTGTTCCTTGACCGTATCGAGGCTGACGCGGCCGCCCGCGGAAGGATGCTTGGTGACCGAGAAGGAACCATCCGGCTCGGCCTCCACAATGGGGTAGCCGATATCCGCCATGTTGGGGATGGTCTGCCAATCCACCTGGCAGTTGCCGCCGCTCGATTGCGCGCCGCACTCGATGATGTGCCCGGCGATCGTGCCGGCGGCCAGTTTATCGAATTCATCGGGCTGCCAGCCGAAGCGGTGCACCATGGGCGCCAGCGTCAAAGCCGTATCCGTGGAGCGGCCCGCCACCACCACGTCGGCGCCCGTGTCCAGGGCTTCGGCCAGAGGGAAGGCGCCGATATAGGCATTGGCGCTGAGGATGCGCTCGCGTATCCCGGCCAGCATCTCGCCGCTATCCATGTCGCGCATCGGGTAACCTTTGGCCAGGAACTCGTCGAGACGCGCGAAGACATTGTCTCCCAGCACCACCGCTACCTTCAGGCCGGGCGCCACGCGCAGCACTTCGCGCGCGCAGGCGACCGGGTTCACGCCGCCGGCGTTGGCGATCACCTTCACGCCGCGGTCGCGGATCTTGCGGGCGATGCGGGCCACCAGGGGAGGGAAGTCGCGGGCATAGCCGAGGTTCGGATCGCCCTGCTTCTGCTTCTGCAGGATCGACATGGTGACCTCGGCAAGGTAATCGAGCGTGAGGTAATCGATGGGGCCCTGGTCGATGAGGCGGACGGGGGCCTCCAACCAATCGCCCCAGAAGCCCTGGCCGTTGGCGATGCGAATCATGAGACCTCGTTTCCGGGGGGCGGGCCGCCCTCGGCGCGCCTCGCGGGGAGCACGGGCCATCCCCCGGGGACCGCGTTGCAGCAGGCCTCCAGCGCGAAGGCGAGATACGCACGGGAATCCAGCGGATCGATGACGGCATCGCAGTGTCCCCGCGCGGCGGCATAGCGGGCGTCCAGCCAGCGCTCGTAATCGGCGCGCGTTTTTTCGATGGCGGCGCGCAGCTCTTCGGGAATCGGCCTGCCTTTGTGTTGTTCCAGTTCGGCGGCGAAGAGCGCCTGGACAGCCGATTCACCCTCCATCACGCCGATGCGCGCGGTCGGCCAACTGAAGGTGAAGTTGGGATCGAAGCCCTGGCCGGCCATCGCGTAGTAGCCCGCGCCGCTGGCGTGATTGAGCGTCAGGACAATCTTGGGCACGGTGGTGCAGGACATGGTCTCCACCATTTCGGCGCCGGCGCGGATGATGCCCTCGCGCTCGGCTTCCGGCCCCACCATGAAACCGGAGACATCCTGAAGATAGACCAGCGGATGGCCTAGGCGTTCGCTGGTTTCGACGAAGTAGGCCACTTTGCGCGCGGATTCGGCGTAGATAATGCCGCCGATGCGCGGGCGCCCATGGGCCTTCAGGAACCCGCGGCGGTTGGCGATCAGGGCCACCGGCCGGCCCGCCAGGCGGGCGTTGGCGCACAGCATTTCGGGCGCGTATTCGGGCTGGAACTCGGCGTAATCGGCGGCATCGAAAATTCGCGAGATCACATCTTCGATCGCATACGGCAGGCGATGGTCGGCGGGCAGCACGCCGTAGAGATCCTCGGGACAGCGGCCCGGCGCGGCCGAGGGGCGGAGCGGGGCCTCGGGCAGTTGGCAGAAGCGCTGGCGTATGCGCGCCAGGCAATCGGCGTCATCGGCGGCCATATAGTGGGCCACGCCGCTGATGGCGGTGTGCAGGCGCGCTCCGCCCAGCGACTCGGAATCGATCACCTGCCCGGTGGCGCCTTTGACCAGGTTGGGCCCTCCCAGTCCCATGAAGCTCACGCCTTCCACCATGATGATGACGTCGCTGAGGGCCGGCAGATAAGCGCCACCGGCGATGCATGGCCCCATCACGGCGGCGATCTGCGGAATCCGCAGGCGCCGGCGCATCAGGGAATTGTAGTAGAAGATGCGGCCCGCGCCATACTGGCCGGGAAAGATGCCGTCCTGATACGGAAGGTTGACTCCGGCCGAATCCACAAGGTAGACGATGGGGAGCCGGTTGCGCATGGCGATTTCCTGGGCGCGCAGGATCTTGGTAATAGTTTCGGGCCACCAGGCGCCGGCTTTCACGGTGGCGTCGTTGGCCACCACGACGGCAGGGCGTCTTTCGATGCGGCCGATCCCGGTGACTACGCCTGCCGCGGGCGCCTGGCCGTCGTAGCGGTCATACGCTACCAGCAGCCCAATTTCGAGAAATGGGGCGCCCGGATCAACCAGGCCGCCGATGCGCTCGCGGGCCGTCATCTTCCCGGCGCGATGCTGGCGCTCGATCCGCTCCGGCCCTCCGCCCTGGCGGAGACGGTCCTCGAGCTTCTTCAACTGTTCGACGAGCAGGCGCATCTGGGCGGCGCGCGCCGGCTCTGAGGGAGCTTCAGCTTGTGAATCCACAGTCTCGCGATCATTGTCCCACGAGCGCGCCGCGCCCGGCCTACCGCGGCTGCGAGCGCTCCAGAACGCCATCGAGCGAATAAGCGCCCGCGCCCTTCGCCATGATGGCAACCGCTATGGCGATGGCCAGGATGTGGTATTCGAAGCCTTCGCCTTTCTGCGTGCCGGACCAGTTCATGAAGAAGCCGTTGGGGATGTGCACGGCCAGAACCGCGACTACCATGTTCACTAGGATGCCGAAGGCGCCGATGCGGCTGAGCAGTCCAAGCAGAAGGCCGAGGCCGCCCAGGAATTCGGCGCAAATGGCCAGGAACGCAAAAGGAGCGGGTACGCCCATGTGAGTGAAGAACCCCATGGTGCCGGTGAAGCCGTATCCCCCGAACCAGCCGAGGGCCTTTTGTGCGCCATGGGCGAACATGACGATGCCGAGTGCCAGACGGAGCAGGGTGAGGATGGGGTCATTGGTGGTAGCGATCAGTTTGCGGAACATCGTTTTCTCCTTGTCTGATTATTTGCACATACCGTGCCGTTCTGGTTTGCTAGTACCAAAGCACACTGATCCTGCTATTACCCGCATGGTCCTAAACCATTGGAAATGTGGGGTTAGTTCCATTGAATGAAAATTACAGCCCGGATACGCTGGTCAGTGGACAGCGTTGCTTGGGGGCGCCGGCACCGTGACTTTGTAATTTCGCAAAGCCGGCAGAATGCCTGGTGTCCCCCGCCTAACTTGGGCACTTTCATATGCCGCTTCGTGAGATCACCGAATGCAGCCGGGCCTTGGCGGGGTTATCCGTCGGGTCTTTAGCGATGGCGACCGCGGTCGGTATCGCCGCGCTGGCCCTGCTTCGCGCGATTCGCAGTGCGTTCCGGTAAACGGCGGGCCTTCTCCGCTCGGGAGGGCGCTGGTTCTATGGCTTCTCCCATTTGCCGCTTTCGCCCGCGCGGAATATCGCCTCGATAACCGCCATGTTCTGCAGGGCGTCCTCGAGCGGCACCGGCGGGGCGTCGCCTTCGCGGATGGCGCGCGAGAAGAGATCGCCCTGAATGGTGTACTGGTCGCACGCCGGAAATTCCTCGAGGGTTACTCCGGCGGCGCCCTCATCGATGCGGATGTGCGCCGGCCGGTCCTTCGGCGCGTTGAATGGGACCTCGGGTTCGATGCTCGCTTTCGTGCCGAAGAAACGCATGCTCTGATTGGGGATCGCCTGGGTCGTGCACGTGAAGATGCAGGGGCCCGAGGGATACTCCAGGATGGCGGAAGTCAGCCGGTCGATGCCGCCGAGGTCTGGGTCGCGGTCGATGGAAGCCGCCACGCGCACTGGCTCCTCGCCGAATACAAAGCGCGAGACCTTGACGGGATAGCATCCAATATCCATCAAAGCGCCGCCGCCGTATTCGCGGATGTTGCGGATGTTGGCCGCGTTCACGTTGAAATAGGCGAACGATCCCACGGCGTAGCGGAACTGCCCGAGGCGCCCGGCGCGCACCAGCTCCTCGATCCGCAGCCACTGCGGGTGGGTCCGTACCATGAACGCCTCGCCCATCGTCACACCCGTGCGATCGCGCGCGGCGATCAACTCCCGCGTTTCCGCCACGCTCATGCCGATGGGCTTCTCACACAGCACGTGCTTGCCCGCCTGGGCGGCGCGGATGGACCACGGGACGTGCAGGTGGTTGGGCAACGGGTTGTAAACCGCCTCGATTTCGGGATCGGCCAGCATCTCCTCGTAGGAGCCATAGGCCTTGGGGATGCCGAGATCGCCCGCTGTCTTCTGAGCCTTGGCCAGGTCGCGCGAAGCGATGCCGGCAATTTCGCTAAGCTCGCCGCGCTGCATGGCGGGAATCACCTGTGTGGCGGCGATGCGGGCCACTCCTAAAACGCCCCATTGGACTTTTCGCATGTTTCCTCAGTTCTGTCCCTGAATCACATGTTCGGTGGTCCAGACTTGCCGCAGTCCGAAAGGGATCGGCAAGGGCTTGCTGGTATCATATTTCTCCGGCTGGCGCGCGGCCACAACCTGGATCATCTTCTCCACGAAGAACGCCGGCAGCCGGATATTTTCGTAATAAGCCTTCTCCACCGAAAAAGTGACCATCGAATGGTCCGCCTGGAAACGGTAGTCCACCCAGATGGATTTGCGCCCGTTCAACACGGGCCGTAACAAGGCGGGAATGGTGCCGGGTTTCCATCGTTCCACGCCGTCAAAGTCCACGATTGTGAACGTGGAGATGTAGTTGTTCGGGAAAACCTTCACCGTCACCGAGTCCAGGCCCGGGCGCGGCGTGGTCTTCAGAGAGTACCGCAGATAATCGTTAATTTCGCTATCCCGGAGTTGGAAGGCGATGTGGGGGGTAGAGGCCTTCCCCTTTTGGGCTTGAGCGGCCCGAAACTGGTCGAATAAGCCGAGGAATTTGGCCACCACCGGGGGCGCAGCCGTGGCATTCCCCGCCTGTGCCCATAGCGGCAGTCCGCTTAGCGTCAGTACTACTGCGATTCCGGAAAAATTCATAACAAGGTTATCTTAGCGACGCGCAACAAGTGTTTTCGACCGGCAGAGAGATGCGCTCGCCGGGAGAAGCCGAATTCCGAAGGAGCCTCGATGCCGATCGTTCAGGCCGTCTTGTTCAAATCCGAAAGCCAATCCAACTGGAAATTCGCGTTCTCGTTCAGCTTGAACGTTTTCTTCACCGACTCGGGTTTGACACCGCGGATATCGATCTTCGACAAATCGAATTGACCGAGACCCAGTTCAGCCGAGTATTGCATGTATCCGACGGCATGAGAGGGGATGCCCATGGTTTCCAGGCTAACCCGGTCCACGGCCAGGAAGTCCGGGCCCGCGAGCGCGATCTTCATGGGTATAAGAGTGCCGTTAACGGGTCCATTCCCTTCCATGCCGTCGAAGCCATCGATGACCGCGACGCCCCAATTGGGCCGCATATGGAGGGCCAGGATGGCCATGTTGTAGTTCATGGCGTGATGGCAGTCGTTAACGCCGATCTTCTCTTTGCCGAGCGGCATGGCATGCATAAGATGCTTGTCGGCAAATACCGGTGTTTCATTGGCCAGGCTGTGCAGCGGGGCGCCCAGGACCATATTCTTCACCGAACCCGTGGCCACCACGGCATTGTGAGTCTTCAGCATGGCCGCGGAGATGACGAACGCGTCCGGGTCCATCAACTGGGCGGCCAGTCGTACGGGTGTCGGCCGTATGTTGCGGTCCACGATCGCGAAGACCTCGAACTTCTTTTCCCGGTTGAGATCCAGAATTTTGATCTTCTGGGCCTTGAATTCGGGGATGACCTGGGCGTACTTGAAGTTCTCGAAGCCTTCCATCGAGTCCCGGCTGCTGGCTTCGACGATGACCACGGGGCCCTTGAACCGGGGAGCCACATAATCCAGGATGCCGCGGATCGCATCCACGTGAGTCGCGGCGAGCTGGTTGGTCGTCGAGACGTTGTTAATCTTCAGGAGGACATACTTCTTGCGGTTCATAGCTGGCCGGACTTCGCGGTCCACGGCCATCAGCGCATCGAAGACGTTCTTGCGGCGCACGTCGCCCTGAACCAGGCTGACAGGCGACCGTTGGGTATACGGAAAAATCGGGGTTGCGGGAACCGGCGGCGGATACTGTTGCTGCGCGTTCAAACGGAACTGCCCCGCTGCCACGGCCCCCAGTGCTCCCGTCAGGTGGAAAAATCTTCGGCGCGAAAAATCGTTCATGACTCCCTCCCAAAAAGCGTCGCTCTTGAATACTCGATTGTACATCCCCACAGCCGGTTTCGGACTGCCTTCTCCGTTTTGGCATTCCGAGCGCCTGGCGCGGCCGCGGCCGGCGCGTTCAAAGGAACAATTTGCCGGCCGCGGCGCTCGATGAGAAACTGCGCACGGCCGTCGCTTCATCATCGAAGACCGGGAAAACGGCATAGAACCTGACGACTTGCAGCAGGTCCCGCACTTTGCCCTGCACGTGCAGCAGCTTGATATGGCCTCCGGCGTTGCTCACGCTGGCGAAGGCGCTCACCAACTCGCCTAGACCGGCGCTGTCGAAGAAAGAAGCATCCTTGAGGTTCAGCAGGACGTTCTTCCGGCCGGAGGCTATCAGGTCCTTGACCGTAGTCCGAATTACCCCGGAGCCTTCGCCCAGCGTGATCCGGCCCGCCAGATCGACGATGGCCACATCACCCACGTCACGCACGGTCGCCTTGGCGCTCATCGTTACCTCCGCGGATCTATTATGTACAATCCAGGTTCGGGATGCACGGCCCGCCCCAGCCGCCCCTCCCTCTACCAGTGGGTAAGCGAACCATCGGGACGGTTGTAGATCGAGCGGCGAACCGGTTGAGTCACCTCTCCGATCTGAGTTAGTGGTTTGGTGTCCAGCGTGACGCCCAGGCCAGGCCGCTCGTTGGGGTAGAGCTTGCCGGCCTTGAAGTCCGCGTAGTCGGGAAGATACGGGATCTTGCGGTCTCCGTAGTTGTACTCGAACATCACCGCGCCGGGGTATGTGATCAGGCAATGCACCAGCGCGGCGGTGGCCACGGGGCCGGTGAAGTGCGGGACAATGCCCACGGCGTGAGTATCGCACAGCGCCATAACTTTGAGAAACTCGGTGATGCCGCCGACATTGGGCAAGGTGCAGCGGTTGTAATCGATGTCGTGGTTCTCGACGAGCTTGTTGAAGTCCCAACGCCAGCCCCACTCTTCGCCGGCGGCGATGGGCACGCTGGTCATCTGGCGGAGCTTGGGGATGTCCTCTAGAAAATGCTCCGTGCGGACGGGGTCCTCCACCAGGTAGGGCGAGTACGGCTCAATCAATTTGCAGCCTCGCAGAGCGTCGGCATATTCGAAGCGCTGGTGGAAATCGACGCTCCAATCGGCGCTCGAGCCGAGCGCTTCGCGAAGCTCTTGGGCGTCCCGGGCAAGTTGCAGGAGGCTGGCCCGCACGTCCCAAGGGCCATTGCCGGGGTCGCCCGCGCCAATCCGGTAAACTTTATAGCCCGCGTCCAGGGTAGCCTTGACACGGTCTTTCAGGGTGGGCTGCGCGCCTCCGGGGCCGGCCGGCGGCCGAACATTGCTGGTGTTGTAGGTCTCGCAGTAGTTGCGCACCGCGCCGCCCAACATCTGGTGTATGGGAAGCCCTACCGCCTTTCCCTTGATGTCCCACAGGGCCAAGTCCAGGGCACCCATGGCATCTTGCTTCTCACGCCCCGGCGGGTAGAACCACGCCATGTATTCTTCCTGCCAGATGGCTTCGATCCGGAACGGGTCTTTGCCGATCAGCGAGCCGGCGCACTGTTCCAGCGTGTCCTTGGAGCCGCCCTCGCCGATTCCCGTAATGCCGGCTTCGGTCTCCACCGTCACCAGCATGTTGCTCTGGTTGAAAATCTGGTTGAGGTCGGGCGGCTGGTAAATGCGGACCCGCGTGATCCTGGTCTTCGGCAGCGCGGCTTGGGCGAGCCGCGAAAGCGCCAGGCAGGCGGCGGGCACGGCCGCCAGCGCCTTCAGAAATGCCCTTCTTCGCATGAATGATCCCTTTCCGCCGGGTTGCGCCCCTTGGGCGTCCGGCGGATGCCAGTATATATTAACCGGACGCGTTGCTCCGGAGACTTGACACGCAGGTCTGGCCGCAACCCTCATCTTGCCGCGGCATCCGAAACTCTGGCCAGGACCAGCCTGAGCGGCTCGTCGGCCGGCTGCGTCGCCTGGGCGCAATTCTTCTGGCGGGCCTGTCCTAGCTTCTCGGCAAGCTCCAGATTGGCTTCGATGGCCTCGTCTTGCTGGGAAGCCGTCACCCGCTTTTGGAGCGCTTGCCCGGCTTGATCGGCCAGGTCCCGAAGGTTCCCGGAGACCCCGGCTCCGGTGCATTGCTTCACGTCGTTCAGGGCGAGTTGGACCAGCTTCAGGGCCCGGCGGTATCGCTCGGCCGTGCCCAGCCCTCGCAGCATCGGATCGAGAGCGAGCACCTGGCGCGCCAGCTCGAGCCGCTTGCGAATATCTTCATCCCCGGGCTTCAGGTGCGCGGCCACCTGCAAGTTCGTTTCCGCGATCCGGTAGTTGCCCAGCGCGGTTTCGGCTTCGCCCAATCCAGCATAGGCATCCGCGTCTTCGTGGTCGTGCTCCTGGCGTAAGATCTGCCGGAACATATCTGCCGCTCGCCCCGGCGAAGCGGCCAGCAAGAAAAGATGGGCGATGCGCCGGCGCGTTTCGAGGTCCCCCGGCGCCTCATCCTGAAGCGGAAGCAGTTCGGCAAGGAGCGCCTTCTTATTGTCCTGCTTGACGAGGAGATCGATCAGCTCGAAGCGCGCCTGGACGCGGTTCGCGGCGGCGTCCTGCGGCCATTGACCGTATATCGCCATGTGATAGTAGAACTCGGCCGCCTCCGGTTTTCCCTGCCTGGCCAGCGCGCGCGCCATCAGCAGGTTGGCGCCGCCATCGGTGGCGTCGTTCTGCAGCATGTTAGTCAGCGCCGCCTCGGCGTCCGCCAGTTTGTTGGCCCTGAGCAGAACGTCCGCCAGCGCCAACTGGTAGGCCGGGTTATCGCGCGAGATGGCCAGCGCGGCCCGCAGACGCTCGATGCTCTCGGCATCGCGGCCCTCTTGAGCCAGGCGCTGCCCTTCCCGGAAGAGCCGCACGGCCTGTGTCGCCATCTCGGACTGTTCTACCTTCGCCAGAAACGTGTCGATCGCGAACAGCACGCCGATGGCCAGGAATACCAGCGCAAGCGTGCCCAGGAAGGATGTGCCGGGACCGTTCGAGGGAGCTTCAGGCGGTTCCATCGGACGGTTCCGTTTGGCCCGCGGCTTCCGCGACACCGTAAGCGCGCAACGCGTCGTCCAGCGTCACGATGCCGATCAACTCGCGCAAGTTTGCCCGGTTTATGACGGGCAATACGTTGACATGCGCGGCACCCATCCGCTCCAGCGCCAGGCCCAACCGATGATCCGGGTGCAGGTGTGGAAACGACCGCCCGGCCAGAATCTGGGCCAG
>Ga0326728_10011776_pt1 | contig 19786 bp, 17 predicted proteins | sample MB3enrmetagenome_FD_207602 | JGI IMG/M metagenome (GOLD analysis project Ga0326728, IMG submission 207602) | Lab enriched peat soil microbial communities from McLean, Ithaca, NY, United States - MB31MN | ecosystem: Environmental > Terrestrial > Soil > Wetlands > Peat | place: USA: New York... | reverse complement strand
GCTGCCCGCAATTTGACCAATCCAATGCAACCAGGAGCGTCCAACCCTCAAGGCCCCTCAAGCCGCCGCCAGGCCCGCCGCACAGCGGCTGGGTTCAACTATGAAACAGAGCGAAGCAGTAAAACGTCATAATCGGCCAGACGCCCGCAGCAGGGCGGCTGAGGCAGGCCAGCGCGGAAGCGGAGCGCGGACAGCGGGGAAAGCTCGTCTTCATCGGCGCATGGGTGCCAGGGCCGCTGGCGATGGCGGTTGGCAGCGCCGTTCAGACATTGGGATTCAGCAATCGCTCCGAACTTTTGCGCTCGGTCCTGGACTCGGCAGTGGATGAGATAATTGGAGTGGGCAAATGAACAACGACAAGAAATCTGAATCGACTGCGAAACTGGGTGCGATTCTCACGTGGGTGGCAATTCTCTGCCTGGCAGTGTGGGCGATTGATTGGCTGATTCAGCGAAAATGGGGCGCGATCTTCATCATCTGGGTGCTGTGGTTTTGGGGCGCGATGATCATTCTCGGCGCGGCTCTGGCCCTGATAACAGGCGATGCCAATCTCGCCGACCAAGGCTGGCCCTGGCTGCTTTTCGGCGTCGCCGCAGCAGTGATGACTGGTGTCCAGTTTAAGAGGCGATTTTCGACTTGACTTTCCAATGCTGGAGGCGCAAGAAGCATCTTAATTCAGATCGTAATCTGAGTGAGGAAAACTGAACCCGCATTTTTCATGAAAACCAAACTTCACTTTTTGTTCATCGAGCTGGCGCTGCTCGCTGGCATCAATCAAGCCGTTGCCCAATTGCCCGTCATCACCTCCTTCAGCCAGAACGGGGTTCTGGTCTGCTCGAACCTAGAACCCGGCAGCGTGGCGTCGGTGGAATGGGCGTCTTCAGCGAGCGGTCCGTGGACCAACTGGGCCGGGGCAGCGGGGCTGGACGCGGTGACCGTGAACTCGAACGGCGCGATCACGGTCAGCGTGCCGATGTTCTATCGCGTGTGCGGGGTTGCGGCGACTAATTCCACCTTCACGTCCGACGGCATGGCGCTTATTCCAGCGGGGACGTTCACAATAGGGGACACTCTGGATGGTGGTTTTGCGTCTTACGATAATTTCCCCACGAACGTCTATGTGTCGGCGTTTTACATGGACACGAACCTGGTGAGCTATAGTCAATGGCAGTCGGTCTATAATTGGGCCACGAACCACGGGTACAGTTTTGACTACAGTGGCTCTGGCAAGGCGGCGAATCATCCGGTGCAGACGGTGGCTTGGTATGGCGTGGTGAAGTGGTGCAATGCGCGGTCGCAGCAGGCTGGTTTGACGCCGGTGTATTACACGGATGCGGTGTTCACGCAGGTTTATACCAACGGCGATACGGATGCGGTCTATCCGAACTGGGCGGCTAGTGGCTATCGGTTGCCGACGGAAGCGGAGTGGGAGAAGGCGGCGCGGGGCGGGTTGAGCGGGCAGCGGTTTCCTTGGGGCAATATCATTTGTGAAACCAATGCCAACTACTACGGATGCACCGGCTGCTTGAGCTACGATTTGGGACCGAACGGCTTCAACGCCGCCTTTGCGAACGGAGCATGGCCTTACACGAGTCCGGTGGGTTATTTTGCGGCGAACGGCTATGGCCTTTACGACATGGCTGGTAATGTCGTTGAGTGGTGTTGGGATTGGTATGCGGGTCCGGCGTATCCGGCAGGCAGCCCTTATTTGGGAGGAACCGATCCACGCGGGCCTGTCGGGCCTTTGGGCAACCGTGTGGTGCGCGGCGGCGATTGGTACGACGGGGGCGACGCCGCGCGGTGCGCCCAGCGCAGCTACAACATCCCGAACTACTACGACTACTACAACAGCATGGGGTTTCGTTGTGTGAGGGGGCTTTAGTTTTTGCCCTTTTACTCTTTAACCCTTTTGAAGGTGTGAGCGTTAAACATTGCCGAAGGACACGCCCAGGTTGAATGGGGGCTGGAGGCAAAGCCCCCGCTCATCCTTCTCAGTCGTGCCGTAAAACTCGGCTTTGGGCCACCCATATAGGCATTTTACGGCAGTCCTGCGCGAAACGATTCCAAACCGTTCCAACCGGTTCGGAATTTGCAGGCCAAATCTGCGAAGTCGGGCTGAAAATCGCACCCGTTTCAGGCCCTCAATGACAGACCCGCGCGAGATCAGACGCATCTGGTCGGATGAAGTCACTTTGCCAGCAGGTCGAGATTGTTCTTGACTTCAATACAGTACGGAGCTTATAAGAGTGCTTTAAATGTCAAGAGTCCGGAAACGTTTTTCATTATACTTCACATGAAGCGCACACTACCCATACAATTCATGGCGCTGGCCCTTGCTATGACAGGATTCTTCTGTCCTCCTAGGTCCTCGGCCTTCATCGGAACCATCTACACAGTGTCGGTTTCAGGTGTCGTTGTTAGCGGATCCACATCCATGGATGGTGTGCCTGTCATTCCAGGGACCTCGGTGGAAAGCGTTACTTGCACCCTCGACCCCGCCAACTTTTTTTCGGTGTATGATGGCAACACCTGGGTGGGCGCTTTTGGTGATGCCATTTCGGACGACGTATTCCAGACTGGCAGCCAAACCACGGGTTTTATTGGAACATCTTCAGCGAATGTAGCAATGTACCCAAGTAGCGATAGCATAACCATCGAACAGGAACTTTCTAGTCCAACGGGGGGGTCGTCTTATCCTGCTATAGTTGATGTTGTGTTTTTTTTCGCCCCCGGCGTCATCCAGGAGCCGTGTTCTTGGGATCAGTTGGCGGATTTGTCAGATGCCCAGGGCGCTGAGATCTCCTTCTATGACAGTAGTAATGAGAATGGCGCCATTGCTAGCTATGGAATAGTTCCGGAGCCTGCATTTGGACCCCTGTTGTTTGGCGGAGTCTTTGCACTTGGATTTCTGAAGAAAAAGATAACTAGATTTGCCTCCTAATGCGATTTGTCACCCACCTCCGGCAAAGCTGGAGGCTTGACGGAGATGGAGCGGCTCAAAGCAGCACGGTCCTTCGGGCGAACGTTCCACCTTAACCAGATCATGTTTCAAAACCCCTCTGGAGGAGGCCATCTGCCACACTGAACGCGCCCACAAAGACCTGGCGAAAGAAATCAGGCAGCACATCGGCGACTGGAAAGAGCGGCACGAGATTTACTCCACGATCAACTACGACGTGGCGCAAGTTCAGAAGAACATCGGGCGGGTTCTGGATGGCGAGCAGCCGCTGATTTTGGAAAAGCTGAAGCTGGAGCCTTTGGCGCTTCCGGCTTGATGTGCCATACCAGATTTGTAGTTTACTCGCGTGAATAGGTTAGAGCGTCCAAAGTGTAGCACGGATATTGCAGGCGCATCTTGGGCCGATACACACGGCCCTTCCCCAACCGCTCGGCGCAAAGCACCAGCGGATGCCGCGAAACAGCCATGAAAAGGGCAAAACCTACCGTGGGCCATTCGGCAGTCGATTATCGTCTGAGAGCGATTTATGAAACTGCGATCAGGGAGTTCCATGAGGCTGATTCCGCAAAGACGGTCACGGATGAGGAATACAAGCGAAAGCGCTTACGCCCCGAACGCGTACATTTGGCGTTGGAGCGACAAATGAAGGCCGGGGTCGTGTTGTTGATGATCACCGCCGCCGTTTTGGAGCAAATGATCTTCTCGTATGCGGTGACATTTCTCGATTCCGAGTCTTACGAAAAGCATCTCGGAAGGCTGCCCGTTCTGACGAAATGGATAATCTTGCCGCAACTCTGCCAAAACAAGGAAGTCACGGAAGACGGCCCGGCTATCAACGCTCTGAATGAGCTTATTCAAGCACGAAACGCCGTAGTTCATCCAAAAACAAGGGACCTTGGTTCGGCGAGAGTTCAGCGGGAGAGCGCCCGATTCCTATCTGCATGTCGCAACGTGAAAGCGACTGTTGACGCTCTGAGGGAAATTCTCCAGGCACCCGCTCCCGGAGGCTGATTAGGATTCTGAAGAAGGTTGTCCGTTCAGAAGCACTGAAATTGGAGCCTCTGGCGCTTCCTGCTTGATATACCGATCCGGTTGGGTAGTTTGCTCCCGAGATGAGCAAACTGAAATGTCCAAAATGCGGTTTTGACATTGGCAGTGTGGTGGCGGCGCACGCAGGTCGCGCCACCAGCGCAGCGAAGGCTGCTGCCGCCAGACGGAACGCGAAAAAGGGCGGGTGGCCCAAGGGCAGGCCGCGAAAGAAGAAGAAGCCAAGCCCGGCATGATGCCGCTGCGGAACGGCATGTGTAGGTTACGAGTAGATTTTGAACTGTAACCAACTGTACTGGGTTGATATTTTTCCCGCATGTCATTGCGAGACGATTTCAGGATTAACGCCGGATTGCTGGAACATGCAGGTTGGCGAGAGGTCACACCCCGGTTGGTTAGCCTTTTGAGATGGATGAACGACCAGTCGGAAATTAGGCACATCTTGGGGGATTTGAAGAATACCGGCCCGGTGTATGAAAAATTAAGGAATGGTCCTCATCCTCAAGCTCGAACAGACGCCGCCTCTGCGGCGGCTACGGAGAGGGATGTAGCAGCGGTCGGTTTAGCAATGATGGAATTATGCAGCTTACCGAACCAGCGCGACCTCTTTCATCAAATCGCCCACTCGTTCGGAGTTCAACCTCCCCCAAACGTGCCGTTGCCGCACGACCACTTGCGTGATACTGCGATGAAGCTATATGTCCAGCCTCTTCTGAATTATGTAATGCGGCAGTTGCCGGATGACGCTCAAGCAAGCATGTCGGCTGGCACCCGACCCATTCCGGCTCCCTCGGCAGCCCCCGTGGGCAAGGACCCCCGAAATGTGTTTGTCATCCACGGACGTAACGAAGCTGTACGTAAATCCATGTTTGATTTCCTTCGCGCCATAGAACTCAAGCCGCTGGAATGGTCCCAGGTGCTTGCCGCTACACGGGAGGCGACTCCTTATATCGGCCAAGTTCTGGACAAGGCTTTTTCGATAGCTCAAGCAGTCGTTGTGCTCATGACGCCAGACGACGAAGCCTGTTTGAAGAAGGAATATCAGAGCGATCACGATGAGCAATTTGAGAAGCAGCCAACCGGGCAAGCCCGCCCCAACGTTTTGTTCGAGGCGGGTATGGCGATGGGGCGCGATCCGAAACGCACCGTGCTGGTGCAGATCGGCGATCTCCGCCCATTCAGTGATGTCGGTGGGCGGCATGTCCTCCGTCTCAACAATTCCTCCGAACGACGACAGGATTTGGCAGATCGTCTGAAAACTGCCGGATGTCTCGTCGATCTGACTGGAAGGGATTGGCACAAGGTCGGGTCATTCGGTTTAGAAACACCAACGGCTGCACCACCAGAAAAGGCCGATGCTGGTCTCAATCACCTTAATAATCCGCAGCCAGTGGTTTTGGATGAGGCTTGCACGGATATGTTGACAGCGGTCGCCGACGCACCGGACGGCGCATGGAAGCAGGATTTGTTTGCACGGTTCGGCCTTTCTGCTGTCAAAGGAGAGCATATTTTTGACCAGTTGATTGAGCATAAGTTTATTGAGGCTATTCCGAGAATTACTCCAGATGGCACACCGTTCCGAGCGACACCGAAAGGCCGGGATTACTTATTTCGGAAGGGTTTGTTGTGAGAGACGCGATGCCGAAAAAGGCACGCCTCATGTCCGCCAGATTTCACTCCGGGGAGCGGGAGCGGGGCGCACAGTGGTTCACGTCATTGCCACATACCGGTACAGCGTCGGCCTCGAAATACGCAGCGTTCTGCAAATGTCCCCGATCGACAGGCTCTTGTCGCCGTGCATCTTTTTGGCCGTCTGAACCCGTGGGTCATTCACGGAAATAGGTTTTCGTCCACCGAGTCTTCCACGCGCACGGGCAGCCTGCAAACCCGCCTTGGTGCGCTCCGCAATCAGGCGGCGCTCGAATTGCGCCAGACTCGCAAACACATTGAAAATCAGCTCACCGGATGCTGAAGTGGTGTCGATGCCGCCGTCACCCAATGACTTGAATGCCACACCGCGCTCGCGCAATTGCTCAACAAGGTCGATAAGGTGCCGAACCGAGCGGCCCAGGCGATCCAAACGCCAAACCAAAAGTGTATCGCCCTGCTTCAACTGGCGCAGGCATTCGTCCAGACCGGGCCGTGCCGATTTAGCCCCGGAAGCCTTGTCGGTAAAAATGTCCTTCTTCGAGCATCCAGCTTTTCGCAGGGCATCAAGCTGGAGTTGCAGTTCCTGGCCGTTGGTGGAGACGCGGGCGTACCCGACTAACCGTGATGAGTGCTTTTCTTTCATGTCTCACGAAACATAGCACAAATGAGTTTATGAGACAATGAAAAAAGAGACGTATTGTTGAGACACAAATACATCGGAAACACGCCGTGGAGCCGAGATGGCTGGATTGTTACAAGAAACGTTCGTTTGTTGAGACAGCTACAAATCGGCAGATTCTTGCTTCCATACAATACACTCGGCTGCTCAAGAACTATTGCTGGTGCCTGTTTCAATGGGGCTGCGCCCTTTCAGACGCAGAAACTTCCTCAGCATGGATGATTTTGCGCCAGGGTTCCGTGCTTCAATGGGGCTGCGCCTTTTTAGACGCAGAAACCATTCCAATTCGATCCCCGGATCGTGGGCTATTTCTGCCTTCAATGGGGCTGCGCCTTTTCAGACGCAGAAACGCAAGGCCAGCGGGGGCGGTTGCCGGTAGAGATTTTGCTTCAATGGGGCTGCGCCTTTTCAGACGCAGAAACGTGGACGCCGAATTCGCCGCCACGACCGATTACCAGGCTTCAATGGGGCTGCGCCTTTTCAGACGCAGAAACGCCTTGAAGCTCAGGAACATCCGGGTGGCCGACATAGCTTCAATGGGGCTGGGCCTTTTCAGACGCAGAAACAGGGCATTGTCTTTAAAGTCCCGCAGGACTCCAGCACGCTTCAATGGGGCTGCGCCTTTTCAGACGCAGAAACGTGAATGCCTTGGGCACGGCCGCATATTCGAGCACGCTTCAATGGGGCTGCGCCTTTTCAGACGCAGAAACAAGGAGATCACCAACTGCCCCCACTGCGGCCACGAGGCTTCAATGGGGCTGCGCCTTTTCAGACGCAGAAACCAGCGACGCGGGCTTGCCGCTCGCCCTCGGCTGGGAGCTTCAATGGGGCTGCGCCTTCTCAGACGCAGAAACACGACGAACTTCGTCACCATTGGCGGACGGGCCACGCTTCAATGGGGCTGCGCCTTTTCAGACGCAGAAACGGCTCCAGGCCACTCGTTTATGCCACAGACGAAGAAGCTTCAATGGGGCTGCGCCTTTTCAGACGCAGAAACCGCTCCGATGGCGGAAAACGCGGGCCGCAGTCTCGAGCTTCAATGGGGCTGCGCCTTTTCAGACGCAGAAACCGCAATCCCGCTCCAACACTGTCTTTCAATGGGTTCTGACCCGATTTGCGAGCGCCCTTTGAAAACCTCGCCTTCGGCAAGCGCCGCCGTTGCTTGCCTCTCTGCTTCTTGTTCCGGTCCATGGATTTCTGCCCCGCGAGAGGGTAGCGGGTTTCGGCCATCACCTTGCCGCTCGCGGGATTATGATGTCAAAGAACGATTGAAATCTGGCGCGCTGAGCCAATCGTCGCTGAAAGCCAAGGCTCAGCTTAAACGGATTGAGCAGGTGTAAAATTTCTGAATTTCCCAACTGTAATCCGCTCGCATCGGAAGACCTCGCCGATGCCCCGAGCCATCAAGAGGCGGCGGTCAGGAATCTTGCTTTGAAGCTCCTCCAGTGCAAGCAGCGTCTTTACGACCTCTCCCGACAACCACGGCTCCCAGATGGGCCATGTCCAAAATGAGAAAGTATTGAAGCCGGTAGTCGCCAGCCTCTTGCCTACCGGGCAAGTGGGGAGTAGCGGTAACCCCTCAATCGCGAGTCGGTTGGCCCCGCGCATAGTCTTGATTGCATCACCGCTCGGGTCGCTCCATCGCAGGGCATAGCGGCGGTCATCCACCGGGTCCCAACGCATACTGGGTTTTTCGTCCCTGTAATCCCACGGTTCCAGCAGTGCGCGTTGCAGATGCTCACGCGCCGTGCCTTTGGCCAGTTCCTTCATGGAACCGATGAAATGCTGGTGGCCTGCGCCGCTCATAGTGCGAAACGCGGTGTCCTGCACTGAGCCATCGTTGTGCAGGCAAACCTCGCAGGCAAAGGCAGCCGCAAAACCCGCATCATGTTGAGAGCCGCCGCAGAGGGCAGTCTCTCTTGCGCCCAAGGCAAATTCACGAAATTGTGCGGGGTCAAGTTTAAGGTCGGAGGCAAATCCAAATGCCGCACTGTCCCCTTCTTCTGCCAATTCACGGTTCAAGGTCTCCAGAAGGTTATCGGTGCCGTCGCTACCAGGTAAGCCCTCCCACATCACCACGGGCCGCCACGCCCCCGCCCCAATGTGCCATGCCATCCGCACTTCGTGCTCTGGCCAGGATTCCGCGAGGACCCGAAGCGTGCCCAGTGCGGCAAGAAAGGCCAGTGGATTTGAACCATCCAGCCCACGCAGCAGGACTTCCGTTGGTTTGGATTTGTTGCGGCTCATATCCTAGGAGCCTTCTGCGCTTTCACTGGCCCGGTGGTCAGCCAGTCTCAGAATGGCTTCCAGGTAGGCCAGACCCCACCACCCGTAACGCCTCGTTAACCTCCAGAACCGCTCGGCTACACCGCTGTCGAGCTTCTCCAGTTCCGTGGGGCCAGACCAAGCCATGGTAAAACCATCCACCGCCCATCCCATCGCACCGGCGCTCGCATCCGCAATCACCGGTGCCAAAGGGCGGCATCGCCCGTGGCTGCTGGCAATCAAGTGCAGCACCAGCTCAGAGTCATGCACCCGTGATGACAGGGAAGCCGCTGATTCCGCCAAACGCACAGAAAAGAGTTCATGACGCGCACCTTCGGGATATGTGGCGCGCTCCCGCGCTTCCCCGTAAGACTTCCGAGTGAGTGCCAGAGCATCCGACTTGGCGAGCAACGGCATGTTCCGGGCGGCTGCTAAGGATAAGCCACCTCGCAGGAGGGATTGAAATCTCAAATCTGTCTTACCCGCGTCATGGAGCATCCCTGCAAGCCTCAAATCCCCTGCCAAGACAGACGGCAATCCGCACGCTAAAGCGAACCGTTCGGCCAATGCGGCGACACTTAGACTATGCGCGTCCAATGAGACCGGTTCAGCGATAGAGCTGGAGTGGTCCTCATCTGCAAACGTGTCATTGACAGCAAGCGGGATTTGCTTGCGCGTGGCCCGCAGGACGAGTGCCCCATCTGAGGCGGGATGCAGTTGGAGGCATCGGCGCGCCCTGACCTTTGAACCAAGCTCACCCGCGAGAAATCTCGCTGAGTCGGCCAGCCATTGAACATCAGCCTGTTTGGCTTGGACCGATGCTTCCTCCAAAACCTCGCGCAATCCCGATACGAACTCGGGCTCCAGCATTGCATCAGCCAAATCAGGTTGGTCGAGCAACGTCAGCAGCCTGGCCCTCGCAGGAATGTCAGGCCATGCTGACAGTAACGCCGGATGCAGGCGAAGGACCGGTTGGGCGCGTACGTTAAGTTGAACCGCATCACCGATGTCCACTGCAGCAAGCAGGTCTTGATTGACTGGAATGTGCCCGAAGATCTCCCAGCCCCCATCCTCGACGCGGAGCACCAACAGGTCCCCTGGGCCGAGGTCATCCGCCCCGTGGACAAATCCGCTTTCATCGGGACCGTGCCAGCGAAGGACCAGCCGGTCAGAATGGACAGCTTCTTCATCTCTTGCAAGGTGGTCTCCAGCATCACTCAGATCGCTTGCTGATCTTTCACCGCTTCCTGAAAGCCAGCACCTGAACAACCACAGCGGCACACGAAGGCATTCGGCCCCTGCCGGTGGACACAAGGCCAGCGAATCAACCCATGCGGTCTCAATTGTGTCAAGGTGCTCGCGCAAAGGCGCGGGCAGGTCGGCCCTCCAGCAAACTTGGACTTCTGGTTCTCCGCGTTGCGGCCCGTGCAGGAAAACTGCCGGGTCCGGTGACGGCACTGGTGCCGGTGAAGTCTGTGCCCAGCAATCAATGTGGGCCGGGAGCATCACCGGAGAATGCACGGGGGCAGACCGAAGCAAGGCGCGCTGTTCTTCCGAAAGCCGTTCCGATTCTTTGCCGAGGGCTTCTATGCCAAAATCCAATTGGGCCGATTTGCTGGTTTTGCACAACCACTGCCACGTTCGGGGGAGCGAGTTTCCGTAAACCGGGTCCGCATCCGTTTCCAGGTCCTCGCTCTGGGTTTGGTCTTTGCGAACGACAATCACGCCCCGTGCTATTATGGCGCGGCCTCCGCGGTTCAGGCGTCCGAAGCGTTGCCGCAACGCATCCAGGCTCGCGCACTCGCTGACCAAACCATCGAAATCAATGTCAGCACCCACCTCTAAGCATTGCGTCGCCACCACGAATACTGGCTTCTCCAATCGTCGGCCTGCTGCATCCGTGGTTCCCAGGTTGAAAAGCTTAAATTCGCGGGTGACGAGCGTATCACGGTCCCAGGGTCGCATCCGGCCAGTCATCAACACGACGCGCTCATGGTGCCGTGCTTGCAGCAAACGGTAGATGGCCTTAGCTGTGGCCACTCTGTTCACAATGACTCCCACGACCATTCGGCCCTCACCGATGAGTGTTTCTGCTCTCGCCGCTATTTCTTTGGCCAGCGGTTCGACAAACTTTGGACCAGTCGAACTTTCTGCGACTGCCAAATCGGTTGGCTTGCTCGCTTTTAGCCGCGCCCCAAGGACGGGGTGGTTCCTGTCCTCCTTCCCAGCGCCGAAGCGCTCCTTACAGTCGGGTGGCGGTGTTGCTGACATCACGACACAGCGAAACGGCTGTCCGAATTGAAGTCTGCTCAACACACGGTATCGTTGCACTGCACGCACGGTTTCAAGGAAGGGTTCCGCGCAATGAGCCTCGTCGAGCAATATCAGGGTGTCATGGGCCGCAAGCCCTGCCTGGATCGGGGCTGCGAATCCGCCGACGCCGTAACCGCGAAACAAAAGCCGCGACCCGATCTGATCAACGGTGCTGCAAATAATCGTGGGCTGCGTAGGTGTTCTCGCCCAGGCTTGGTCTCGGTAAATGCCCCCCCGCAGTTCAAAGACTTCCAGCGGGTTGGCTGCGGCGTCTCCGGCGAGTTTTTTCAGGCGTTGGGCAACCTCGTGCAGAATGCCTCCCGGCGCAGCCTCGCGCAACGATTTGGCCAGGCGGAGGGCTTGTTGATAAGCCTCGTCCACAATTACACGCCGGTCCACAACGAAGCAAATACGCCGCAGAGTCTGGCGCTTTCCTGGCGGCAGATGGGCCTGCGCTGCAAGGCCGAACACGGCAATGTCCAGGCAGGCTGTTTTCCCGCTGGCGGTCGGCAAGGTGATAGCTTCTGGCCAGCCCTGGTGAGAGCCTTCCTGAGTGAGCACGCGCTCAGCCAATCGTATCTGCCACGGAAACGGCTCTCTGCCTCCTCGAACAGCAGCGAAGAAGTCCCGAAAGTGAGTGATGTTAAGAGCCGTCACCCAAAGACCTCCTCGCTCCGCAAAGGTCGGCAAAATCCATAGCCGCGATACCGGCCTGCGCCCAGCAAGACAGGGCCGATTACAGGCTGTTTGAAAGTGATTATCGCGTGCGTATGCCAAATGCTGCCCCCGGACTTACGTTGGAGGTTGGGGAAGGAACGGCTCGTGGGCGAGCCTACAAACATGGAGACCGGCGCGGCAAGCACCGCTTCCGCTAGGCCATTCAGGCCAATGCGGTCACAGGCCGCAGAGACATCAGCTTCGATCTCAAGCTCCGGCTGCTTCGTCTTAGGGTGGCGGTTCAAGCAAATGGGGGTGACTGTCGCCCAGCGTCGGCTTGGAGCGGTGCCCAGCCCCGTCCAGGTTTCTGGCAGCAGCGCCATTGGCCTTTGAGTGCGGTCTTCCAATTCCAGTTCGCACACGCCCAACTTGCCAAGAACGAGCCGAATTGGACGCGGCTCGCCAGTCGCACTCTCAAATAGGATACTTCCGAATCCGCCACCCAATTCTTCTGCCGAAAGGTTGCGTGGCATCACCACAGCCAGTCCCAGCAAATGACCATCTGCGTGCTCTCGGCCAACATGCGGCAGCGGGATGAACCCAGCGTGATCCCGCTGGGTGGGGCGTCCATCCGGCGCGTGTCCAGTCAGCCATTCTGGCGATCCTCCGTTCACTTCTGACCATAACTTGATAAGGCAGTCGCGCAGTGCGCGGGTTAGTTGCAGAGTTGTCTCCAGCCCAAACCGCCGACCGCCTGTCTGGCGTAATATGATGAGGTTTGGGTCAAAGCAGGAAGGGTGATGCGCTGGCAGCTCTGGCGGTTGAGGCCGGTCGTAGCCGACCCAGATGCCTGATGTTGGACGCTGACCTGCTTGGAACCGCGCAACAAGGTCTTCAAATCGCCCCGCAGCAGGAATACGCAAACGCATTTGCCCGCTCTGGTCGCTTGTGGGAACCCAGGTAGGAACCAGCTCCGCTGCCTTGCGTTCGTTTAGAATCCAGCACTGCACTGGGGATGACGAATGTCCGAGGTAAGTCACCTTGCCGACCAAGCGGCTGAGCAACGCAATCTGTTGCGGCTCGGCTGATGCCTTCCAGCGGAAAGCCGCCACCTCGTTGGAACAACGAACCGCTGGAAAGTGGCGCGCCTGTTTGGACCGGTTCTCAGGCAAAAGAGAAAGCCCGGCGCTGACCTGTTTCTCTGAAGGATTACCACCTGAGCGGAACCTGGGCATCGTCGCATCATTCACGGGCACATAAGCTGTCACCGTGGCACGTTCCTGTCCATCGCCTGCCGTCAGGTCCGGGGGCGGGAGGGCTTCAAGCCAGCGCAGCACAGCTTCCTCGTCCGCTGCCCGTCCGGTTTCTCCCCAGGCGGCCACGAGGGCCATAAATAGACGGTCAGGGTGTGGCGGCCACTCCGGGCGTTTCCGGTCCGCAGGATGGGTGGCCACCGCCCGACCGCTTAGATAGCGGACGGCTATAGCAAACATCAATTGCCCCCCTCGACCGCCACTTGCTGCGCGGCGAGTTGCTGGCTGCGTCGAATCAATTCCACCAGTTGCGGCGAGGGTTGCAGAACCACTTCCTCCTTCTGCCAGGGCAGGCCAACCGCTATTGCCGAGGCCAATGCAGCCTTGAAGAGCGCCAGCGCTCCGTCACGGTCAATCGTGAACCTCTGCGGCGGGGTGCCAGGTTTGTCGAGCAGTTCCCAGGCGTACGGCGTTGAGGGAAAAAGTTGGCACCGCGAGCGGAGATCAGTGTTCTGTTCGCGGGCCAAGATCGCAGCACAAAGGCCCAGGGCAGCCAACGCCGTCCACGCTGCTGCGTCAACTTTGAGGTCGTGTTTGCCATTTAGAGGAAACCGCAGCCTGCGGATTGCAGTCAAAGATAAAACGGTGGTCTGGACCGCTCGGTTCATTACCACGCCACCTGTTGCGAGGGAGGGCAGGATATTTCCGTGGTTTGCCTCGGACGGCTTGCCATCTTGGCCCACGTTAACAGGCTTCCCCTTTTCTTTGACCGCTTCATCGGCGTTGAGCGTCCAACCTCCTTTTGGTGCCCGAAAGAGCGGACCTGCCGCAACCTGAATCTGTGCAGGGTCGATGCGGCTGCTGGTCTTAATCCCCACTTTCACTTCCTCGGCCATTATCTCCGAAACGATGGCGCGCTGAAACTTGGCCCCGCCACCGCCCTTCGGACCAGTGGAATCCCAAAGACCGAAGAGCAGTGCTGTCGGACAAAACTGGAACAGCGGTGTGGCATTCCGGGTATCCACGTGGTCCAAAGCCTTGCCCACAGAGCACTCGCGAAACTTCTTTTTTTCACCCGGATGCAAGCTGTCCCTCAGCAGCGCATCTGCTATCCGGTGCGGTGCTTCAAGACTTGAAACCCGTATGGCCTTGGGCAGATCACAATGGCTGAAATCCACCGTGATGACAGGCAGCGATATTTCCTTATTCTCCCAGGCAGCAAGGAGGGCGAGTTCCATCCGATTGGCTTGCGATTGGACCGAATCCAAAAGGACACGGTCGTAGGAGGTTGCCTTTCGGCCCTCTTCTGTTTCCTCGTATCGTGGTCCCTCGGTCGCATATTTTCCGCCCTCGTAGGTTGGCGGAAAAACTTTGGTTCCACTGCCGCCAGCCGGTTGGAGTTCCAGAGTACAACGGAACGCTGCCGCTGTTCCTGCTGCTGCGGTTTGAATTTGTTTCAGAGTTAACTGGTTAGTGCTCATGCTTTGTGATTTTGTTTGCTAGGAAATGGAGCTGCCCATGAAGGCATTCCGTCCAACAGTCAGGACTGCCCCTTCTTGAGAAGTTAACAACGATGAGAAGTTGGAGAATCGCAGGGTGGCGACAACTGGGGAAGACCAGCAGGCTTTCGAGAGCAAAAGTCTCATAACACTCCCCAGTCCATCCTGAACCATTGGACCCATGAGCCTCTTTGAACACGATTCCGTAGCATTGGCAACCAAAATCTAGGACACCAAACCCGCCCGAAAACTCGTGCGTGAAAAAGCGCACAAAATCGCCGCTGGTCCGCATGTCGCCGATGTTTGTCTCCAGCCCGCGCACCGGAGACCGTATCTGGTCAGCAGTTCACCTTGAGGTCCGCATGTCGATCATTCATTCGTAGCAGTCATGCTCTAATTACGCTGCTCGACGCTGCCGTTGAGTGATCGGAGGCTTGTCAACGGGGTTTGTGTATCGAGTTGACATCGAATGACGGTTTGTCAGCTCATCCTGGCCGAATTTCGCAAGCTCGGCGTGAAGGTCAGCTCGGCAGACGGCGGCGTGGATTTGACCATTGGCAGCGATGATCCGACCGGCAAATTGGTCCACCAGATTCTCTCAGCCGTTAGTGAATGGGAAAAATGCCTCATCGTCCAGAAACTGCGGGCTTCCCGGTTGCGCATTCGCCGTGGAGGTCAACGATGCGAAGGGCGCAAACCCTTCGGTGCGACGCCAGGAGAGCAAGCGGTGATCGAAAAGATGAAAGCATGGCGCAAGGAAAGGAAATCGTTCGCTGAGATCACCGCCGCCCTCAATGCCGAGGGCATTCCAACACGCACGGGGCCGGGGACGAAGTGGCATCCCACCCAGGTTCAGCGGGTCCTTAAACGTCAAATTTGAAGCTCGCCTGCTCGACAGGGTGTCGAGTCTGGATATTCCCCACCGCCGATGCGGTCACACCCTGCGGCGACGCCGAGGGCTTGCCTTCTTTGAACGAGAACGTTGCTTTGAGGACCTGCGTGGAGAGGATGCATTCAAGTGACTTAAATTCCCTGCGGAAAAGGGATGCTCATCTTCTAACCTCAACAAATCGTTCCAAGTCATCTTAACCGCTTTCTTCATGTGGGGACATTCACACACCCACCCAAGCGATTCAAGAATTATCATCACCGACGACGATTTTGTATTGGCGGAGGCAATGTTCAAAGATATTGCCATTAATAAAAAATTGGTCCGAAACACTTTTTAAAGCTAAGGCGACTTCGTAAAACCCATGCGAATTTTCCGTTGCTTCGCCCCAAACGGTCTTCACGCCAAGGCCTTCAGCAATTTTGACCAGTGAATAAAGCATGCTTAAACCCACGCCTTGGACTTCACCTCCTGCTTTTCGGATAGCGTTAGGATGAGAAGCGGCAAAATCCAGAATTATATGGTGACACCAGGTTCTTCGACAGAAACAGAATCCAAGGATTGATGAAGGTTCATGCCACAAAGCGCGGGCGACCATCAAAAAAACGACCTCTGCCCTTTGGTTCTGTTGAAAAGATTGCCGTAAATGAGCCAGTGTGGTTACTGTGCGTCCAAGTGCCTCGTAAACCCTCCATCCTTTATTAACATGACGGCTGTATTCGAGCGCATCTTGCACGAACGGGTTGCCGCGCTGCTTTCTGGTGGAACGCCAGTGATTCAAAAAGTTTAGATCATCCTTCGTTGCGAAATCGAACTCGACAGGAAGTTCGCTGTTCTTAACACGCACTCGAAATTTCATCCCGGATTCAAACGATGGTCTCTAGGCGGCTCCGGCCCTCAATGGCGTCGTGTTTCATATTCCTTCGTCAACAGCGGAGTGTGCGATTCAATGCGTGAAGGCCTCCAGTCGAAGTTTGGTTTACCTTTTCTGTCCATCCCCGTGACAAACCAATAGCTCCCCGGCAAGCGGGCAAACAAAAAAGTTTCAAAATTGGGTTCGGGTGACGCTTTCCTCGTGGCATCTAGGACCATTTCACCCAGCTTGCGCTTATTCATGGGAAACAGTTCAGGAATGGAAACTTCAATTACCCACAAATGCTCTGGTAGGTAGTCCAGCTTATTCAATGCATTGGGAATCATTCGATGCTCATGCCGGTACTCCCAATCAGTGACCTTAAACAAATACGAGCAATACTCCCTTTTCGAAACCGTAAGAGCCCTAAGAACAATTTGATTCCGGGTGCCGTATTCCATGAGTCGTTGGAGCCATTTATTGGAAACGACGCCGAGTCGAGCATCCCTCAACAACGAGTGGATGTAGCGAGCTCCAATCACTTCGGCCGCTACTCCTTCTTGCCGTACCCCCTTGGGGTGGATCGCTAACACATACTGAACCTGCCAGGGCGTAACATATAGGCGCGGGATGCAATAATTCGGACCGAAGTTATCGTCGTGTGCGATGAAATTGCCTAACCAAGCTTGGCTCTGAATCCATTTCAGACGCCCAACATTGAAATAGACCGCCTCGGCATTGGAAACCCAAGCATCTTGATTGAAAGTGTGCCCAAAAACAGGGATGATATGCCTTTTCGGAGGAGCTTTAGGTCCTGTCAATTTAAACCCCAACAACGCTCCCGTACCTGATTCCAGACCGGTATATAAATAGTTTTGATATTTGTGCGTCCTTCGGAGACTCGGCGAATGCTCATAGTCCACTAAGCTGTATTCATCTTTTCTAAACCCAAGCCCCTTCAGGACACGCTCTATTCGTACGCTGACAAGCCCCTTGCCTGGGTCGAAATCTTTGTCCCGCCCTTTCGCCAAACGGTGAATCTGGCCATACGACAGCTGTTTCCCTCTTGGCATGAACGGCTCCAGCAAGCTTCTTAAAGCAACTTGCGCACACGCTTTGTTCAGCCCATTTTGCTGGCAGTAAAGGACACCTTCGACCTCGAAACGGCGCGGCTTCTTCAGCCCCACCCGCAGCTCAAAAGTACGGGCACAATGCACATAGTTATGTACGTGTGGATATTTAACGAAAACGGATTCGAACACGTGCCACTGATTTTTCCTGTTTCCTTCGGGATGAGTTGGAACGATGTCCTGTTTCAAAATCGCGTAGCCAAGAAGATTTTTGCCCTGTTGGTTAGCCAGGTCAAATTCGGAGTCAAAAGAAGTGCGCCAGAAAGTGAGACGCTGGAGACCACCCATCTTGTGGTTAGGGTAGCGCCTGCGAATTTCGGCATTTTCCTCGGCGACTATCCCAACTGCGGGAATGTCCTCCACGACCAGCGTCTTCCCTCTGAAGGCGCGAGATAACGAAAAGAGCCTCCGTATGGAAGGCACTTTGCCGTAATTCAACTCGATAAAATCGAAGTTTGAGAAGACCCGCCGAAGGTCCTCAAAATGCACAGCCTTCGGCGCGACGACGCTTGGGCTTGTTGTCAAGGGCGACAATGCGAACAGCCTCTTCGGCAGTTCGGTAAACTCAGCCAAACTGGATTGAATGCGTAGCTGCTATGCGGCGTGCTCTTTCTCCGTCCCGGATGAATCGAGACACTGCTTTGGTTCCGATCATTTTGACTTTAATGGAGGGGCGGGCCGGAAAACAGAAACTTCCAATCGCGGTCGATACAGCTTTCGCGATCCTCGGACTTTGAGATGCGAAGTTAAGCTGAGCCATAGTTCTCCTGGTTGTATTAGGTCTGTTTACTGTCTGGGTTACCACTGCACGCTGCATGTTCTTATCGCATGACTAATGTTCTTTGACAAGCAAAATCTCACGGCGTTCGAGAACACAATGACGGACCTCGGATTACGCCCAATCAACCGCGCAAAGATTAGCTGCTTCCATGCCAACTTCACATTGCCCTTCAATCACATACGTTTGAAAGGATAAAGCGCGATGCAGATTGCGGGTGACGGTGACTCAGGAACTTCACATTCCACCATGATCCTTCTTTGGTGACGTATTTCGCACAGTAATCAGCCATATCGTCCTGACTGTTCACCGGCTCGATCCGGTTCCGACCGTAACGCTCAAACCAAGTGCGCCAAATCCCACGACGTGACTTGTCTCTACAGTCGCGCCAAGCGCATGGACATGGTAACCGTCGCACCCTGGATTTTGTTCCGACGCCTAGAAATGCGATACGCACCACAGCTCCCGCCGCATGAACTTCTCATAACACCGTTGCGTCCAACAAATGGATGCTTCCCCAGGCAAACGTCAAGTGCGAAATCACCTGCTACGGTGCCAGCGAGTGAACCCGATCAACCATCTCCACGTGCATCTGCGCGGCTTCTCGTTGTACGCTCTTGCACAGACGACTGCGGAGCGTTGAGATCGCACCTGCCATCGAAGCATCGCGGCATCGGTGACGGGCCGAGCGCCTGGTTGAGTAGATAAGGGGAATGCTGATATGATCTCAATCTTTGTCGAACCACAGAGTGCCTATACCGCTCGTTTGATGACGGCCAAACCCGGCTTACCGGGCATGACGCACGTGGTGCCCGTTATACAGCCTCGTCCTGCCGACAGGTCCAAAGAAGGCTATTGGACACAGATTTTAATGGAGACGTTGCAGCTCGAAGGCGACGTGCCGGTGTTGATCACGACGCTCGTCAACTCTGCCGCAAAGTGGGGCGATTACGGCACCAGAACTGATCGTGAGAAACGAAAACTTGAATTATTCCGGTTGATCGGTCGGTTGATCAAGGAGGGACGGTTACGGCGCATCGCCCGAAACTACGTCCTCCTGGCCACCCCCGAAGAACAGAAATGTCACCAGGAGTCCCTGCCAAAAGTGGCTGAGCTGATCGACATGCCAGCGCCGAACGTGTGAAGCGGGCCAGCACGTGCTTGGCGGGAGTGCGAATGGGAGTGCAGACGGGGAATTTGCCGCTCGTCGCCAATAACACGCTCTTGCAGTTCAGTTTGTCAGGCCAGCCCGATCTCTGGTCGTGAAATAGCCTGTTGACATGGCGTCAACAGGGAAACGTTGGATTCTTTGTTCTTTCACTCTCCGGCTCGCAACTCCGGCAACACCCCAGAATGCCCCCAATCACGAAGTCATTGTGGTTCTCAGGCTGGACCTCCGACCACGGGGACTCCCGCGACCAGGTTCGAGGCCCAGAGGCCGACCTCGAAGCACCCAGGTTCCAGCAGCGGTGTATTCGACACCCTTTTGAGCCGGGGCGGCGAAGGCGACTCGGAGCGGATCAGGAACAAAAGTGGCACCCCTACTCAGCTTCAGGGTCGCGGTTGCCAGCGGTTGCCAAAAAACGCCGGTTTCCACCCGATTGCCACAGATTAGACCCCATTGAACCGAAGAACTGGAAAGTTGCATTCCGGCCTCATTTCATGCAGGTTTCCCAGTGTTCTGAATTGGTGGGTTGGCCGGGACTCGAACCCGGGACCAACGGCTTAAAAGGCCGCTGCTCTACCGACTGAGCTACCAACCCGCATACTCTGTTTGCCCGCGCGCGGCGTCTCGCAGTCCCCGCCCCACCCGG
>Ga0326728_10011775_pt1 | contig 19786 bp, 17 predicted proteins | sample MB3enrmetagenome_FD_207602 | JGI IMG/M metagenome (GOLD analysis project Ga0326728, IMG submission 207602) | Lab enriched peat soil microbial communities from McLean, Ithaca, NY, United States - MB31MN | ecosystem: Environmental > Terrestrial > Soil > Wetlands > Peat | place: USA: New York... | reverse complement strand
CAGTTCCGCGCCGAGGCCTTTAACCTTACCAATGAAACCAACTTCGGCGATCCGAACACCCTGTACAGCGGCACTTGCAGCGGTGGAACCCCATGCAATTCCTTCGGCCTGGTCAACTCAGCCCTGCCTGCGCGCGAACTGCAGGTGGCGGCGAAGATCCTGTTCTAGCGGGGTTATTCGGTTCGACGCGAACCATAAGTATGCGTTTGGCGCCAAGGCCTCTTCCGCAAGGGAGGGGCCTTTGTGCATCTGCGCTCGATGCGCGAACCTCGGCGCTTGTGGCGCTTCAGGCTGCGCGAAGGATGGTGCGCAGCGCGTGCAGGCCCGGAGTGCTCAGTAATAGTCGGCGCAGCTCAAGTAGTAGCCGCAATGCGTGCAAACCAGCTTGCAGCGGTGGCCGGTGAGGCGATGGCCGCAGGTGGGGCAGACCTGGCAGTGGTGGTCGATTCGGGCATCGGCGGGCGGCGCGTCCTGTGCGGGGCTGAACGGGGTGGGGCCGTGCGGAGCTGAGCCGGACGGGATTGGGCCGGGCGCACCACTTTGTGAGATATTGGCCGCGGAATCGGCATGAAAGTTCGAATTCAGGATGCGGGGCCGTTCCGGCAACATGCCCGACAGATTAGCATGGAAATGTGGCCGCCTGCTCTGCGGCATTTCCGCAGGTGCCCGCAACATCAACTGGAAAGCGGCGCAACGATTCTTCCCTGTAGGATTCGCGCCGCAAACCCACTCACAACTGAATGACTTCGCACCCCAAGGAGGGACTATGGCAAGCAAAGCAAGTGCGGTTTGGACTGGATCACTGAAGGAAGGCAAGGGCACGATTTCGATGGCGACGGGCGTGCTGCACAACGCCAACTACTCGTTCGCCACGCGGTTCGAGGGCGCAGCCACCGGCACCACGCCCGAGGAGTTGATTGCGGCGGCCCACGCGAGCTGCTTCTCGATGGCGCTGGGCGCGCAGCTGGGCGGTGCGGGATTGACGCCGACCAAAATTGAGACTCAGGCAGCGGTGACACTGGCCAAGGTTGATGGCGGCTTTGCCGTCACGAGGATCGCGCTGAGCACGACGGCCAGCGTTCCCGGCGCGAGCAAAGAGGTCTTCGACAAGGCCGCGGCCGACGCCAAGGCCGGCTGCCCGATCTCGAAGCTCTTCGCCAATAACACCGAGATCACGCTGGACGCGAAGCTGGTGTAGGCGCAGAAACGGTGCAGCGGCCGGGGCGCAACGCCTCGGCCCGTGTTCTTCTGCGGAGATTTGACACCATACCCCGCTTTTGCGAGACTCAGAATTGCTGCCCGCTCGGCGCAACGCGCCTGAGCTGTCTCTCCCGTGCCGAAGTGGCGGAATTGGCAGACGCGCATGGTTCAGGTCCATGTACTCGCAAGGGTGTGGGGGTTCGAGTCCCTTCTTCGGCACCAAGTCTCCTATCTCCTCTCGTAATTCCATCGAGATTCCGCATGCATAACATGGCGATGCAAGGCCCGCCGTGCTCTACGATGAGTGTGTGAGCGCTCTGCTCGACATGCGCGATCTCGAGGTGCGCTTTGGCGCGGTGGAAGCCGTGCGCGGCGTGAGCCTGAGCGTGGACGAAGGCGAGGTGCTGGGCCTGGTCGGCGAGTCGGGATCGGGCAAAAGCGCCACGGCGCTGGTCATCCTGGGATTGCTGCCACCGACGGCGCGCGCCGCGGGGCAGATTCTGTGGCAAAGCGCGGGCGAGGGCAGGGAAGTGGATCTGCTGCTGCAGCCACCGGAACGGATGCAACGGATTCGAGGACGCGAGATCGCGATCATCTTCCAGGAGCCGATGACGGCGCTGAATCCGGTGATGACGGTGGGCCGGCAGGTGGCCGAGTGCGCAGAGGCGCATGCTTCCCGACTGACGGGCAGAGAGGCCAGGAGAAAGGCCATCGCCGCGCTCGAAGCGGTGGCAATTCCCCAGGCGGCGCGGCGTTACGGCGACTATCCGCACCAGTTCTCCGGCGGGCAGCGCCAGCGCATTCTCATTGCCATGGCGCTCATCAATCGCCCGCGGCTGCTGATTGCCGACGAGCCCACGACGGCGCTGGACGTGACGGTGCAGGCGCAGATTCTCGCGCTGCTCGGCGCATTGCAACGCGAGTACGGGCTGGCAATGCTGTTTATCTCGCACGATCTGGCGGTGGTGGGTCAGGTGGCCGGACGCATGGCGGCGATGCGAGCCGGAGAGATTGTGGAGACCGGCGCGAGCGCGCGATTGCTAGCGTGGCCTGAGCACGCGTACACACGCACGTTGCTGGCTGCCGTGCCGACGCTGCGCACGGACCGGTCGCGGCCGCTGGCCGTGGTGGAGAGTTAGCGCCTGGACTATCCGGTGATACGAAAGCTGACTTTGCAGCGGGCCCAAAAATTCACAGAACAGGGTTGCGTTCAGGTGGGCGCGGTGTATAGTTATTTCCAAGTCGTTCCCCTCCCATAATCCAAGGCGTTTTCTTCACTCAAGCAGGACCATGAAGGCTTGAAAAAAGCCGGCTTCCCAGAAAGGCATTCCGCTCGGCGCAAGGGATTCCCCTCGGTCCCGGTCCCGGAAGTGCCCGCGGGTAATGCGAGTACGGGTTTCGTGAGGTGCGTACCAGGTCGAGGAGCTGATATGGAGAGTTGGCCGATACGGCGGGCAATGGCAGTTCTGTTGTCTTGTTTTGCGCCCCTGCTTTTCGGACAAGCGAGTCCGACGACGACTGCGACCAAGGCCCCTGACCCCGGCCCGTTTCTTAGCGGAACGAAGGTGGCAATCCTGGTCGGCATCAGCGATTACCCCGCCGAAAGTGGATTCCCAAAGCTGCAATTCGCAGCAAAAGATGCGCAGGACCTGGCCGGAGTACTCGCCAAACAGGGATACCAAACGCAGGTGCTGACCGACGATCATGCCATGAAGACCAGCATCCGCAAAGCACTGCAACAAGCGCAGGCTGTGCTCAACCAGAACCAATCTGGAGGCCAGAGCAGCGGAACCCTTCTGTTTGCATTTTCGGGCCACGGAGTGGAGACACGGACTGGCGGAGCCGTTCGCCAGTTTCTCGTAACCTATGATGCCGGGGCTGACGATGCGGAGCCGGGCTATCCGTTGAAGGACATCACCGATTCGCTGACCAATTCTGGCGCCGCGCACGTGATGATGTTCATTGACGCGTGCAGAGAGCTGACGGCGACGGCGACCAAGGGCGCGCCACCTCTTAATGGCTTCAGCCAAATGATGCAGGCGCAAGGCATGAAGATCCTGTTTTCAACGGCGCCGGGGACGGAAAGCTACGAGGATGACAAGGCGCAGAACGGCTACTTTACGCATTACCTTCTAGAGGGCCTGTCGGGAGATGCCGCATCACCGAATGGCCTGATCACCTTTGACGGTCTGGCAGCGTGGCTGAGCCAGGCGATGAGAGCCGACCCGGTCATCGGCGGAGCCCAGGTTCCATACCTGAGCCAAAACGCAAGCATCGGCGACTTTTATATGGCGGGGCACCCGGTGAACAAGGAAGCGCTCGTGATCGGGATCGACAATTATGCCGGCCACGCGCTGAACAGCGCCGTCGCCGGCGCCAAACAGGTCAATCAACAGCTCGAGCTCGACGGTTTCAATTCCACCTATGAGGAAAACCCGAACTTCAGCGACCTCGAAGAGAAGCTGAGCGCATTTGCGAAAAATATCGGCCCGAAAGATCTGGCCGTGTTTTATTTCGCCGGAGAAGGCGGCATTGCGGGCGGACAAACTTTCCTGATGGCAGCCGATGCCAAACTGCCGGATCGAGCTGTGGCCGGCAAATGGGAAACGCCGCCGGCAAACTCCATGCGCCTGGCGGATTTGATGGCCATGGTCCGCAAGAATCACCCCGGGCCAAACGTTTATCTGATGGATATGGGCCTGGCGCGAGCGAGCTCGGCCGATGTGATGAATCTTGGCTCGCTCAAGCAGGATGAAACTCTCGTGCTTTTCAGCTCGAAGCCCGGCCAGGAGCCGGAGCGAACTGGTGAAGGGTCATTATTCTCGAGCACAGTGACTTCGGTTCTAAAGCTTCCCAACCTGTCTGCGGGTTATGCGGCTTCAAAAATACAGTCGGCAATTTTCGACCAAACGGACGGCGTGGAGTACCCATTTGAAATCCCGATGTTGCCGGATCGGGTGTACCTTACGCCTTCCCAATGAGTTCGGCCAGAGTCTTGCGGGGCTCTGCGTCGAGGAGGAGAGGAAACTTCCATGATCAGGTATTTGAATCGGGTCATGATCGTTACGTGCTTTGCCGCCCTGACTTCAATTCCCCTGGCGGCACAGATTAAGAGCTGCGATAGCCCCGCCAAAAGACAGGCGAGCACCCCAGACCCGAATATCAAGAGCAACAGTCTAATGAACGCGTCGGGCCAGAACATCGTCGCGCCCCAAAGCAAAGGCGGACCGGCATCAAAGGGAGCGGGCTGCGTGCTGCACATCGACAACTCCACCGGCTACATTGTCGAGTTCTACTTCAATGGGATCGCTCAAGGGGCGATGAGTCCGTGGGGCGATTACACAACGAGCATCACTCCCGGAGGAGCACAACTTTACGGAACGGCAACTTTCACCGATGGCACTGTCCTGACATTCGGTCCGCAGACTTATGCGTGTAGCGCGACGCTCGGGCCGGACGCTACTTTCACCTGGACTCTGACTCCGTAACGAACGCCCAACGCCTGGAGCACAAGAAGGGCGCACGCGCTCCCTTCGTCAGGCCTGCCGGTTCTTGTTGCGATTCGGAGGGGTAGGGTTCGCCTTTGGCCATCGGCCAGGGCGAGTGCTGGAATGTGCCCCGGCGGCCGCGACGGTCCTGTATGCTCATCCAAGTTGGCTCCGACCGTGCGCAAGGCGCGCGGCGGCCCACCTCACGATGCGTTACATGGCCCAGTTTTTGCTTTCCGCGGTTTCGGCGGCGCAATTCCCCGAGGCGGGAGCGCCGGAGATCGCCTTTCTGGGCCGGTCGAATGTGGGCAAGTCGAGCCTGCTGAATGCGCTGGTGGGCGAGAAGGCCGCAAAAGTCTCTTCGACGCCAGGCCGCACGCGCGCCATCAATTTCTTCGCGCTCTCGGACCGCAGCCAGCGGCGCAAACTGATCTTTGCCGATCTGCCGGGTTACGGCTACGCGAAGATTTCGAAATCCATTTCTGCGGAGTGGCCGGGGTTCATTGAGCCGTACCTGGCGACGCGCGAGACGCTGGCGCTGTGCATCTGTATCGTGGATGCGAACGTGCCTGTGCGGGCGAACGACCGGCAGTTGCTCGACTGGCTGCGCTCCGTGGACCGAGAACTCCTGGTGGTGGCGACGAAAGTGGACCGGCTGAGCGGCAACGAGCGCGCGCGCAGCCTGGCGGCGCTCAAGCGAGAGCTCGAATTCGAGGAGATCCTGCCGGTTTCGGCCAAAACCGGATACGGCATTGCGGAATTGTGGCGACGGATCGAGGAGGTTGGCAGCGCGGCGGAAGAAAGCTAGGCTGCGTCGGACGATTCGCCGGGAACGAAGCGATGCACGTCCTGTACGCCGCCATGATGCAACCGAATCTCAACCGGAATCGTTACGTCGCCGCGCTTGACACTCTGCCAGACCTGCTCGGTAAAGCGGGCGGCAAACTCGCGGTTGCTTTCGAGCAGGCGCAGCCCTTGCGCCGAGCGGCCGAGAAAGCGCGGAGCTAAACGCACCCAGCGCTGCGCCGCCCACGAACCATTGCCGAGAGATTCGATGGCGATTTCATCCAGCCTGACCAACTCTTTGGGACGATCTGAATCGACGCGCCAGGTAACGAGAGCCGGAATCTTCCTGAGATTGAATTCAGTTTGCTCTGCTTCCTGAGGCATGAGGGCCTGGTGGCATGGCGCGATGGGCACGTCATGCCGCAGAAGATCGGACGCAACGCCGCGCTCGTGCATCTCGCGCTCGACCGCCGCAGGCGGCAGGGCAACGCAAACCGAGACCGGCTCGCGCTTACGCAGCTGATTCTTCAAGATGCGCAGGGACTCGTCGAGCGAAGTCACGACGAAATTGGCAGTGCCATCGCGGAGGGCTTGCTTTTGCGCGGCGCCATCCGCCGTCGCCACCAGCGTAGCGGCGCCGGCGATGTTGGCCGCCACGACCAGCGCGCGGCCCTCTTCATCCAGTTCTCCGGCGTAGAAGAGCTTGCCTCCGAGGCCCGACTCCGGGTCGGCATGAGGGGACTCGATCAGCTTCGCGTAGGCTCGCGCTACGTGTTCAACAAACTCGAAAGCGGCCGGGGATGGAGATTCCAACATCATGGTTGATCTCACCGAGTACCGATTCCGCCGCGCCTGCAAGCCGGACGCACAGCAGTGGCGCCAGGAGCACGCCCGGTCTTTGCGGCTATGACCAGCAGGTGGTCGGGCACCTGGCCCGGTTCTGAAAATCAGCCGTCACGCTGCAGCGGCTTGCGGGATAAATCCCTCCGAGCGTAATTCGTCATGAACAGCTTATTTGCAGAGCTTCGACAACAACGAAGTGACGCAGCCTTCGCACGCCCATTCTCTACAGTGCGCGATTCCAGGGCAAAACGCGGATCTAGTTCCCGTGCCGAGATTAACACAGCGGTTCAGGCAGAACCTCCATGCAAGCTCGCGATGGGGAAGAATTAACCTTCGATTCATGGGATGCCGGCGAATTCACGTGGGATGCCTGAGGAGAGGGGGCTCGTGGGGCGGCGGCACAGCCGGCCGAGGCGCACAAAGGCTAGTCTTTGACCGTGTGAATTCGAAGCTTACGATTGTCAATCCCAGGTCCCAAAATCGGGACCTGGGGCACCCGGGTTGGTCCAAAATCAAGCGGTCAAAGACCTAGTCTTCCGGGCGATCGCGCCAGTCGCGCTTCCTGACAAAAAAGATGAACTCGCCGGGCTTGGCCAGAAAATCTGTTTTGCCGCACTCGTTGGGCGCCACCACTCCCGCCTTCAAAATGATCGAGACCGGGTACCACAGATTTCTTTCCTTGTCGGTTTGCTTCGCGGCATCGCAATTGATGTAGGTGGCCATGGACATGTCATAGGTGGCCTTCACGGAGATCTCTTTGGCATCGGCGGGGAGGGTGACGATCACGGATCCGTCGTCGTTGATCTTCACCCATTCGGAATGAATTGTGTCGTGGTGGTCGATGCGCACCAGAAAGTTCGAGGCCTTAACGGGCAGGCCGGTCTTGCCGTCGAGCAGACGAATAGAAATGGTCCCTTCGGTTTGCGCGTGCAGGCAGGCGCAGAGCGCGGCGAAGCAGACAAACCCGGCAAGAGCGCGAATCGCTCGCATAGCCCAAATCCTCAATTTGAATTTACCAAGAGGAGTACGGCTGGCCATCGGAACCTTCCTCGTCGGAACCAGAGTGAATATCGGTGATTCCGGACTCGGTCTCGTCGAGCGAGTACATGGCGTCACTGGTATCGGTGACCCAGGTGTCTTTGCTGTGGGTCATGGGATCTTCGGGAATCGACTTGAGGTAGCCTTCCTGGATGAGGTCGTCGAGCGACTGCGGAGCCTTCTGCTTATCCATGGTGTAGGAATCGATCGCCATGCGCATGGTCTGCAGATCTTCGCGCAGCACGGCCTCGCGCGCGTGCTTGAGAGCGGCCGCGAAGTAGGGAACGGCGAGCGTGGCCAGAATGGCGATGATTGCCATCACCACCATCAGCTCGATGAGCGTGAAGCCGGATTGTGTGCGTCGGTTGCGCATGTTCGTCCTAAGCTCTCAGCTTTCAGCCATCAGCCTTCAGCCGTTCCGTGTTTCGCGTCAGCTTCTCGCCCTTCCGCTCAGTTCCTTGTGATTCCGGTCCCCGCTTGGTTGCCGCATTAGAACTGATGGCTGAAAGCTGACGGCTGATAGCTTGCATTTTTCACCACGTCGAATACTTGGTCCCGTCCAACGCCGTGCCCTGGGACTTGGAATACACGTCGAAGACGCTCTGGCCGCCAAACGAGTCGGAGTCAGGATCGTCCTGCATCGATCGCAGGCCCCAGTCGGTGTCGCCGGTCATCGGGTCCACCGGAATCTTTCTCAGGAACTTCAACTTCTTGCCCTGTACGTCGACGCCGTTCACCAGCGTGTCCAGGTCGGGCGGATAGTTCTGGCTGTCGACCTTGGTCTGGAAGGCGCCGCGGTCGGCCGCGTCCTTGTACTTGTCGATGGCGTCGCGCATCTCCCAAAGATCGAAGCGGAGCTGACGCTCCTTATCGCGCTTGACCTGGAAGCGCATCAGCGGGAGCGCGGCGGTAGCCAGAATGGTGAGGATGGCCACGGTCACGATAAGCTCCACCAGCGTGAGGCCCCGCTCATGCACCCCACCGACGAAGACCTGTCGTTCGCGGCGGATCGGGATGGGAAGCTGAAAGCTCATTGGCGCGGTTCCCTACTTGACGACGATGCTGGCTTTCGCGCTGCCTACCGTCAACTGCTGCTGCGCGCTGTTGACCACGGACGCGCGAGTGATGCTGATATCGCTCGCGCCCGAAGCCTTGGCCTGGAAGGTGAGAACACAGACCACACCCGCGCCGGTTACGCCATGCGTTCCCGGCGGGCGCGAGAGGCCGACGACCAGGTTCCCCGCCGGTTCGTCAGCGTGGATTGGAGGCGCTGCCTGCCCATCTCCGCTCAGGAAGTTCCCGGCGGAGACGTTCACGAGCATGAGTTTCGACGGATCGTAATGCAACTGCAACGCGATCGAGGCGATATCCGCGCCGCCGTTCAATACGACCTGGACCTGGAAGGTGGAGCCGGCGGCCGGTGGAACAGGCGGGGCGTCGAGGGCCAGGTTGGCGCTGGTCGGCGAGGCGGCGGGCGGTGCGGGCTGCGCAGTTGCGGCGGCAGGAGCCGGCTGGCCTTGCGTTGGAGTTGCAGGCGCGCCAGCGGTTTGAGCAGGCGCAGCGCCAGGTGACGGCGTGGCCGCCGGAACGGTAGGCGGAGCGGCCGGAGCAACGGGCGACGCGCCGGGCGAAGGAGCAACTGCCTGCGGAGCAGCCGCTGGAGTTGGATTTGGCGGTGAAACTGCCGCTTGCGCGGCCGGTACCGGCCCGCCGTTGGCCGCCGCCGCGGCGCGGAGCTCCGCCAGCATTGCGGGCGCTGCTTCAATCGCGCTCTGCGCGGGGACCGTGCCCACGGCCGGCCGCTCGAGCGCGGTGGGCCGCACGGCGGGCGCCGGCGCGGGCGCTCCTCCCTGGTCCGTATGGCGCAAATCAATTGACTGGCCTTCACCGGTGTCGATGACGCGAAGATTGGCCTGGTCCAGTTCCTGCGAGCGCACGATGTGGGGCACCACGACGAACACGATATCGTCGTCCTGGATGATCCGGTCCCTTGAGCCGAAAAGGTACTTGAGAACGGGAATCGCACTCAGGCCGGGAATTCCGCTCCAGTTGTTCTGTTCCTGATTGTTCTGGATGCCGCCCAGGATGCTCGCCTCGCCCTCGCGCAGGCGGATCGTCTGATCGACGACGCGCTGGCTGATGATGGGCTCCGTGACGCCGCTGATGGTTTCGGTGCCGCTCTCGGCGGAGACCTCGATCTTGATCTTGAGCGTGACGTCGTGGTCGTAGTGGACGCTAGGCGTCATCTCGATATTCACGCCCACGTCCTGGTACTGAAACTGGGTATTGACAAGCGAGCTCACCAGCGCCGTCGCCGCGCCGGTCTGGTAGGACCCGGTGGCGATGGGAATCCGCGAGCCGATCTTCATGGTCGCTTTCTGCGCGTCGGTGGCGCGGATGCGGGGGCTCTGCAGCACCTTGGTGTTGTTGTCGGTCAACAGCAGATTGAGCGTAGCCGATCCAATGTTCAAGGCAAAATCAGTGGAATTGAGGTTGGCCAGAGTGTAAAGCGTCGGGCTTGTGGTCGTGGTGCCGGTGCCGGTGGTACCGGTGGTGCTGGATGTGCTGCTGGACGAACTGCAACTGCCCGTGGCGGCGCAGTTGGGCTGCAGGGCGACCCCGATGCTACTGGGCCACGAGATGCCCAGTGTTTTCTCCCAGTTCTTGCTCACCTCCAGCACGGCAATGTCGACCACGACCTCGCCGCGCGGCTTGTCGAGGTCATCGATGAGTTGCTGGGCCAGGAGCAGCTCGTCCGGCGTGCCCCGCATCACGATGGCGTTCTGGCTCTGCACGCCGTAGACCTTGGCGTTGGGCATCACGTTGCGCAGAGCGGTCTGCACGTCGTTCAGGTCGTTCTGCTGCCAGGCGTTGGTCAAGTAAAAGGTTTGAACCGCCTCTTCGTCCAGTTCCTGCCGCTTGGTGCGGGAGTTCTGCGCGATGAAGATGGTGTTGCTGGTGACCGGGCGCCAGAAAGTATTCGACATCACGCCCACGATGCGCAGCGCATCAAGCAGCGAAACATTGTTCAGGTCAACCTGAATGCGCTTGGAATTGTAGTCGGGGTCGAAGAGCACGTTGACGCCGGCGGCTTTGCCGATGGCTTCGTAGACCACTTTGGCGTCTTCCGCCATGTGCAGCGAGAGCGGTTCGTTGGTGAGCGGCCTAAGTTCAGCCGGAGCCTCGACTGACTCAAGCTCCTGCTCCGCAGCGGTGGGTTGGGGGAGGCCGGCTTCGGGCACGGGCGCAGCGGCGCCCTGCTTCCGCAGGCGCGCGATCTCCTGCTGCGCGGCCTCGTTGGCGGGGTCGATCTCGGCGGCATGCAGGAACTCCGACAGCGCACCCTGGAGGTCACCCGCCTGCGCCAGCTTGCGGCCTTTGCTGATGTGCAGCGAGGAGGCGGTGACGCGCACGCGGGCCAGCGCGATCTTGAAGCGCGCGTCTGTGGGATCGCGTTTATACGCCTTCTGGTAGAGGTCGAAGGCGGCGTCGTAATCCTCGTGCGCCTCGGCTGCCTGCCCGCGCTTGAAGTCGGTGTTGGCCGACTCCGCATGAAGCCTCGGCGCTGCCAGGCCAAAGCCGGCGGCGACGGCAAAGAGCGCGATGGCAAATGTCAATCTCGATGCCACGGTTCTGGCGGCCACAGTTATGGGGGCCATGGTTGCGACTGCGGCCTGTGCGGACGTGCGGCGGCTCATACGACTCCGGGGCATTGCCTCGGGTCCGCATTGCCGCGTCACAACCGGCCCTTGCGGGCTGCGGTGGGCGTCTCCAACGGGCGTCCCGATGCAATTCATTCTGCCGATCTTCTGCGAAAAACGCTCCCTCATTCTAGCAAAGCCCCACCCGCCGCCGATGGAAAGCCGCCGCGAAGCGTCCCGATGCTACGATGAGAATTCAAGGATGCCTCCCCATGGCGCGCCAAACCAGCCATGCCGTCGCTCAAAAGGACGCCGCGGCCGCCAAAAAGCCGGCCAAACCCCGTGACCCCGTGGCCAGCGGCGAGCGCGACGCCGTCCACAACCGCGCCGCCAGCCACAATTACTTTCTCCTCGAGAAGTTCGAGGCCGGCGTGGCGTTGCGCGGGACGGAGGTCAAATCCATCCGCGAAGGCAAGGCCAATCTCAAGGACTCCTACGGGCTCATCAAAGATGGCGAGGCGTTCCTCTTGAACATGCATATCGGACCGTACTCCCACGGCAACATCGCCAACCACGACGAGACGCGTACCCGCAAACTTCTGCTGCACCGCGATGAGGTTCGCAAGCTACTCTCCAAGACGCAGATCAAGGGGCATACGCTCATCCCCACGCGGCTCTATTTCCGCAACGGGCGGGTGAAGTGCGAGCTGGCGCTGGCCAAGGGCAAGCAGGATTGGGACAAGCGGGAGACGGAGCGCCGGCGGGAGGCCGACCGGGAGGCGCGGGCGGCGGTCAACGCCAGCAAACATAAGATGGGGCGGTAAGGGCGAACCGCTCACCGGAGTTTGCCGCCTTCACCGGATCACTTCAACTTCGATTCCCAGGGCGAGGTTCTTCCAGGCGGCGGCGGTGGTGTAGACGGCGGCTTTGCGCTGGATGGCCAACGCCAGGCAGGCGCGATCGCCCAGCGAGAGGCCGTAAGGGCGGGTCCGCGCGATCAACTCCCCGGCGAGGCGCGCCTGGAGATCGTCGAAGAAGCTCATCTCACAACCGAAGGCCATCACGCGGCGCCATGCGAAATCAGCACCCACCCCGCGCAATACAAGGCGCGTGTGCACCTCGGCCAGGTTAACCGTGCTGAGGAGACCTCCTTGAAGGTGCGGGAGAACGAGGTCACCCCCCGGCTCGTTGAAGACGACTGCCAGAATTGCCGAGGAGTCAAGAACGGCAGGGCTATCCAAGCCACTCCTCCATCTCGCGGCGGGCCTCTTCGCGGCGTTCCGCAATTAGTTCGTCCGACGCGAGCGTTCCAGGCGTGGCGAACCGCTTGAACTCCTCCTGGAATCTGCGGATTCTGGCGAGCTGCGACTCAATGCGGAGTACTCCGTCCTCAAGGGACATCACGACGACGTCACCGGGCTCTAGTCCCATGGTCTTCCGTATGCTGGCCGGAATCACAATGCGGCCGTTGTCATTGATGCGTGTAGTGACATGTTCTATTACTGTGACATTTTGCGAATTCTCGGCAGTTGTTGGCATAACGTAAATGTATGCCACACAACACATAAATGTCAATACTGTCTTAAGTGACATTTCTGACGCGCTAGTTCTGTCAAAGGCTTGCTTGGCGCGAACGTGGAGCAGCCCTCGACCGGGCTTGCCGAGATTTGCCACAAACCAAGCATTCCGTGAAGAATGGGCACTATGCGGACTGAACTCTCCTTTGCCCCGATCGCGGGGATTGCAACCGAGCTGATGGCCGTTCTGGCTGCCGACACGCAAACCGAGAAAGGCCCTGACGCCAAGCCCCAGCCTACGCTGCTGACCACCGACGCCGCCGTGCAGACCGCCGCGGCTGGGGTGCTGACGACCGGCGAGTACAAGGCCGGCGCCAACGAGACCGTCCTCCTGCACGCCCCGGCTGGTCTTGCCGCCAAAAGGCTGCTGATTGTCGGGCTCGGCAAGGTGGCCAAGGCCACCGTCCATACGGTGCGCGAGGCTGCCGGAACCGCCGTCCGCTTTGCCAAGCCGCGCGGTGTTCGGGAGCTGGCGCTCGTCCTGCCTGAGAGCTACTCCAAAGGTCTGCCCAACGCAGTTGCCCGCGCCGCCGTCGAGGGAGCGTTTGTGGGCGACTTCGATCCTGATACCTATCGCAGCGATCGCAAGGACCAGAGCATCCAGTCGCTGACCATTGCGGCTCCGGCTGGTGCCGATCGCGCGGCCGTTGAAAAGGCCTTCGCCGAAGGCGTCATCGTGGGTGAAAGCCAGAACTTCGCCCGCTCGCTCATCAACGAGCCTGGCAACAAGCTCACGCCCACGATTCTTGGGCAGCGCGCCGCGCTGATGGCGCAGGAAGTGGGCCTGCAGTGGGAGGTCCACTCCACGGAAAAGCTGCGCGAGCTGAAGATGGGCGCTTTCTGGAGCGTGGCGCAGGGTTCCGCGGAGCCGCCCGCACTGATCGTTCTTCGCTACGAGCCGGAGGGCGTATCCAGCGGCCCTGTCCTCGGCCTTGTCGGCAAGGGCATCACCTTCGATACCGGGGGCATCTCCATCAAGCCGGCGGACAACATGGAGAAGATGAAGTACGACATGGCGGGCGGCGCGGCGATGATCGGAGCGATGCGCGCCATTGCCCTGCTCGAGCCCAAGGTGCGTGTGATCGCGATCGTTTGCGCGGCCGAGAACATGCCGTCGGGCACGGCGCAAAAGCCCGGTGACGTGCAGACCGCGATGTCGGGCAAGACCATCGAGATCATCAACACCGATGCCGAAGGGCGGCTGGTGCTGGCCGACGGCCTCACCTATGCGCGCCAACTCGGCGCGACGCACCTCATCGATGCGGCCACGCTCACCGCCGCCATCTCGGTCGCGCTGGGTAAGGTCACCGCCGGCGTCTTCTCGAACGACGACGCGGCGTACGCCAGGTTCGACTCTGCGCTCAAAGTCTCCGGGGAAAAGTTTTGGCGGCTGCCGCTGGGGGACGAGTACGCGGAGATGATCAAATCGGACATCAGCGATATCAAGAACACCGGCGGACGTTTTGGCGGAGCCATCATTGCGGCGGAGTTCCTGCACGCCTTTGCCGAAGACACGCCGTGGATCCATCTCGACATCGCGGGCGCGGCCTGGGTTGAAGACTCCCGTCCCTACATCGCCAAAGGGCCCAGCGGTATTGCCGTGAGGTCGATCCTGGAGTGGGTGCGGAGTTTCTAGCGTTCGGGCCTGAGTTCTTCTGCATCGGCTTTCGCGCCGCATAGGCGCGTCAGCCCGTCTCGGAGCGCTTTTCGCGGCGTCTCTCATTTTCCACATGGGAATTTCCTCATTGCGGCGAGCCGCGATGAAGTTGCGGCGGCCTGAGCCGATGAAAACCAGTGAGCGCCGTGTGGAGCGGTGTGCGCGCGGTTGAGCCTGCCCAGGCATGCGAATCGGCGATGGGAGTTGAACTGTGGCTGGAGAGACGCTGCGATGACCGACCGCACCGAACTGCTCGAAACTGCACTGGACAGCCTGCCAGACGGCATGGCGCTGGTTAGCGCGGAGGGCAGCGTGGTGTTTTGGAATCAGGCCGCGTACGGCATCACCGGCTACGCCCCGGTGGAGGTGCTTACGCAGGCGCTTCCCGTAGGTTTGGAGCGGCTGTTCTTCGAGGAGCGCGGGAACGGAGTCTCCGGGACCTGCGTAGCGCCGCCGGAGGGCCGGCGGGCGCTGGTGCAGGCGCGGCACAAGCTGGGCCATGGCGTTCCTGTGATCGCACGAGTGCTGGTTCTGCGCGATGGGCTGGGCGGGCGCATCGGCGCGGCCGCGCTCTTTCATCCCGCCGAAAGCCTTGACGCGTTGCCGCACGGGGAAACCGGCGAAGGCAGCGGCGTCGAAGGGAGCCGCGCCGAGTTCCTGGAACGGTTGCAGTTGGAGTTCGACGAGCTTGCGCGTGGCGGCCCGCACTTGGGCATTTTGTGGGTCGGCGTGGATCAGGCGAAGGAGCTGCGCAAGACGCACGGCGCCGCCGCCTGCCAAGCCATGCTGGAGAAGGTGCGGCGCGCACTGGCGCAGGGGTTGCGCCCAGCCGAGGAGATCGGCTGCTGGGGCGACGATGAGTTTCTCATCCTGGCGCACGAGCGCAGCGCCGAGATGCTTGCGGCGCACGCGCAGACGCTTGCCGGCCTGGCCCGGACCGCGGATTTCCGCTGGTGGGGCGATCGCGTGTCGCTTAGCGTAAGCATCGGCGCGGCTCAGGCCGCCGGGGATTGCGCCGAAACGCTGGCGCAACTGCTGGAGCGCGCGCGCCAGGCCATGGAAGCGAGCAACTGCGTGGGAGGAAACCGGGCAACCATCGCGGCAGCCAGCAACCCGGAGCCGGCTCCGGTGGAGGATGCGACATGCTTGCCATCGTAGGCATCTTCATCGTCTTTGCCGCGATCATCGCGGGCTTTCTCATGGAGAAAGGGCACATCTTAGTCCTTCTGCAACCCGCGGAGCTTCTCATCATTGCCGGAGCGGCATCGGGAACCCTGCTGGTCGCCAATCCCATCCGAATCCTCAAAGACATCGCCGCCGGACTCGTGGCGTCGCTCAAAGGCTCGCCGTTCACCAAGGCGCGCTATCTGAGCACGCTCAAGATGATGTACCAGTTCCTGAACAAGGTGCGCAAAGAAGGATTGCTGGCCGTAGAGATGGACGTGGAAAAGCCCGAGGAAAGCGCCATCTTCAAAAACTACCCCGAGTTCATCAACGACCATCATGCGCGCGACTTTGTTTGCGACACGCTGCGCACCGCGATCACCGGCGGCGTGGAACCGTTCGACATGGACCAGATGATGGAGCAGGACATGGACGTGCATCACCACGCGGCCATACAACCGGTTGACGCACTGGCCACGGTCGCCGATTCCTTGCCCGGCCTGGGGATTGTGGCCGCGGTGCTGGGGGTGGTGATCACCATGGGCGCGCTGGGCGGCCCGCCCGAAGAGATCGGCAAGCACGTGGCCGCGGCGCTGGTGGGCACCTTTCTCGGCATCCTGCTCTGCTACGGCGTGGTCGGCCCCTTGAGCGCCAACATGCGCAAGATGGCCGATGACCACAACGATTATCTGCATGTGCTGCGCGTGCTGCTGCTGGCGTTTCTGAAAGGCTCCGCGCCCATGATCGCCATCGAGCTGGGGCGGCGCGCGATTCCCGCGTACGCCCGGCCCAACTTCGACGAGATGGAGAAGAACTGCAAGAACAAGACGGAGCCGGCGCAGGCGGCCGCGTAAAGGCAGGGAGCAAGGGAACAAGTGCGGAGTGATTGAATGGCGGCGAAGGCGCAACCGATTATCGTCATCAAGAAGAAAGGCGGCCACGGCGGCCACCACGGCGGCGCATGGAAGGTGGCGTATGCCGACTTCGTCACGGCGCTCATGTCGCTGTTCATCGTCCTGTGGCTGATGGGCCAGAGCGAGCAGGTGAAGAAAGCAGTGGCCGGCTATTTCAACGACCCGAGGGGCACCGCGGGCCTGCTGGGCACCACGATGAATGGAACGGGCAATGGCGGCGCGAGTGCGCCGGACCAGAACCTGCAGCAGATGCAGGAGCTCAAGGAGAAACTCGAAAAGGAAATCCAGGCGCGCAAGGAACTGGAGAAACTGAATAAGCAGATCGAGATCACCATCACTTCCGAGGGCCTGCGCATCGAGCTGATCGAAGACAAGAACGGCACCTTCTATCAAAGCGGAAGCGCGCGCCTGAGCCCGAGCGGCCAGGAACTGCTGGCGCTGCTGGCGGCGGAGCTGAAGACGCTGCCCAACCAACTTCTCATTGAAGGGCACACGGACGCGGCGCCATACTCCACCGACGCGAATTACAGCAACTGGGAGCTCTCGGCCGATCGCGCCAACTCCGCGCGGCGCCTGCTGCAGCAGGATGGCGTGCGCTCCGATCAGGTAACGCAGGTGCGCGGATTCGCTGACCAGATGCTGCGCGTGAAAAGCAATCCCTACGATCCGTCGAATCGCCGCATCACGATCCTGGTCAAAAACCAGGGTGACGCGCCGACGCCGCAGCTGGTTCACGCGCGCGTGGTGAGCGGCGCGCCAAATGGCGCAAATGCCGGCGGCGGGCCCGGCGCGAGCAATCCACAAGCTTCGCAGCCTTCACCGGCTGCCGTTTCGGCTAAACCGCAGGCTGCGCCGCCCGCGCCGGCCAAGCCGTCTGCCGCATCTCCGCCCGCGAAGCCGGAAATCTTCAGCAAGCTGACGGCGTTGCTTCCCGGGAAAAAGAAATAGCGATTCCTTGCATGCCGCCGTTCCCGGCGTTTCTGCGGGTGTTCTTCCCCTGGTGCCTGCTCATCCCTTCGTCATGGTGTACTCTGGTCTGCGGATCAGCAATCGTTTACTGAAAGGCAGGTTGCCATGGCCATCGTCGCCGGGGTCGACTTCGGCACACTCAGCGTTCGCGTCACTCTGGTTGACAGCAAGAAGGGTCCGATCGGCACCGCTTCGGCAGGTTACCCGCTGCACCGCCGCCATGATGATCCCAACCACGCCACGCAGTCGCACGCTGACCAGATGACCGCGCTGGCCGCCGCCACGCAGGACGCGCTCAAGAGCACCGGCATCGACGGGGCGCAGATTGCCGCCATCGCGCTCGACACCACGGGCTCCAGCGTGATTCCCGTGGGCGATGGACTTGAGCCGCTCGACGAGTACTACCTGTGGTGCGATCATCGCGCCTTTGCTGAGGCCGAGGAGATCACGCGCAAGGCGCATGAGCTGGGCTTTGAAGGCATCGAGTGGTGCGGCGGCGTGTACTCGCACGAGTGGGGATTCGCCAAGCTGCTGCACTGGCTGCGCCACAACCCGGAGAAGCGCGGGCGGCTGGTTACGGCGCTTGAACATTGCGACATGGTGGCGGCGACGCTGTGCGGCGTGACGACGGTGAATGGGCTCAAGCGCAGCGTTTGCGCCATGGGCCACAAGTGGATGTGGAATCCGAAGTGGGGCGGGCTGCCGCCGGAGGAATTCCTCGTCGCCGTCGACCCGCTCTTTGCCGGAGTGCGCGCCCAGATGGGCGGCGACTACCTGACCAGCGATCACCTGGCCGGGCATCTCTCGGCGAAGTGGGCCGCGGCGCTAGGACTGCGCGCGGGAATCCCAATCCCCGTCGGCGCATTCGACGCGCACTGGGACGCCATCGGCTCCAACATCCGCGAGGGCGACGCGGTGAACGTCGTGGGCACGTCGACGTGCATCGTTGCCATGGCGCGCCAAGCGGAGCTGGTTCCGGGCGTGTGCGGCGTGGTGCCGGGCAGCGTGCATCCGCAATACACCGGCATCGAGGCCGGGCTCTCGGCCGTCGGAGACATCTTCGACGCCATTGCCAAGCGCGCCGGAACCACGGTGGCCGCGCTCTCCGAGGGTCTTGAGGCATACAAGGCCGGCCAAACGGGACTCCTGCGCCTGAGCTGGGACAACGGCGACCGCACGGTACTCGTCAATCCCGAGCTGGGCGGCGTCACGCTGGGCTGGAACCTGGTGCACACCGCGCAGGATGAGCTCTTCGCCGCCATTGAAGGCACGGCCTTCCACACGCGCATCATTCTGGAGCGCATGGCCGAGCACGGCGTGCGCATCGATCGCGTGATCAACGCCGGCGGCGTTCCGCAAAAGAACGAGGTGCTGAACCGCGTCTATGCCAACGTGCTGAATAAGCCGGTGCTGGTACCGGCGGGGATTCCGACGAGTTTAGGGTCGGGCATCTTTGCGCTGCTTGCCGCAGGAGCCTTCAAAACTATCGAAGAGGCGCAGGCCGCGGTCTGCCTGCCGTTCCGTACCGTTGAGCCCGATCCGAAATCGGCCGCTGTCTACGAGCGGCTCTACCAGCACTATCGCGATGTGTACTTCGCGCTAGGGACGCGCGACGCGGCGGCGCGCCCAGAGGGCGCCCGGCTGGGAAAGGTGCTGCCTGAACTGAGGAGGATTGCGGCGGAAGCGCGGAGGGCAGGTTGAGGATGCTCTGGAACGATGAGCCCGCGATCTGGCTAGAACTTGTTTCCGCATTGCAGACAAGTCGCGATCATCTTTCCGCTTCCGACAAAGCCCGTTGTCCATTTCCATCCCCGCTTTGCGGCCTGGACTTGAGTGGAACCGCAACGCGGACACTTTAAGCCTTGCTGGCTTACTCCAGCCACGTTGGCAGGTTGGGCGGGAAGACTCTGAGGCGGCTGAGGAGCCGGTGGCATTGGCGCTGTGGCGACGGCCTGCGTCCCTAGCGGCTCGACGCGTTGCCCGCATGAAGCGCAAAAACCTGCGTTTGCAAGGAGGGGTGCACCACATCCTGCGCAGAACCTGTTGATCGCGGTGCCGCTTTGGTTATCCATCGTCAACTCCGGAAACAGTATAGCCCAAGGGAAAAAGGGCGGGTGAGCCAACCTTAGCGTAGGGCCAGTGCCACGCTCTGCGTCCGCTTGCGCTTCTTCTCCGCTCGGTTTACCGTTGTGTTCACATCCCATTCTGCCGGGAGCCCTGTGGCAAATTCCTGTGTGCGTCCTTATCTGGCTTGTCTCCTGTTCGTGTTCATCGCAGCCGCCGTTCCCGCAGCAGCGCGTGCGCAGTCGGCCGCAGGCCCAGTTGCGGCTCCTGCCGCCAGTGCGTCCGTTGACCCGTGGACCGCGCCGCACTTTTCCGTGGACCCCAAAACGCTGTACGAGGCCGCATCGGCTGTGCCGGTGCCCGACGGCGCCAATGTCGTCGAGCTCGTTGAAGACGAAACGTTCTCCTTCGACGAAGCCGGCCGCATGGCCCATGTCGGCCACTT
>Ga0326728_10011774_pt1 | contig 19787 bp, 13 predicted proteins | sample MB3enrmetagenome_FD_207602 | JGI IMG/M metagenome (GOLD analysis project Ga0326728, IMG submission 207602) | Lab enriched peat soil microbial communities from McLean, Ithaca, NY, United States - MB31MN | ecosystem: Environmental > Terrestrial > Soil > Wetlands > Peat | place: USA: New York... | reverse complement strand
CGCTGTCCCCGGTTTGTGGTTGTCCATCTCCGCCGCCTGCGAAGCGTTCGCTAAATTCATGGCGAGAGGGGAGGCCACGACATTGAGGTCCATGCCCGTGCTCGACGCGATATAGAGCGCCGGGAACATGAACAAGAGGAAGATTTACCGGCGATGCATGGCCGTGTTACCGTAATCGTCATGTCCAGGCGTGCGGACATGATTCTGGGTCGGTCTAAATGCAGTGCGATGCATCTGAGAGGCGATAAGTCATGACAATCCGCGCTATATGTTCTCCACTTCTGCTGGTTCTGCTCATTGCCATGTGCAGCTTCAAGAGCGCGGCAGCTGCTCCGGCAACAGACATCCAGCAGGTACTGGCGCCTACCGGCGTGCTGCGGGTGGCGCTGTATACGGGCACGCCCACATCCGTGCTGAGCGCGACGGACCTGCGCGGAGTAGGCTACGATCTCGGCAAAGAACTGGCGCGCCGCCTGAATGTTCCCTTTCAGCCAATTGTGTTTTCGAAGAACGCCGATGTTCTGGAAGCAGTAAAACAGGGACGCGCGGATGTCGCATTCACAAATGCTTCCGCCGAGCGCGCGAAGGATATGGATTTCACGCAGCCATATCTGCTGATCGAATTGGGTTACCTGGCAAGGCAGAAAGGGCCGGTTACATCGTTGGCTGACGTAGACAAACCGGGAGTGCGGGTGGGGGTAACGGCAAAGAGCTCCTCCGAAGCAGTGCTTTCGCATGACCTGAAGAACGCGCAGGTAGTTCCGGCGGAAACGGTCAAGATCGGGATACAGATGCTGTCGGCCGGCACGCTCGACGTCTACGCCACCAACAAGGCGACCTTGTTCGAGATGGCGGATCAACTGCCCGGCTCCCGGGTGCTCGACGGCACCTGGGGCGACGAGCGGCATGCGCTGGCCATCCCCAAAGGGAGAGACAGCGGGCTTCCTTACATGCGGGCGTTTATCACGGATGCTGTTGCTTCCGGGCTGGTCAAGTCGGCGGTCGACAGGGCTGGGCTGCGGGGCGCGGTCGTGGCGAGTTCGCAGCCGTAACCGAACCAGCCTTTTTTAGGCGTACAACCATATATATGGCTGACCGGTACCGCGTGAATGCCCGGCGGTCAGCTCTGGAGCACAATGTCAGAGACCTCATTGCAAAACAACCCGAAACTCGAAGAACCTTCTGGTTCTGGCCCCAAGAACGAGAGATCAGCCCTGGGCTGGTTCGGCCATCTGACCAATGCCGAGCGGCATGCCTGGTTCGCCAGCTTCGGCGGACTTGGGCTGGACGCGATGAACCAGCAAGCCTATGCTCTGGTGCTTCCCTCGCTCATCCTGGTCATGCACCTATCTACAGCACAGGCAGGAACATTTGCGACTGCCGCGCTGGTGGGCGGCGGACTTGGCGGCTGGGCCTTCGGAAGGTTGGCGGACCTGTTTGGCCGCATTCGCATGCTCCAGCTTACGATCCTGTTAGTAGCAATCTCGACGTTCCTCTCGGCGTTTGCAACCACCTTCTGGCAATTGCTCGTAGCGCGATCGTTTCAGGGCATTGGATATGGCGGCGAAGCAGCCGTGGGAGCGGTGCTGACCAGCGAGATCATTCGCCCGATGCTGCGCGGCCGCGTCACGGCCTCAGTGCAGAGCGGGTACGCGATTGGATACGCGATTGCAGTGGGTTTTATGGCGATCGTGTTTCATCTCTTCAGCGAAGCGATTGCGTGGCGTGTGTTGTTTGCTCTCGGCATACTTCCGGTTTTCTTTCTGATTTACATCCGCCGCTGCGTCCCGGAATCTCCGCTTTTTGAGCAGACCAAAAGAAAAGCAGTATCGGATCACACGAAGTCACATTTCAGCGAGATATTCCGACCTCCATTGCTGCAACGAACCGCAGTGGCGACCATGCTTGCGACGGCGATCTTCGGGGCCGCATACGTGCAGATTACGTGGCTGCCAATGTATCTCCGTACGGTACTCCACCTCAACGTGACGACTACCGCGGGATACCTCATCCTCAATATTCTTGGCTCGTTCGTCGGTCCACTGCTGCTGGGGCCCATCAGCGACCGGATCGGACGGCGCTGGAGTCTCATTCTGTTCCTCGTATCGCAAGCTGTTGCGGTCGGCATCTTCACGATGGCTCCGATTACGCATGGTACGGCTTCTCTTCTCGGCTTTGTCGTCGGCCTGCTCCAGGGTGGGCTCGCGTCCAGCATGCTGCCGGCATTTGCCGAGATATTTCCTACGCAGGCGCGCGGGCACGGCCAGGGATTTTGTCTCAGCGTGGGCCGTGGACTTGGATCGCTGGTGCCCGCCTCAGTGGGTGTACTGGCAAAGACCATTCCGCTCGGCACGGCGATGGGTGTGTGCGCCATTGGCTCCTATGCAGTGGCAATGGCCGCCACAATGCTTTTCCCTGAAACCGTTGGAAAGAACCTGCAGGACGGGTGATCGCCAGAGTGGTCACAAAGGAGAATATGTTCTTGAAATTGACACGAAGGACTCTCTGGTTGTTAGTGATTGCTGCGGCGGTCCTTCCCGTCGCGATCGCGGGTGCTCAGGAACTGACGGTAATGACTTCCGGCGGATTCGCCGCGCCTGTCGAACAGTTGACGCCGAAGTTCGAGGCATCCTCCGGCCTGCATGTGGTGCTGGTCCGTGGCGCTTCTATGGGCACCACTACCACGGCGATTCCTATGCGGCTCGCGCGGAACGAACCAGCCGATGTGGTCATCATGGCGCGGAGCGAACTCGATTCCCTTGCCAGGAAGGGCTTCGTGATTGAGGGCAGCCAGGTGGACCTGGTTCGGTCGCGCATTGGCATGGCAGTGAAGGCGGGCGCGCCTGTTCCCGACATCAGCACAGTGGCCGCGTTCAAGAGGACGCTGCTGGCCGCCAAGTCCATTGCATACTCCGACAGCGCGAGTGGAGTTTATATCTCATCGGAGATGTACAAGATACTCGGAATCGAAGACGCGGTGGCTCCCAAGAGCAGGAGAATCCTGGGCGATCCGGTTGGCGGGGTAGTTGCGAAAGGAGACGTGGAGATTGGCTTCCAGCAGTTGAGCGAGTTGAAGCCCATCGCAGGAATCACAATCGTGGGTCCTATTCCCGACGAGGTTCAGAAGGTGACCATTTTCTCCGCCGGGGTCGTCACCTCAAGCCGGCACAAGGACGACGCTCGCGCATTCATCCACTACCTTGCATCCGCCGCAGTCTGCCCGGTGATTGTAGAAGACGCACTTGAACCGACGGCGTGCGTGCCTGGCAAGAAATAGACAGGGATGTTATCTCTCTTCACGGGAAGCCCGCTGCAACTGCCGCCGAAGGGCGCAAATGCACAGACTATCTGCGAAAGCGCGCATCGCGAGAATATGCAATCCCGATGACACCAAGCTATCTACACGTGCTTGAATCGGACAGAACTTGACCAGAGTCTTTGTGGAAGCTGAACCGCAGGCTCAATGACTCGCGGCTGTTTTTCACCACAAATTTGTTCCTACGACTCGGGAAGCGCCGAGGCTGCCGTCGACCACTTTGAATTCGACGACGATCTGAAGGTTCTTGCGCGCCCAGCCTCTGGGGAGCGGGGATGTCAGAGCCGACATTGCACCGGGATCAAGAAGCATCGGGTACGCTCCCAGCGTTCCGAGCACGGTCGTGCCGCCAATTCCTATCCACCATTGGCCGGTAGTGGGATCGAGCGCCCTGGTAATCAGAGCGTACTCGCTTGGCACCTGCTTGAGCGGCTCGTCAAGATGCACAGCCCAAACCCTGCCTGGGCTGGCCGTATCTTCTATCCAGTTCAGGGAACCGGTTTCATTCTGTTTGAACCGAAAGCGGAGCCCGGACCCAAGACGCAGCGCCCACTCATTCGGAAAGCTGCCCAGAACGATGACGGGGGTTCCGTGCAATTCAGACAGTGTCGCGGACTTGGAGAGGCGAATGACCGAATGCGTACCCTTCTGGGCCAGAAACGAATTGATGGAATTCGCCGCGTTCAATTCGGCGATCGGAAAATTAACCTGTCGCGAAATGAATTTGGCCAGCGAATCTTCCGGCGTCGTGGTGCCGGCCGCAACGCCCGTTGAAAGGTTGGAGGGTTCTTCTGAAACAGGTGCTCCCATCAAGATCGGAACCAGTTCCTGCTTTGCCAGCATCGGCGCCCAGAACTGATCGATAGCTGGAGCGGGGGTCAGGCGCTTCGCACTCCAAAAGCCCAGGACCAGGACAACCGCGGCAACCGCCACGCCTATGTAGAGGAAGCGGCGCCAGCGGGGTTGAAGGCCCCAGAGGGCTGCCCGCGCATCTCTTTGCGACAGGCTGAATTCGGCCACGTAGGCCCCGGCCGGAAGATCGATATGGACTTCGCTCCGGTGCTCAGGGTTCTCGAAGTACCGGGCCAGCCGCTTTCTGACCTCAGTAATCGCCACCCGCACGGTCGCATCCTGGCTTGTGTTGTAATCCGGGGTGCGGCCAAAGACCTCGATCCCTATGATTCGCTCTTTGAGGCAATCGTGTTGACCGTCAAGCGTCTTCTCCACGATGTACTTCAGCAGGTCGCTGTAGCGGCGGCTGTGGCTGAAGAGGGGGTCTGCGAGAATCCGCTCGCACTGCAGGCGAACCGCGACTGGATCGACCGCGGGCCTGGTGTCTTTGGGCATGTGGCCATGGGCATGGGAACCCAACTCGACATTGTGCCCGTTAGCCATTAGCCCCTCGCCAGCCATTTTACTCGTTAACAGGGTCCCAAGTGCCTTTCTTGCAAGGAGATTCTTGAGAACACGCCCTGCGAACGGTTGGAGCCATGGAACTTAAGGCCGCGAATTGCGCGGATCGGCCTGCTGCCGCGACGGAACCACCCTGGGTCAACTTCCTTGAATCAGACGATCCCCGTGGGCAAGTAACCTGCCAGCCTTAGAAGTTCAAACGTTGTTAAGGCCTGTTAGGAGATAGCCGCTTGGTGGTCTTAACCGTTCGAAAACCGTTCGGTGCTGGACTTTCGAGGTCTGCTTCTTCAGGATGGCATAGCTCACCAGACAGGGGTAGGCGTGGGGTTGAAATGCAGTCACACAGTATGGTCTGTCTGTGGAGTTCAGATCGGAATCCATGTATCTTCCCGAATCTAAATGGCTTGGCGAGATTTCCTGGAGGGCAGTGAAATGAAGCAATTGAATTGCAAGCTGCTGGTGGCCATCCTGGTCGCCGTAGTGTCAATCATGTTCATGGGCCTTGGGACGCAGTTGCATGCCCAGAGTTCCTACGGCTCGATCACCGGAACCGTGACCGATGCAACGGGAGGAGTGATTCCCGGTGCTACAGTCACCATTACCAACACAGGAACCAATGAGGCGAGGACGGTGCAAACGGGCTCGGCGGGCGAGTACCGGTTCGTCGATCTGCTGCCTGCCAGCTACAGGGTTGCCGTGCAGGCCAAGTCGTTCAAGCGCTTCGAGCATGCCGCCGTAACCGTTCAGGTGGGCGGGACGCTGCGTGTTGACGCGGCGCTCCAGGTGGGAGCGGCCACAGAGACGGTGCAAGTCACCACCGAGCCACCGCTGTTGCAAACCGATTCGGGTGCGGTCAGCGACACCGTGGAAGGCCAGCGGGTGCAGGAGATGCCGCTGAACGGCCGCAACACCATGAACCTGCTCGCCCTGACTCCGGGAGTTGTGGCAATGGCGCCCTCGGGAGCCAGCGCGCTGAACATGGGCACGCATACGGGCATGAACGTCTGGTCCGATTACGCGATCAGCGGAGGCTTCTCCGGCGCCAATGCGATGTACCTGGACGGCGCCACGGTGAATTTGATGGGCGGAACCAACATCACCCTGATTCCCACCCAGGACTCGACGCAGGAGTTCAGCGTGATGAGCTCCGGCATCAGCGCCGAATACGGCCGGTTCGGCGGCGGCGTCATCAACATGACCACCAAGAGCGGCACCAACCAATGGCATGGGTCGGTGTACGAGTATTTCCGCAACAAGGTTCTCAACGCCAACAACTTCTTCAGCAACCGCCAGGGCGTTCCGCGTGGCAAGTGGAACCAGGACCAGTATGGCGTGACGCTGGGCAACCCTATCAAGAAGGACAAACTCTTTTCCTTCTTCTCATGGGAGGGCTTCCGGCTGTTGTACGGCTATCCGAATATCACCTATGTGCCCACGCCGGCCATGATAGCAGGCAAATTCTATAAGTCGACGATCAAGGATCCTCTGGCGGCTCAGTTGAGCCGGACTGGTTGCGTTACGCAGGGGACTGACGCAGGCGGCGCCTACTATCAAATCGCTTCTACCTGTTTCGACCCCACGGCGAAGGCTATGCTTAGTACCTACTGGCCGGCAGAGAACTATCCGGCTGGAGACAACAACGCCAGCATCGGTTACAACTATGTTTCTACGCCGGTTCCATCGACGGGCAACAACGCCAATCAGTACACCGAGCGCGTCGATTACAACCTGAGCGACAAGCAGCGGCTGTTTGCGCGCTATACCTACTGGAGCCAGGCTGACATTCCATATGGCCAGCTGGGCAACTTCACCAAGAACGCCTTCAGCACATTTCGCTCGACCCAGGGCACATTGGGCGATACCTATACGATCAACCAGACCTCAATCGTAGACGTGCGCCTGTCGTACAGCCGGAATTACAACGACAATGAGCCGCCTACTCTAGGCAGCGACCTGTCTTCATTGGGCGGGGCTTGGGGCACGTTCCAGACCCAGCTTCATCCGAAGTACTTCCCATCGCCGCATATCAATAGCTCCAAGGAAGTAGCCGGCAGCATGTATCCGTTTTCCGGAATGTCGATCTACTCGCAGCAATGGAACAACACCTACGATTTGACCGCCAGCTTGAGCAAGCTGACCGGAAAACACAGCTTGAAGTTCGGCGGCGAGATTCGCATGTCCGATTCGAATGGCCCAGGGACTGCGGCGGGTGCTCCCGGGAACTTCACTTTCCAGGAATCGGGCGCGGGGATTGCGGGCGACAGCTGGGCAGACTTCCTCTTCGGCGTTCCCAGCTCGGCGTCGGTAACCACAGTGCAGAAGAGCGGAACCTTCAATTGGTATGAGGCTTATTATGCCAACGACGTTTGGCAGTTGAGCCGAAAGCTTACCCTCAACCTCGGACTGCGCTGGGAGATCCCAGGTTCGACGGGAGAAAAGCATAATTGGGCGACGGTGCTGCTGCCCAACGCCACCGATCCGAATATCGGCATCCTGGGGTACGAATCTCTGGTGGCTACCACCGCGTACTCGCCCAGATGGGTTTCGGACCTGCACTACAATCTGTTTGCGCCGCGCATCGGGTTTGCTTATCGCATCACCAGCAAGGACGTGATTCGGGGCAGCTATGGAATGACCTATCCGGACGCCACGCCCGGAGCCGGATCCCCGGTCAACAGTGCGGGCACGTCGTACAGCAACAATCCGGGCAGCGGCGCGACTGTTTATGCGGGCACGGCCTACGCGGGACAGTACATAGCATTCAGCAACCCCTTCCCGGCCACGGCCTACCCGACTGGCATCAACGTGCCCGTGGGCAGATCGGTTCCTACCTGGACGACGACGCTGAACAAGTCAAACCTCAGCGGCAACGTGTCAGGCCAACCCTACACCCGGGTGCAGCAGTGGGACCTGAGCGTGGGGCACCAGTTCAAAGGCGACATCATGGCTGAGCTCAGCTACTCCGGCATGGCGGCCAGAAACCTGAATGTCGGCGTCAATCTGAATGAACTGCCTCAGCAGTACTGGGCCACTGCAACGGCGTCGTATACCTACACGCCGTACGGCGCCGGTTTTGCGAGCGGCAAGTACTACCAGAAGGTCACCGTGAGTAACGACGCGATCGGTGTCACCAATTACAACTCCGGAATGCTGAAGGTTGAAAAGCGCTTCCGGTCCGGTGGGGTAATCAGCGGCAACTATACGTATGCGAGAGGCCTGAGCGATACCGAAAGCGGCGAGCAAGACCTCACGTCTTCAGCGCCGAGCGCAGGTACGTATGTAAGTTACGCGGCCCAGGACGCGATGCACCTGCGCCAGATTGACTACTCGCTGTCGGCATGGAACATCAACCATCGCGCCATGATCAGCTACGTGCTCAATCTTCCCTTCGGAGAGGGGCAAAAGTGGGCGCATTTCAGCGGAGTCCCCGGCGCTATTGTCTCCGGATGGAGCGTGAACGGCATCAGCAACTTCCAGAAGGGCTTCCCGATGTCCATCGCCCAAAGCTCGGCTGGCCTCACTCTGGACACCTATGGCTATACGATCCGGCCTAGCGTAGTGTCCGGCTGCAATCCAGCGCTTTCCGGTTCAGGGAAGAACCGGCTGGGTCAGTGGTTCAACATCTCCTGCTATGCGAAGACGGCAAACTTCGCTTATGGAACAGAACCGCGCGTCGATCCGAAGGTACGTACCGACGGCATCGCCAACTGGGATCTGTCCCTGCTCAAGTCCACCAAGATCAAAGAGAACGCCAATGTCCAGTTCCGCGCTGAGTTCTTCAACCTCTTCAACCACCCGCAGTTCGCTGCCCCCGATAACGGGGTCACCGATGCGGCCTTCGGAGCTGTTTCCGCGCAATATAACAATCCGCGACTGATCCAGTTCAGTTTGCGCGTCAACTACTAATCGCCGTTCGGGCAAGTGCTGTATGGCATAGTTCACCGGACAGGGTTGCACAAGGGGTTGAAATCCGGCCGCGGAGTGCGGCCTGTCCGGTGAATTGGGGATCGGAATCGTCCGTATCCTAAGAGATTTTGAATGCGCTTTTGGATTTTCCGGAGACCATTGAAATGAGAAAGTTGAATTGCATCCTACTGGCGGTTTTCGTGGCCGCCGTGCTGTCCTTTGCGTTTACGGGACTCTTGACGCCGTTGCATGCGCAGAGCTCTTTTGGGTCGATCGTGGGCAACGTCGCCGATCCAAGCGGCGCAATCGTTCCCGGCGCCAAGGTTGTCGTAACCAATATTGGGACCAACGAGAAGCATGAAGTGACTTCGGACGCGGCCGGCTTCTACCGCGTGGTGAGTCTGGTTCCGGCCAACTACAAGCTGGAAGTAGAAAAGGCAGGGTTCAAGCGCGTCACTCGGGAGCCGATTGCGGTGAGCGTGGGCGGCGAGGCCCGCATCGATGTCGCCATGGCCGTGGGCGCCACTACCGAGACAGTCCAGGTGACCTCGGAGACACCGCTGCTGCAGACTGAGTCGGGCGCGGTGAGCGAGGCCGTCGAAGGCGAGCGCGTGCAGGAAATGCCGCTCAACGGCCGCAACACCATGAACCTGCTTGCCCTGACGCCCGGCGTTGTGGCCGGCGTGCCGTCGGGCGCCAGCGCTCTGAACATGGGTACGCATACCCAGTCTGGCTCATGGGCCGACTACTCCGTGGCCGGTGGCTTTACCGGCGCAAGCGCCCTGTATCTGGACGGCGCAACCCTGAATCTGCTGGGCGGCAACTCGATTGCGTTCATCCCGACGCAGGATGCTACCCAGGAGTTCCGTGTCATGAGTTCGGGCATCAGCCCCGAGTTCGGCCGGTTTGGCGGCGGCGTTGTTTCCATCGCCACCAAGAGCGGCGCCAACCAGTGGCACGGCTCGGTCTACGAGTACTTCCGCAACAAGGTTCTGAACGCCAACAACTTCTTCAGCAACCGTTCAGGCGTGGCGCGGGGGCTTTGGAACCAGGATCAATACGGCGTCACGCTCTCCAACCCCATCAAGAAGGACAAGCTGTTCTCTTTCTTCTCGTGGGAGGGATTCCGGCTGCTGGTCGGCGTTCCAGGCGCGACCAATGTTCCTACCGACGCCATGCGGGCTGGAACGTTCCACTCGGCCATTCAAGACCCGCTGGCGACACAACTGGGCCGTTCCAACTGCGTCACAACGCCTCAGGTAGGCACCTGGCAGATCAGCCCGACTTGCTTTGACGTCACCGCCAACAACATGGTCAACGTGATCAAGTACTGGCCGGAGCCGTTGCAGCCGGGCAATGCCAATGCCAACTTCCAGAACACGCCGTCCACCGGCAACAACGCCAACCAGTACACCGAGCGCGTTGACTGGAACCTCAGCGACAAGCAGCGGCTCTTTGCCCGCTACACCTACTGGGGCCAGGTTGATCTTCCGTACAACCAGCTCAACAACTTCACACTGAACTCTTACAGTCACAACCGTTCCATCCAGGGAGTCCTTGGCGATACGTATACTCTCAATGCCACCACGATCCTGGATGTACGCCTGGCCTACGACCGGCAATTCACAGACAACCAGCCGGGCACGCTGGGCAACGATCTGTCGTCCCTGGGCGGCGCGTGGGGATCGCTTCAGAGCCAGCTGAATCCGAAGTACATGCCCGGGCCGCACGTCCTTGGCGCCGGCAACCTGTATCCGTTCTTTGGCATGAATGTGGACTCCTGGGCCTGGGGCAACGTGTACGATCTCGGCTTCAGCCTGAGCAAGATGGCGGGCAGCCACAGCCTGAAGGTAGGCGGCGAGATCCGGCTTTCCGATCAGAACGCCCCAGGCTTTACGCTGCAAGGCGGCGGCTTCTTCCTCTTCCTGGGCATGCCGTGGCTCTCGGGCAACAACTTCGCGGACTTCCTGTTTGGCACGCCTTTCCAGGGCGCCGTCACCAAGGTCGCGCCCAGCAGCGCCTTCAACTGGTACCAGGGCTACTATGCCGCGGATACCTGGCAGATCAGCCGCAAGCTGACCGTCAACTACGGCATCCGCTGGGAGCTGCCCGGCTCTGTGGGCGAACGAAACGACCGGACCACCGTGCTGCTGCCCACAACTCCCGACACCACGCTGGGCGCCAAGGGCGGCCTGGCGCTGGTGAACTCGAGCAAGTACTCGTCTCGTTATGTTACCGATGTGAAGTACAACCTCTTCGCGCCGCGCCTTGGATTTGCCTATCGGATTAACAATCAGACGGTGATCCGCGGTGCATATGGAATGACCTACCTGCCCCCGGACATGGCCGGTATCATGACCAACAGTTCACCTGTCAACAGCATGACCACCAGTTGGAACAACCTGCCGTTCGGTTCGACCGCTCTGGGGCCGGGCAAGTTCTCGCAGTTAAGTAACCCCTTCCCGTCTACGGGCGTCCTGTCGCCGCTGGGCCGCAGCAATCCCACCGGCTGGACGAGCATCCTGGCCGGCCAGGCGATCAGCTCCCCTGTGCCGCACCAGTCTCTCGCTTCTACGCAGCAGTGGAACTTGAGCGTGGGCCGCCAACTCCCGGGCGAGGTACTGGTTGAGGCGGGCTACAACGGCTCCTCCAGCAGCAACCTACCTACCACGGTAAGCTACGACGAGCTCGCCAAACAGTACTGGACCTCGGCGCTTGCGACTCAGGCCAATACCCCTTACGGCAACACCTATACCAATGTGACCGACAGCGCTGCCATGGTGGGCGTTGCCAGCTACAACCAGGGAACGCTGAAGATCGAAAAGCGCTTCAAGTCCGGCGGCGTGATCTCAGGCAACTACACCTACTCGAAGAGCCTCGCCGATGTGGAATCGAGCGGTGGCGGCGGCTTCGGTAACGGCGCGCAGGCGGTTCCGAATACCGGCAATTTCATCAGCTACGGACCGCAGGATTCGCAGAATCTCAGGGGCGGGGAATACTCGCTTTCGAGCTTCGACGTCCGGCATCGCGTGGTGGTCAGCTACGTTGTGCCTCTGCCCTTCGGCGAAGGCCAGAGGTGGGCCCATTACAACGGAGTAGCCGGCGCCGTGGTTTCGGGTTGGACGATCAACGGAATCACCGACTTCCAGAAGGGTTTCCCGATGTCGTTCAACCAGCAGAGCAACAACACGCTGACTGGGTATGGATACGGCACCATCCGGCCCAACAAGGTTGCAGGCTGCGATCCAATTATCACCGGTTCGGGAAAGAATCGCCTGAACAAGTGGTTCAATACCGCCTGCTACACGGTGGCGCCGGACTTCTCGCTGGGCAACGAGCCCCGCGTCGATCCCAAGGTGCGCACCGATGGCACCGACAACTGGGATATCTCGCTCTTGAAGTCGACGAAGGTGCACGACAACATCAACGCGCAGTTCCGTGCCGAGTTCTTCAACATCTTCAACCATCCGCAGTTTGCGGCTCCTCAGAATTCCGCGGATGACTCGGTCAACTTCGGCACAGTGATTGCCCAGATGAACAACCCGCGTCTGGTGCAGTTCAGCCTGAGAATCAACTTCTAACGAAGGTACAGGCACGACCGGGAAAAGCTCGCTAGTTGCGCTTGTGGGGCGCATTGAAACAAGGCGCCCCACGCACCGGCTGTTCCTTCAGGGCTGGGCAGTCGATTTGCGTCCGTATTCTTCCGCTTGAGTGACGTCTAAAATACATATTGATCGGCATCGCATCCGATCAGCTGCTGCGAGAAGGCGGCATAGCGCCGAACCACGAGAAGACCAAGAGGTTGAAATGCTCAAAACAACACACAGAATCACCGGCGTCATCGTACTCACCGTCTTGATCTATCTCAGCATCACGGGATTGATGATGCAGTCGATCGACTTGTGGCAGATCGTAATTGCCCACCATGAGCCTGCGGACCCGGACATTCTGGCCATGCTCCAGAGACAGGGTGGCGAGTTCAAGATTCTTACCAAAGCCGACAACAGCGCGCAGCCGCTGCCGGCAGCCCTGGACACGCATGCCGCGCTCGATACGGTGTTGAAGTCGGCGCGGGCCGCGCTGGGCGATGCTCCGCTTCGCTTCGTCGAACTCCGTATGCTCGGCGGCAGGCTGGTCGGCAACGTAGAGACCCGCGAGATAAGCGCCAGCTTCGATGGCGTAACCGGCGCGCCGATCAGCCAGGCTCCGGCGCCGGTTGTGCCTTCGGTGCTGCCCATTGACACATTGAGGTACCGCATCAAGGCATTTCACCGCCTGACAGTTCTCGGTAACTGGGCGCTGTGGATCAACATGATCGCCGGCGTAGCGCTTTTCGCGATGGCGATCACCGGCCTGACGCTCTACTTGCGAATGTGGATCGAGCGCAGGAAACAGGGGCTTTCCGGCTTCATCTGGGTAGGCGGCGGGGGCAAGCAGGAAGATTGGAAGCGCGCGATGCATCGCGGGGTAGGCCTGTTTGCGGCCATCCTGCTGCTGGTGGTCGCATTCAGCGGCGAGTGGCTAGCCTATGAAAGCCTCGTCCTGGGCTACCGGATGCAGAATAGTGCGCAGATGAGGCGTGCTGCCGCGGCACAGAACCGCCCCAGCAACAATGGCGCCGGTCAGAATGGCGCGGGCCCCAATCGCCCGGGAGGTCCGGTTGGCGCCGGAGCCAACCGGAACAATCAGCCCCAAATGCTGAAGGATGTCGATATCCCCGCGCTGCTCGACGTGACTCTGAACGCGGAGCGTCAGGCGGCCAACGGGTCTGCAATCAAGGTGGTGCGGATTCGTGCCTTCGGCAACGTCCAGCAGGGTGTGGTCATCACCGGCGAAGGCAGCAATACGACTCAATTGGCATTTAACGCGAAGACCGGTCAGCCGGTGAGCGGCGATCCGCAGACTCCAGGCACAGGTTTTCCATGGGGATGGGATGCACACCAGCTTGGAAAAGCTATCCACCGCGGAAGCTACTTTGGAGTCTGGGCGCGGTTCCTCGACTTCTTCGCGGGCCTGGCCCTGCTTTATCTGAGCATCAATGGCCTGGCGCTCTACATCGACTTCAAGAAAGAGCGCTGGCAAAGCCAAAAGGCAAACGTATAGCCTGTCAAGTATTGTTTCAAAGATTTGATTGCGAAACTCGTTCCCGGTCGAGGTTGAAGCGGCATGCTGGATTTGCCCGCTGGCAACGGCCCGAACCGTCTGGCATGGAACACCAACCGGGCGTTCTGCCGGGTCTTTGCGACGGCGAAGCCCTGCAGCGACTCGGACATCTAGATTCCGCGCGGAATGCCGGCGGCACCGGTAATTCTGGGTCACGGCAAGTGTCAGTTGAAGGGGCACGGCGCGAGGATCGAGTTTGCTGACTCTGGCGGCAGCTCATGACTCCATTTATTGTGGAGGTATGCGAATATAGGTGTTCACGGAGTACTCTTTGCCGCGGCGTCGGTCATTTTTGCGGTTCCAGCTCCGGTGCAAGCGCAATCGAACCTCCGCGTGGGGGCAGCGCTGTGTATCCCGGCAGGTCATGTGATGGTCTCGGTGACGTACGATCACAAGACGACCAAACAGGGACCTTCGGACATGGTTGCCCCGCTCCTGCCTATTTACTTGCGGCCATGGGCTGCGCAGCAACGGCGATCTTGCCTGAGTTGAACGCAAAGGAGAACTGATGAAGAAACTACTTGTGCTGCTGCTCGGCTTTCTGACATCTTTGCCGGCGCTTGGGCAGAAGAGCCCTGACTGGCTGAAGTCAGCAGTGTTCTATCAGATCTATCCCTCGTCGTTTCAGGACAGCGATGGCAACGGAATCGGCGATCTGAAAGGCATTCAGTCGCGGCTGGATTACGTTCAGTCCATCGGTGTCAATACGATCTGGCTGAATCCAATTTTTAAGTCGGGCTTCATAGATGGAGGCTACGACGTCATCGACTACTACCAGGTCGATCCACGTTTCGGAACCAATAGCGGGCTGGTGGAGTTAGTCAAGGAGGTGCATCGGAGGAAGATGCACATCGTGCTCGACCTGGTTGCGGGGCACTCCTCCAACCAAAGTGAGTGGTTCAAGCAGTCCATGCAGGCCGACAGCAACCTGCAGCACAGCGATTACTATATCTGGGCGCCGACCAAACCCGCCGATCTGTCCCAGCAGGATGCATCGCGCTGGGTCGAGGCCAATGCGCCAAGAGCCAGGTACTACATCAAGAACTATTACGACCAGCAGCCAGCGCTCAATTATGGATACGCGCATCCCGATCCAAAGCATCCATGGGAGCAGGCGGTTGATGCACCTGGTCCACAGGCAGTGCGCCGTGAACTCGAGAACATCATTACCTTCTGGCTGGAGAAAGGCGTAGACGGCTTTCGCGTCGATATGGCCTCAAGCCTGGTGAAAGGCGACCCAGACAAGGCAGCGACGATCGCGCTTTGGAAAGATATCACCGGTTGGTTTAGGGGCAGATTTCCCGAAGGTGTGCTCATCGCCGAATGGTTCAATCCCAAACAGTCCATAGCGGCGGGATTTGACGTGGATTTTCTCAGGCCGGGAAAGCTGACATCGGCAAATGAGCGGGGAAGTACGACTCCCGCCAAGGTGTATTTCGACAAAGCCGGCGAAGGCAGCGCGGCCGATTGGGAAACTTACTTTAAGGATCAATATGAAAGCACGGTCGGCAAAGGATACATGTCGCTTCCAACGGGAAATCACGACGAGCCCCGAATTGCAAACCAGGTGCGTCATGATCCGGCGGAATTGAAAACCCTGCTGACGTTCGTTCTTACCCAGCCCGGCATACCATTTCTGTACTATGGCGACGAACTTGGGATGAAGTATGTTGCGGACTCGCCGGATGTTGAAGGCAGCCGCAACCGTTCTGGAAGCCGTACGCCCATGCAGTGGGATGGCAGCGAAGATGCAGGATTCTCCACTGCTCCCAAAGACAAGCTCTACATTCCTCTCGATCCCGATCCAGACAGGCCCACCGTTACCAAACAGGACAAAGACCCGAAGTCGCAGCTCAATTATGTGCGCGGATTGCTTCGGCTGCGGAAGTCCTCCGCTGCGCTGGGCAACGACGGCGGACTCGAGTTTCTGAGCGATCCCGCGCAGTCTTATCCCTTGGTATATCTGCGGCGCAACGGCAAGGAGAAATATGTGGTTGCGGTGAATCCTACGAGCAAGGCAGTCGAAGCAAAGATCGCCAGTCAAGACGCCAATCGGGTTACCTATGCATTTGGAACCACTGAAACGAGCAGCTACAAGAAGGGCAAGGAAGTAGATACCATCCAACTGCCACCTGTCTCTGCTGCTGTGTTTAGGTTGGAGTAAGCCTGCGCGGAGTTAACTCGATCGCTGTGCCTATGAAGAGGTGGCGTTCGGAGTCTCATTGCATGTGAGGGGGCGGATAGCTCCCTCCATTGATTCCTGGGCCGTTGTGTACACGGTCTATATTGGGGTTTTGCGACGTGCGGGCTGCATTGGACGGACGCTCCAAACAATTAGATTGATCCCAATGAGAAGCGGGAGCCCAGGAGGCGCCGATGCTTTGAAACTGGTATATCAGCAGGGAAGTTCTCCCCAGCGGCCAGGAGGTAACCTTGTGGCTAATCTCGATCAGCCTGGGGTAGCTTGCATGGTCGGTACCTCTATGCACGCGGCATGGTGTGGACACAGGCGGCGCGATCCGCTATGAGTTCGTTTACTCGAGCACACGTCAGTCGAGCGCGACCCGCCGAATTGAAGTGTCTCGCCCAGCGGGTTGAGAAGATAGCTGCCAGCCGGCTCAGAAGCATCTGAGTGTCTTCTCATTTCGAATGGGAGGAGATTGCTTTGCTGTCTGATCGCAAGCCCGTCACCACTCTCAGGGAGAGTTGAAGAGCGCGTGGCCGGGACCGAAGTCTTATTGAGGCCTCGACTACCAATAACGCAGGCCGCTGCACCTCGGGTCCTCCATCTCGACCACAGACGCGATGCTGTACCGAGGGTCCTCGATCGCAATCGATACGCTCCTGAGCGTTACTCCCGGAAGCAGGCCATTGCAGCGGAGGTCTTCCATCTCAATGACTAAGCCCCTGTGCAGGCTGTTGCACCGGGGATCTTCCGTTCCAATCGCTGCTATCTTGCACCTAGGATCTTCCATCTCGATCGCCCCTCCATAGGCCAGGCGCTCGCGTCCGAGCGCTTCTTCGCAGAATTGAGATCAGGTTGGCACCCTTTGCGGGACGCGGGCTGTTCAATGTGAGACACATCCGCCCAGCCTCAAGACCAAATTCGCCCCTCCGGACCTTTCCAGGGGGCCACGGTCTGTATTGGCCAGCAATCGAGAGATCTATGCGTAAGACTGAACTTGAACGACGCGCCACGGACCCCAGGCAGCCGGATTTTCCTGCGTGCAATCTCTAGTGATCCCGACAACATAAAGAGGTTGCAATAAAACCACCGTGGAAGCGAGTCGGAGAGATATGCGAAAACAAATGAAACTGCTCAAGGGAATTGGAATAGGACTGTGCCTTACCGTGCTCTGCGCGACCGCCGCGCAGAAGGCGACGGCAGACCCGATGAACCACAAAACCATCGTCACCTTCAGCGCGCCGGTAGAGGTTCCGGGTGTAGGTCAACACATGCTGCCGGCAGGCACCTATATGTTCAAGCTCCTGGATTCGCCCTCCGACCGCCACATCGTCCAAATCTTCAGCGAGGACGGCAATCATGTCTACACCACGATTCTCGCCATTCCCAATTACCGGCTTAAGACCACCGGCGATACGGTTATGACTTTTCGTGAGCGGCCGGCTGGACAGCCTGAGGCCCTGAAGGCGTGGTTCTATCCCGGCCAAGACTGGGGCGAAGAGTTTGTCTATGAAAGGTCGAGGGCCATCGAACTCGCCAAGGAAAGCAATGAGACCATTCTTTCGACCCCGGTTACATTGGCCGACGCGCCCGCCGAGGTTCTGAACACCGCACCGTTCGAAGCGGTTAGCCCGACTGGAGAGACAGTGGATACAGCCACTGTGGTTCAGTTGCCGCCGGCTTATGCATCTGCACAGGCAAAATCAGAGCCCGTGCTTATGGCGTCCCTGCCCAAGACTGCCAGTCAGCTTCCGCTGATCGGGCTCCTTGGACTGCTTGCGCTCGTCGGTGGCTTTGTTCTGACGGGCTTCTTGAAGTACATGGTCTAAAGCAAGTGGGAAGGGCCAGCCCTTTCCACAGGAACAGATGTGAAGATGGAGCGATTGGAGCGGTACGTTGTATCGCCCCAATCAATCTTTCCACGCAAGTTACGGCTCCCACACAGACTGCTTCAGGCTTCAGGAAGAGAAGCCCGGTGAAAGGCTGAGATGACCGGATCCGCGCAAAGAAGAACAAAAGAACCTTGCCCGGATTGCTTTCGCACTCGGCTGTGCCCCTCGAAGAAGCGCTCTTCTGCGCTCCGGCATTCGCTTGCGAAAGTTGCTGTCCTCCTTGTTGCCTCGATCGCCGGGGCACAGATACCCCAGCTAACGCAGACCGGATCCACCGGTGAGTTTACCCTGCACGTCGATGCCAACATGGTGCTCCTGAGCGCAACCGTGGTGGACCGACACAATGCCCTTGTCTCCGGGCTCACCCAGAACGACTTTCAGATCTATGAGAACGGCGCGCCTCAGCAGCTCAGGAACTTCAGCCACGACGACATACCCGTGACTGTCGGTCTCGTGATCGACAATAGTGCAAGCATGGGGCAAAAGCGCGATGACGTGATTGGCGCAGCCCTTGCCTTCGCGCGCTCCAGCAATCCGCAGGACCAGATGTTTGTGGTCAATTTCAACGACTCCGTATCTTTTGGCCTTCCGCCAGACATGCCTTTTACAGATCGGCCGGAACAACTTGAGCGAGCGCTCTCTGGAATCAGGGCGGTTGGGCAGACAGCACTGTACGACGGGATTGCCGCAGCCCTCGATCATCTCAAGCAAGGCAGCCGCGACAGAAAGGTCCTCATTCTGATCAGCGACGGCGGTGACAACGCGAGCAAGCTCAGATTGTCTCAGGCAATCGACTTGGCAAAACACTCCACCGCCACAATCTATGCCATTGGTATCTTCGATGAACAGGACGGCGACCAAAACCCTGGTGTTCTTGAGCGCTTTGCGAAAGAGACAGGGGGAGTAGCCTTCTTCCCGCAATCTTCCAAAGACGTCGCTTCGCTCTGCGAGGAGATCGCCCGCGATATTCGTAATCAGTACACTCTGGCTTATATCCCCGCGAGTGCATTGCGGGATGGTGAATATCGAACCATTAATGTAAAAGCCCGCGCGCCTGGGCGAGGGCGCCTGTCCGTCCGAACCCGCGCCGGATATTCCATGCCCGTCCAGGATCCCGGCAACACCCGCGGCGGAACTCGGCCATGAAACGCGCAGCCGCACACGACGGGTTCGCAATGAGGGGCCGCGCATTCGTTGGCTGGGTGCGGTGGTTCCTTTTGGTCACCGGGGTTCTTGCCCTCACCTATGTCTCGGTAACACTGCTTCGCGCAACCCTCTACCAAAAAGCTGCGGCCGCCACGCTCGAAGAGCAGGTCTCCAGCCAGGAACAACGCAGGGTAAGCCAGACGCCCGCCTTGGCCGTGACCAGAGAAGGAGACGTGCTGGGCCGAATTGAGATTCCGCGGCTGGGGGTGAGAGTCGCAATTCTCGAGGGCACGTCATCGCGAACCCTGCGGCTCGGCGTCGGACACATAACTGGTACGGCACTTCCTGGCTCGGCTGGAAATATCGGGATCGCCGGGCACCGCGATACCTACTTCCGCGCCCTGAAAGATGCCCGCGCTAACGATGAAATTCAGATTCAGACCGCAGCGGGCGTATCTCTCTACAAGGTCGACTGGGTCAAGGTCGTAGCTCCCGGCGACACCGAAGTCCTCGCATCCTCAACCGAATCGGCGCTTACGCTCGTCACCTGTTATCCGTTCTACTATATCGGCGCCTCGCCGAAACGATTTGTAGTGCATGCCCAGCGCATCGAGCAAGAGTAGCCATCAAGCAATCGGCAAGATAGCGGGTTTCTGCGCGTTGTGGTCGGGGAGTTGGTCGAGCAGCACGACATTGAGCAGCGACCTGTGCACCTGGATGCGGCCGTTGTAACTGATGAAGCCGAGCTTGCGAAAGCGATTCATGA
>Ga0326728_10011772_pt1 | contig 19789 bp, 14 predicted proteins | sample MB3enrmetagenome_FD_207602 | JGI IMG/M metagenome (GOLD analysis project Ga0326728, IMG submission 207602) | Lab enriched peat soil microbial communities from McLean, Ithaca, NY, United States - MB31MN | ecosystem: Environmental > Terrestrial > Soil > Wetlands > Peat | place: USA: New York... | reverse complement strand
ACTACACCTTTGCCTGGCAGCTCTACGCGGCCACCTGGGCGTGGTATGGGATGGCTATGTTATTGGGGCAGATACTGTTGCGGGCGCGGACGAGCTTTGTGCGGGTGGCGGCGGGCGTGCTGCTGGGGCCGACATCGTTCTTCCTGGTTTCGAATTACGCGACCTGGGTGAGCGGCTTCGCGTATCCGTATCCACACACGCTAGGCGGGCTGGGCGCGTGCCTGGCGGCGGGTGTGCCGTTCTATCGCAACGATTTGGCATCGACGGCCATCGTCGCCGGGCTGGCCTTTGGGCTGCCGGTGCTGGTGCGGGGACTGAGCGCGGCGCAAGCGCGGGAAATCGTGACGTAAGCGGATCAGGAGAAGTGTTTTTTACTTGACATCCCCTTTGATAGAACCCGCTGGAGATTGACATCGTTATCCGTTGGTCTTAGTAGGCCGACAAAGCTGGTACCTCGGGTACCCCCACCCGTATTTTGGATGTAAAATCCTTGTTTTCTTGAGGTTACAGACAGGGTTGCGCTGTAAAATCGTCAAAACAAAGGAGTTCCCTGCAAAATCGTCCAGGATAAGGAGTTACGGGCCGTTTCGGCCTCTGCCGACAGCTTGCGGCTGCACGGCGGCACAAAGAGGTCGCTCCGGGACGATCCTTTGAAGCAAGACTTCTGGGATCATTGTGCAACGAAGTGGAGAAATAATCTGCAAGCACCTGCGGTGCGGCCAGAGGCTCGCTTGTCGTTCGCATGAGATTCGTGGTCTCCCAGATCCGAGAATCCGGATACTTCGACTACGCTCAATACAGGGTCTGGGCCACCCTCATTTGTGATTCATGGGACCTGCACCACCCGCCGATTGTAAACACATCATCGCGGTTACTTTCGAACGATACCGCGTCCACCAGTCGCGTCGAAATATCCTTCCGTCCGCAGAAACACACCGCGAACCGCAACGCCCGGCGGTGGATCGAAAAGCACCTCCATCTTTTCGCCGCGCCGAAGCACCACGTAGTGACCATCCTTCCGTCGCAGGCGAGCGTTTCGTGCGCGCAGGACTTCACGCCGCCCGTCCTGGTAGAGAACAATGATCTGCATCGCATCTATGTATGACACCTCCTCATCCTCTTCAGACAGCAAGATCTTCCCGCTGAATCGACGAAGTGGAGCCAATTCCCACGCCTCATTTGCTCGCGATCGGTAGTTGACGATTACTTTTGTATCAAATGCCCAGGTCCTCAAGCTGGCGTCGTATGTGTATACCTTTGGACACGTACCGACCGCATAAGTTACCAAGCTAATGTTCTCCTTAAAGTCCGGAGTCCTGATTGGTTCATTCACATCGGAAGGCAACTCCTGACCAAGTCGACGAAAGGCAACTGACAGCGGCTTGATCGCTGGTCCAAAATAGAGCCTGTCTCGGACGAGTTTCCGCAACGGGCTCTTGCCTAAAATGAGCGCTTTTGGATAGCGGCATTGTACGAGATATATCGGGATGCCATCCTTCGTCTGATCGACCTGGGCTCGGGAATCGATTCCGGGCCGATACCATGGCGGGAAGCTCTTCGGTGTATCGCTTATGAAATACGGCCAAAGGAAATGTATTGACACACTTTCAGGCAACGCCTCGTAGGCTGACTCTTGTTTCTGCATGAGGTCGGTGAGCTTGTGCAGCATATCCGCTTCGCCTATATGTTCCCCTAACGAGGTATCGAGCGGGAATAATAGGTGCTCACCTGGCTTGAGCACTTGAAACGGAATCGTGACACTGCGATGCTTGCTATGATCAAGCATCGATGTTTGATTCTCATTGTCACGTACTCGCAAGAAGTCATTCTCTGAAGTATCAAATCCTTCAATATCTACGTGGTCAATGATGATACTAACGTCACTGACATTTTCGACATCGAGAAGCGTGAATTCGAGTGTTCGTGAGAGGATAAATGTTCCGGCTGCCTCCTCGCCGGGCGTCACAACGCGCGTGTAGTGGCCTCCGGCAGGCTGATATACTTGGTGACCCAGTCCCTCATCGCCTCGCTGATCGTCGTACGTTTCTGTGTTATCGCAGATATTTCGGTTCGTGAACTCGGAATAGACAAAGAAGATATCTCTATCCTCGGGATTCTTCTTCTGCAAGTTATAGGACAGTTGGTCGGTATACTCATTAAACACCTTAATTTCAGGGGCCGAGTCTACCCCACTCCCATCCTGTGCGTACTTGCTGACCATTGCGTAATTCGGTAGAGCTAAAAGTGAGCTGGAATACACGTAATGCAGAGCGTCGGGATTGTAGTGATATCCGACAAGCTGCGTGTAATCTGATTCGCTGAAATCGCTCAGAATCTGGCCATAGCCAAATCCCGGGATTATGGCGACCTGCGTGGTTCGTCTGGGAACACAAGCCTTATAGTCCTGTGCCCGGCAGTCAAGTGAAGCCTCTCGATCCAGATAGCGCTTCCGGATCTGGACCAGAGAGTTATAAACCTCATTTTGAATCGTGAAGGTCTTTGCCGCAGACCCAGTGGAAAGGTCACCACTTTCGAGAAAAGACAAGAGGCTTTCCGCACTACCAATTCTCAAATATGTAAAGCGGAACGGGTGGCTAGGAGCCTTCTCCATCACCACTGGCGGGGTGTCAATGGCCGACTTAGCATCAGGACCTTTGGGCGCTATCCAAAGAACTGCCTGGGAGACCCAGGGCAACATCATGAATCCCAGAAAGAGGCAGCGAATGCGCCATCCGAATCCTCGGTGGCGAGCCATGGTTCCATCGTTGAGTTGCCAGGGAACACCAAACTTCCGCTGAATGACCTCCAATACAAGCCATACTAGGCCAACTCCGACTGTGACAATTGACGCCGATAGGGGCGTGAGTAACTCACTTGCATGGTGCAAGGCACCCAGCACTTCGCCGAAAAGTAGCATACCCGCGACGACGGCGGCTACGGCCAGAAGAGCACGCTGATGTGGAGGCGCAGGCTTCACTTCAGGCGAATTATACGTGATATGGATTCTCTCTTGCCATCAAAGCGGTTGGGGTATGGCGGGTGGTCCATGTCCCCATACCGATCAACCAATAAATCTGGGTGCCCCAAATATGAAGTTTGACAGAGCCGGGAAGACGCGTAAAGACAGCTTCGCGGCTACTTTTCGTCTTCCGCCAGCTTGCCGGCGCGCTTTTTGCGCATCCACCACCAGGCAAAGCCCATTATGGCGAAACCTCCAACGATTGCCAGCAGAACCAGTCCGTGATGCTGCACCACATCGACCACGCCCGGACCCAGCTTGAGCACCAGCACGGAAAGCACCAGCCAGCGAACCATTCTTCCGCAAAAGACTGAAAGCATGAACGGAGCGACGCGCATCTCGAAGACGCCGGCGGCAAAGACGCAGGCCTTCCAGGGCGCGGGCGGGGGCAGCATGGATGGAATCATCATGGCCAGAAACTCCTGGCGCTCGAAGCGGGCGCGCATCTGCTCGTAACGCTCGCGGTTGACGCGCTTGAGCAGGAAGAGTTCGCCGCCGGCGCGGCCCAGGCCGTAGGGCAGCAGGCCTCCGATGGCTGAGCCCACTGCGGCCAGCAGGCAATAGAGCCAGAAGTGGCTCTTGTCGGCCCAGACGTAACCGGCCAGGATGAGGTCCATGGGGACGGGGATGGTGGAGGAGTCCAGCAGCGCGACCGCGCCCACGCCCCAAACGCCGAATTTAGCCAGAAAAAGGGCTATGTACTTCCACTTGGCGATCAGTCGAACAATAAACTGCTTCAAACAGGGTCCCCTTCCACCGGCAAATCCGTCTCACTGTCAGAGACTATTGTACGGTCCAGGGCAGAGAGCACGGGTTTGTCCGGGATGAGAGAATAGAAAGAAAGGACTCGAAACGGAGCGTTGGGCGCATGTGTGCCCAGGGAGGCTCCTCAAGAACGAATGCCCACCGACCAAGCGCCAAGCGATATGAACGAGCCCAACGGGCCTGCTGGGGTTAGCCCCACAGGAACCAGCCTCGCGCCGGACGCTGCAGCTATGGGTGAGGAATTGCGCCCGGACCAGTCCGAGTCTCCGGTGGTTCGCGGTTCGCGCTGGATCGATTACGACACCCATGAGCTGCTGGTGATGATCAGCGAGCTGGAGGACGAGCGGCGCTGGGCGCGACTGCGCGAAGGCTTCTGGCTGGCCATCCTCATCCACCTGGCATTGCTTTCGGCGGTGACCTGGATTCCCAAGTACGTATTCAAGGCGCCTCTGGTGATTGACCGGAACGCGATCAAGGATCACAAGGAATTTACGTATCTGGATACGCCGTTCACGTTGCCGCCCAAAGTGGCGATCAAGCCATTGACGAAGCCACCCCAGATCGACAAAGAGACGATGGAGGCAATGAAGCGGGCGAATCCGCCAGCTGCAGAGGCCGCGCCAAAGCCTGCGGCGCCGGCCCCCGCGCCGCCGCCCATCCCGCCTAACGAGCAGTCGCAGATTGAGGCGCCTCGCCCGGCAGCGGTGCCTGCACGGCCCAGCTTTGCCATGGGTTCGCAAAATCCTGCCGACCAATTGCGCGAAGCCATGAAGGGCGCGCGGAACCGGGGCACGGGCGATGGCAATTTGCCGGGCGGCAGGCTATCGATGCATCCCGGCGCGGGCACGGGCGGCATCGAGGTACTGTCCGACACACAGGGCGTGGACTTCAGCAGTTGGCTGGCGCGCTGGCATTGGGAGACGGAACACACCTGGGATCCGTTGATTCCCGACGAGGTGAATGCGCCAATTTACAAATCGGGGATGGTGGCGATTCGCTTCAAGGTGCTGCCCAACGGGCGTCTGATGGACGGCAGCCTGATTCTGGAGGGCCGCTCGGGCGACGTGGCGCTGGACCGCGCGGCCTGGGGCGCCCTGACCGGCTCGAACTACCCGCCGCTGCCCAGAGATTTTCACGGGCCGTACCTGGAGTTGCGGGCGTGGTTCCTCTACAACATGGAGCCGCCGCGGTAGGGGGGAGCCGGCAACTCGCCCTGTCGCGAATCTCAGCCGGCGGTGATGGTCTCCAGACCGTGGCCGTGCGGGCCTAATTCTCTTTGCCGCAGCAGGAAAGCAAACAACATTCCCAGCAGGCCCAGGATGGAGAAGATCCACATGCCCATGTGATACCCGGCGGGATTGTCGGCGCCGGCGTGGCTATGGTCGTTGGCCCAGCCGATGAGCAGATTGAATACAAAAAATCCCATGTTCTGAATCACGGTCATCAACCCATAAGCCGTGCCCAGCTTGTTCTGGTCCACAATGTAGGCCACCGAGGGCCAAATTACCGCAGGAACCAGCGAGAAAGCCACGCCCATCATGGCCATGGGGGCATAGAGCGTTGCCTGGGTATGGGTGTAGGCCATCATGAGGTAGACGGGAACCAGCAGCACCGAGCCGATCATCATCAGCAGGGCGCGCTTGCCGATCTTGTCTACAAACAATCCCAGCGCAGGTGTTCCGAACATGGTGGCAATCGTTAGGCAGCCGATAATCGTGCCAGCCATTTCACGCGTAGTGCCGTGGGCATCCATGAAGAATTTATAGGCGAAGGTCTCGAAGGGAAAGATCGCCGAATAGAAAACCACGCACAGGGCGACGATATACCAGAAAGAAACTCCAAAATGGAAGAGGTCGTTGAAGACCACCTTGTCGGTAGGCCCAGCAGAGCCAAGTTCGTAGTTTCTTTCCGCGTAAACCTCCATGATCCAGTAAATCAGCGCCCCGATCACGCAGAAGGTGGCAATCCCCACGGAGATCAAAAGCGGCGTGCGCCAATTGGTGTAGGCGAAGCTGGCCCAACTTGGCGACCTCTGCGCCAGCAGTGTGCCGGCGCGCGCAATCATCAGGTTGATGCCGAAGGCGAAGCTCAGTTCCTTGCCGCGAAACCATTTTGCAATGGCGGTGGTGACGGCGACGATGAGCGATTCGGCTCCCATGCCGAAGATCAGGCGTCCGGTGGCCATCAAGGCGAGATGTCCGGAAAGAACGGTGACGGTCGCTCCCAGCAGACAGGTCGATCCAAAGAGGAAGATCGCCTTACGCGCGCCGATGCGATCCACAAGATAGCCGCCGATCAGCACCATGATCAAATTCGGGAAGCTGTAGATAGCCTGGAGCAGCCCGATATTGGAGTCGGAGAAGCCAAGCTGCTTGGAGAGCAGGTCGGCGATGGGGGCGATGCAGTCGTAGACGTAGTAGTTGCCGAACATGGCCATGCTGACGAGCACCAGCATGGCCCAGCGGAAGAAAGGCGATGGCGGACGGCGGGACGGTTCAGGCATGAGGGCGATGATCCTCGAGGCGCGGCGGCGCAGGTAATTTTGGAGTGGAACGACGCAACTTATGAAAATAGCAGATTGGAGTGTGGATTGGCTGGAGATGGAACGAATTTCGGCACATCAAAAAGCCTAACCCCCAGCGAGAGGGAAGCGCTCGCGGATTTCGTAGCGGGAGCCGGAGGGACCAAGATAGCTTTCGTAGAGAAGAAATTCGTGGGCGACAAAGCGGGTGAAGTTGGTCGGGCGGCGAAGTTTAGCTTTGAGCGGGCCAAGGTTATGATGGCCTTTGCTGCGCGCCAGCGTGATATGCGGCTGAAAGCGACGAGCCTCTGGGACAAAGCCGCAGGGCTGGGTGGCCGCGGTGACACGTTCATGAAGCAGGAGCAGCTCGGGCGTGAGCCGAACGCCGGCAAAGAGAATTCCCGCGCGCTCAAAGCAGCCCATCTCCTCCAGGCAAACAGGTACGGATGGCGAATGCAGCGCACGCAAGCGCGCGACTACGCAGGAGTATTGTTCCGGGCTGGTATTGCCCAGAAATTGCAGGGTGACGTGCCAGGATTCAGGCGCGGTCCAACTGAGGCCGCCCGCGGCGGAGCGAAGCCGCGCCTGGGCCGCGCGGAGTTCGTCAATCACCGCGACGGCCAGAGGGATTCCGATAAAGAGGCGCATGGCGATTACTTCGGTTCCACCGGCTTAGGCTCTGTCGAGCGCATAAACTCCGCCAGGTAGTCCTTCCACACCGCGGCAGCCGTATGGGTTCCGTGGCCGCGTGTGGCGTCGGAGATGGGCAGAAGAATAAAGCGCGCGTGAGGCATGCGCTGGAGCATTTTTTCGGCGATGCCCAACTCGGGCGGGTTGATGTAGTCGTCGGCGGAGTTGATCCACAGCACCGGCACGGTGATCGTCTCAAGCTTGGGGCTGGGGTCGTAGTTGCGGCTGGCGTTCCAATAAAAGATCAAATCGTTGGCGTCGGTTGTGGCCATGACGCGCTTCAGGTAGGCGTCCACATACTTTTCCGAGTCATCGCGCGTGGGCGCCAGCTTCTGCATTTGCAGCGGGCTGGAACCCATGATGAGGCTGAATTCATTGGCGGTGCGCAGGCCCTGTACCGGCTCGCTCTGGTACTCGCCATTCATCCACGCGGGGTCCTGCTTGACGGCTTGGATAGCCATGTAGCGCATCATGCGGTTGCGTCCCGCGATCTGCACCGGCAGGCAGGCAAATGGCGCGAGCGCATCGGCGAAGCCGGGATAGGTCTCGCCCCAGACGAAGGTCTGCATGCAGCCCATGGAGGTGCCGAGGATGAGGCGCAGATGGTCGATTTTCATCTCGTCGAGCATCCCTCGCTGGCTGCGCACCATGTCGTCGTAGTCGTAGGCGGGAAAATGGGCGTGCAGGCCGTCAGAGGGCTTGGAGCTTTGGCCGTGACCGATGTCGTCGGGCAGGATGAGGAAATATTTTGTGATGTCCAGCGGCGCGCCGGGGACGAAGAGCACGTTGGAGAAGATGGGGTTCAGCAGTGAGTGGGCATTGCCGCCGGTGCCGTGCAGCAGGAGGATGGCGTTATCCACGTGTCCGGCGGCGTTGCGGTGCGGCGTGCCGAGGGTGAGGTAATGCAGCTTGAGCTCAGGAAGCGATTCGCCGGTGCCGAAGCGGAAGTTGGGGAGAATGACAGTCCCGTCTACAGTTGGCCAGGCGGCGGCAGGCGCGGGCTGCGCGGAGGGCGAGCTTGAACTCGTCTGGCTAAAGGCTGTCAGTCCGAAGAGAAGTGTGGCTGCAATCAAAATCCGGGCTGTGCGAAGCAGCATTCGTGGACTCCTGGAGGCGCGCGATATGAGCACAACCCAACCTTCGCTTTTTTGCGAGACGGTGTCAAGCGGGGGCGTTCCCTTTGGCCGTTGTGCCGGGATAAAATCGATGCATCCCATGCGCATCCGCACAGCCGGAACGCGGGGAGAAAGGCTTCCCACGATGAACAGTTTTTCCAGCCGGACCAAACTCACCTCCGGCAACCGGAGCTATACGATTTACAGTTTGCCGGCGCTCAAGGCGCGCGGCTTCAACCTGAGCCGGTTGCCCTTCAGCCTGAAGATACTGCTGGAAAACCTGCTGCGCCGCGAGGATGGCGTGAACGTGACGGCGGCGGAGATCGAATTTCTGGCCAAATGGGACGCCAAGGCCGAGCCCAGCCGGGAGATCGCCTACATGCCGGCGCGGGTACTGATGCAGGATTTTACCGGCGTGCCGGCGGTGGTGGATCTGGCGGCGATGCGCGACGCAATTCATGCGCTGGGCGGCGATGCGGCGCGGGTGAATCCGCTCATTGCAGCCGAACTGGTCATCGACCACTCGGTGCAGGTGGACGAGTACGGCGCGGTGGGCGCTCTTGCGGCCAATACCTTGTTGGAGTTCCAAAGAAACCGCGAGCGCTATGCGTTTCTCAAATGGGGGCAGACGGCGTTTCGGAATTTTTCCGCGGTTCCGCCGGGGATGGGCATTTGCCACCAGGTGAATCTGGAATATCTGGCGCGCGTGGTCTTCACGACAGAAATCGGCGGAGAGCTGATCGCTTATCCCGACACGTTGGTGGGCACCGATTCGCACACCACCATGATCAACGGCCTGGGCGTGCTGGGCTGGGGCGTGGGCGGCATCGAGGCCGAGGCGGCGATGCTGGGTCAGGCTGTGTCGATGCTGGTGCCACAGGTGGTGGGCTACAGGCTCGTCGGTAAACTGCGCGAGGGCGCGACGGCGACCGACCTGGTGCTGACTGTGACGCAGGCGTTGCGCAAGCTGGGCGTGGTGGGCAAGTTTGTGGAGTTTTACGGGCCGGGCGTGGCGGAACTGCCGCTTGCCGACCGGGCGACGATCAGCAACATGGCCCCGGAGTACGGAGCGACTTGCGGCATCTTCCCGGTGGACGAAGAAACGCTGCGCTATTTGAGATTGACGGGGCGTAGCGAGGAGCAGATTGCGCTGGTCGAGGCATATTACAAGGCGCAGGGGTTGTTCCAGACGGCATCGACGCCGGAGGCCGATTACACGCTGACACTGGATCTGGACCTGGCGAACGTTGAGCCTTGCGTGGCTGGACCGAAGCGCCCGCAGGACCGTGTGCTTTTGCGGGATGTGCCTGCTTTGTTCGCGGAAGAACTACCCAACCTGCTCTCGATCACGGCCAAGCCGCTGGGAACGCGGACGGCTGCTGAGTGGAAAAGGGTAGCTGTAGCGGACGCTGCTGTCATGGCGAAGGTGCCGGCGCATGGGCCGAAAACAGTGAAAGAACGGTTTGGGGTTGATCCGGATAAGTATCTCGATCACGGTTCGGTGGTGATTGCGGCGATTACCAGTTGCACCAATACGTCGAATCCATCGGTGATGGTGGCGGCAGGAATTCTGGCCAAGAAAGCGGTGGAAAAGGGGCTCTCTGTCCCGCCGTGGGTGAAGACCTCGCTGGCGCCGGGATCGCGGGTGGTGACGGATTACTACGCCAAGGCGGGCTTGCTGCCATATCTGGAAAAGCTGCGCTTCAATGTGGTGGGCTACGGCTGTACGACATGCATTGGAAATTCGGGGCCGCTGTCCGCGGATGTCAAGCAAAGCATCGACGAGCACGGGCTGGTTGCGGTCAGCGTGCTGAGCGGCAATCGCAACTTCGAGGGCCGCGTGAATGTGGACGTGCGGGCCAATTATCTAATGAGCCCGCCGCTGGTGGTGGCCTACGCGCTGGCTGGCAGGATCGATCATAACTTCGAGACTGACCCGTTGGGCGTAGATTCTCAAGGCAAGCCGGTTTATCTCCGAGACATTTGGCCCACTCAGGCCGAAGTCGCCACGGCGATAGAAAAGGGATTGTCCAGCGAGAGCTTCCGCAAGGAATACGCAACGGTGAGTTTTGGTGACTCGAACTGGCAGGGATTGAAGTTCCCCACCGGCGAGGTTTACCAGTGGGAGCCGGATTCGACGTATATCCGGAAGGCGCCGTACTTCGACTGCATCACGAGAACTCCAGCGCCGGTTACAGACATTTCGGGCGCGCGCGTGCTGGCTGTGCTGGGCGACTCGGTCACCACCGACCACATCTCTCCGGCGGGCAACATCAAGGCCAACGGGCCGGCGGGAAAATATCTTGCGGCTCACGGCGTGAAGCCGGCGGAGTTTAACAGCTACGGATCGCGGCGCGGGAATCATGAAGTGATGGTGCGCGGCACCTTTGCCAACGTGCGTCTGCGTAACAAACTCGCGCCAGGAACCGAGGGCGGCGTGACGCGCCTGCTACCCGAGGGCGAGATCATGAGCATCTTCGACGCCAGCGTCAAGTATGCCGAGCGCGGCGTGCCGCTGGTGATTTTGGCGGGCAAGGAGTACGGCTCCGGCTCGTCGCGAGACTGGGCCGCCAAGGGGCCGAAGCTGCTGGGCGTGCGCGCGGTGATCGCCGAAAGCTTCGAGCGCATTCACCGCTCGAACCTGGTGGGCATGGGGATTCTGCCGTTGCAGTTTGCCGAGGGGCAAAGCGCGGAGTCGCTCGGCTTGACGGGCGAGGAGGTCTACGACTTTGCCGGGCTAACAAAGCTGCTTGCTCACCGGATGGAAAAAGGCCGCACGCTCACAGTGAAAGCTAAAGCTGCCGATGGCGCGGTGAAAGAGTTCACGGCGAAAGTCCGCATCGACACGCCGCAGGAGATTGAGTACTTCGAGCACGGCGGAATTTTGCAGTATGTACTGCGTCAGTTGGCGGCAAAATAGCATCGGTTCCGGTGCAACAGGCTCTAGGGCAGGGAAGAGGGAAACCTCATAAGCGTAACTTAAGGCCACACCCCTTCTGGATCGCGAGATAGGGAACAACCCGCGGCGCCCAGGCGGCACGTTGCCGCCGAATCGCGCAGACCACATACATCTTGCGCGGTAGTGTGAAACGTTTTTGCCTTGACCGTCACTATCCTCTTCGTTAGGGAATCATCAACCTTCAGGGAGGAGGACACATCATGAGTAACCCGAGTTTGAACGACAACGCTGTCAGCCGGTTGGCATCGCAGTCCGACGCCGTCGGACGCCTTGCCCAGGATAGCGGCGGATTTGCCGCCGTTGTTGCTGCTTTCGAGTCAAAAGACGCCAATGCGTTTCGTTGGGTATTGGATCGTCTCGAAATGCTTCCGTATTGCGAATTGATCTGCGAGTGGGTGCGGATCAAACTCTGCGTGTTGCGATGCGCGGAGATCTGTGGCCCGCCTCGGGAGAAAGCAGAGGTTCCCGATCTGCAGCAGTTCGCGCGCGCGGTAGTTAAGCTCTCGTCCCATGAGAAGCTTTTGCGCCGCGTGGTCGATGCCGTTTCCTGCGGCGATGGGACTGATTATCGCGCCGCTCTCGATGAACTCAAGCTCGGTGAGTTCTGCCATCTGTTGTGTTACTGGGTCTGCTCAATTGGCTATGACCGCGTCTGCGAGTTGGTCTGCCGGCCGCAACCCGTGTTCGTTGCGGACCCCGAGCGCGAGTTGCGCGCCGCCGGAGAGTTGATTTCCGGGTTAGTCAAGAACGAGAAGGCCTTTGATGCCGTGGCCAAAGCTGCGGCGGCTTTCAAATGTGAGACGTTGCAGTCAGCTATCAACCAAGCCGGCTTTACGAACAGGTGCGAGATCATCTGCAGGTTGATCTGCGTTTGGCGGCATGTATGGGTGTGCCGCGAGTTGTGCGAGCAGCCTGTGCCGATTCTCACTGGCGCCTATGCCATAGAGGAAGCGCAGAATTTCGCGCTGACCGCCCGGCAACTGGCTGGCCAACCTCGTGCGTTAGCTGATCTCGTCAACGCCGTTCAAACCCGCAACGCCGCCGCCTATCGCGCGATTATTGCACAATACGGTCTTGAGCGCTACTGCTGGCAGGTCTGCGGCTGGGTCACCTCGGTCACGTGCCACGAGTTCTGCTATTGCGTGTGCCCACCGCTGGGTTCGTACTTCACCGCTATCGGCGGTCTGCTATATGAGTCGCAAATCGATAGCGTCCTTCCGGCCACCGGGCTGACCACAAGCAACCCGCCGCAAGCCTTCTACGGTACCTTAAGGCTGAACGGTTCGCTTCAGAAAACTTTGGCCGGCCAGCCACTCGAGTACAGCTTCTGGTACCAGACAATTACGTCGGCCTCAACTACGCTGAATAATGCGATCGCGGCCACCGATACATCGATTACCGTCGTTGCCAGTGCTGGGTTTTTGACGTCGGGCTCGTTCAATGTGGCGATCGGAAGCTCGAATGGTGGCTACGAGATCATGACCGTGACCAACGTCTCCGGAACCACGTGGACAGTGGTTCGTGGTCAGAAGGGGACAGCTCCTGCTCCCGCTCCTGCGGGAGCCACGATCGTCGCTGGAGTGGAAGCACACGGACCATGGACACAGGTGCCCATCGGCTGGATTCCGCGCACTGTGATCGGCCAGCAGATAACTGGTTTGCTGCCGCACTTAATCGTTAAAGACGTCGCCGTTAACCCAAATCCGGGAGATGTTTCGGTTCCATTTACTCCGGACGGATGGATTCAGGTCCCACAAGACGCGGACATCTCTCTCAACAACTACCTGATCAATCTTGATTCGACCAAGTTACCCGGATTCTCCAATTCGGACGAAACCACCGTTTCCGCCGGCAATGCAGCCATCCCTGCCGCGCCGACCGATTTGTATTTTGGCCTTCAGATGCGGGTGCGCCAGCATGGTTCCACCACCAGCAGCCCAGGTGGTACCTGCAGCGTCGTCGCGATTGACAACAACCTCTACAGCAATATCATTCACCATCCGGAGTGGAGCAAATGGGTGGGCAACGATGCGTATGGCGTTGCGATGGTGGACATCAAGGAATTGAAAGCGGCTGGTTGCGCAGGCATCACCAACTCGCTCACTGTCCTGTTCACGGCCTCTCACCCCAATCTGGGCTCGGTGAGTCTCAGCATGGTCGGCGACAGTGGTTCGTTCAACTTTACCCTGCCAACGCCGATTCCTCAGACGGGAGATTGGTATGGCACGGCTATCAATGACTTTAAGCTCTCGGATCTGCCACCGTGCGCGTACCTGGTCACGCTCGAGGTCAATCTCTTACTCACGACGGGAGATTCCGCGTTCCCAGGTCCACTCATCGATCAAATCGCCTTCTGCCTTAGTTGAGGCACGGGCGATGCAGTATTGAGGTGTATGGATGGGTATGGGGTATTCGTTGAGCTTCATCCTGGCCGTTCTCGCAACTTGGCGGGTGACCCACCTGCTGGCGAACGAGGACGGCCCGGCCGACCTGATCGTAAAGTTTCGCGCCCTGCTGGGCAACAGCCTGGCCGGGCAACTGATGGACTGTTTTTATTGTCTCAGTCTATGGATTGCGGCCCCTGCGGCATTGTTTGTGTCCCGCAGGCCGATGGAGTGGTTATTTACCTGGCTGGCGCTTTCCGGCGCCGCCTGCCTGCTCGAACGCATGGTCAAGGAGCCCGCCAAGAATCAACCCGCGCCTCAATCGGCAGAAGGAGAAATCAACAATGTGTTGCGGTCAGAAACGTTCGCTGTTACGGAACAGCCCCGCACCGATACCGATAAGGACCCGGAGCGTCCCGCAATCCCTTTCCGCTAATCGCCAGAGTCCAGCTCTGCGAACCCAAACTGCACCGCCGGTGATAGCCGCGGTTTCGTCACATCCTCGCGTTGGCCCGCCAACCCGGCCTTTCGAGCCTGTGCCGACGACCTCCACGCCTCAAGGTTCCGTAGCTATTCGTTATTTAGAGGCATCTCCTGTTCGCGTTCAGGGTCTTGGCACCGGCCGTCATTATGAGTTCTCACCTTCGCAATCTGTTCAAAGCGTCGATGCCCGAGATGCCTCGCCTCTGTTGAACACACGTTTCTTTAGCCGCGCTTAGTCATGCGAGCGACTTGTACTTGCCTAAGTTAGCGCCTATGGAGGAAAACTCCGCTCCGTTTGGCATTCCCGCAAAGCGAATGCTGGTCTATACTCGTTCCACGCGTAACGAGTTCACAGCCATCATTGAGCGAGACGGCGAATGGTATGTCGCCTGGTCACCTGAGATTCCCGGCGCCAATGGGCAAGGGCGCAGCGTGGAAGAGTGCCGTGAGAGTCTGGGCGCGGCCACCCAACTGATTCTGGCAGATCGCCACTCGTACGACAGAGCATCGTCTCCCACCCTTTCTGCATAAAACAACCGCAGGTCCTTCGACACCGCTGCGCTCCGCTCAGGATGACAACTTTGTAAGGGTGAGATCATCTTGGGCAATGAGGCCGACTACCTCTTGTTTGCCGGCTGCTCATCGCGAGGGGCAAAGAAGCGCTCGCCCTCTTTGCGTTCGCCGATCACGTGCAGGCGCAGGAAGTTGGTTGAGCCGGAGCGGGTGCGCGTGCCGGCGACGACGGCGATGACATCGCGGGGCTTGACGTAGCCGCCCTGCTCCAGCAGGTTCTCGGCGCACTCGACAAGGGCCTCGGTGGAGGTGACCTTGGGGCAGCAAATGGGGGTGGTGCCCCAGAGCAGGTTGAGGCGGTTGATGGTAACCTCAACGGGGCTGAGAGCATAGATGGGCGCCGAGGGATGATATTTGGAGAGCTTGCGAGCGGTCCGTCCCGACTCGGTGAACAGGGCAATGGCGCGTAGCTCCAGGTCGTCGGAGGCATGCGCCGTGGCTTCGCAAATGGTCTCGGCGATGGAGAGGTGAGTTCGGCGCTGAATGCGGCGGTCGGTGAACTCCGCCTCCTTGATGTGGCGCTCGGCATCGACGACGATGCGGGCCATCATGGAGACGGCCTCGACCGGGTACTTGCCCACGGCGGATTCGCCGCTGAGCATAACAGCGTCGGTGCCGTCGTAGACGGCGTTAGCCACGTCGGAGACCTCGGCGCGGGTGGGTCTGGGGTTCTCAATCATCGACTCCAGCATTTGGGTAGCCGTGATGACGGGTTTGCGGAACTCGGTGGCGCGGCGGATGATGTGCTTTTGAATGGCGGGAACCTGCTCCGGAGGCAGCTCGACGCCCAGATCGCCGCGGGCCACCATGATGGCGTCGGCGGCGGTGAGGATGGCGTCCAGGTGCTCGATGGCCTGGGGCTTTTCCAGCTTGGCGATGATCCATGTCTCGCCTCCCAGGGCCGCAACGCGATTGCGCACGATACTCACGTCTTCCGCGGTGCGAACGAAGGAGACAGCGATGGCGTCTACGCCATTCTTGAGGGCGAATTCAAGATCGTCGGCATCTTTTTCCGTCAGCGAGGGGACGCGCACCGGAATACCGGGCAGGTTGATGCCCTTGTGCTCACCCAACATGCCGCCGTTGACGATCTCGCAGATCACGTCGCCGTCCGAGACCTCCTGTACGCGCAGTTCGATAAGGCCGTCGGAAAGCAGAATGCGCGAGCCTTGCTCGACGTTATCCGCCAGGGTTTTTAAGGTGGTGCCCACCAGGGCCGACGTGCCGGGAACATCACGCGGCGTAATGGTCAACTGCTGGCCGGCTTTGAGCATCACGGGCTGATGGTCTGTCAACGTGGAGGTGCGAATCTTGGGTCCCTGCAGGTCGCCCAGGATGCACAGCGGCTTGTTTTCCTCGTGGCTGATTTTACGGATAATCTGGATGATGGCTTGCTTCCCTTCGTGGCTGCCGTGGGAAAAATTCAGGCGGATCACATCGACGCCGGCGCGTATCAGGTCCCGGATCACGGGTTCGGTGTTGGAGGATGGGCCGAGCGTGGCGACGATCTTGGCGCGGCGTTGCGAGGCGGAATCGGTCGGGCTGAGAGGTGCGTACGGCATGGGATACTCCAGAGAAGATTGAATGGGCCAAGAGCCGGATTTGTGCGGCCGGCTACATTGCACGTCAGGGCCGGGAACGCACACCCTTATTATTATGCGGGAAACGCAGTGAATAGCCGGTGAAAAATGTTACAGAGCGGAGCTATCCAAACCGGAATCAATTGAAGCGGAAGCTCGTTGCTGGCGTTCCCGAAAAAGGACGCCATTCAGTTCCGCACCCAGCAGGGCGCTGAACGAGGTGATGTAAAGCCAGATCAAGGTGGCGATGCCGGCGCCAAAGGGGCCGTAGAACATGGAGTAGTTGGCGATCCGCGTAACGTACCAGCCGAAGGCCAGCGTGGACGGGAACCAGACGAGAGTGGCGGCCACGGCGCCCGGTCCCACCAAGGCCCAGTGCTCCTTGCGCCGCTGGAGCGGAAGTATGTATCTGATAAATAAAAACGCAATAAAGCTGCTGGTTCCAACAATTGCGTAAAGCGATGGACTGGTAAAATCGAGTGCTCGCGCTTTGGGGCCTCCGCTGGAGACCACCGCCATCACCAGGGAAGATATCCACAGCCCAACAAAAATCCAAAACGCAACCAATCGTTTACGGCTCAACGAAGTCGCACGAGTTGCCACGTGGTCGGTGCCGAAATGGTAGAGAGCGCCGAGAACGCTGACAATGGTGACCAGCGCGATGGTCCAGCGGACCATGCGCCAAAAAAACAGCACAACGTGCTTCAACTCATGGCCAGCGTTGTCGATCATCCATATCTCAATCTGGCGGCCAAAGACCAGCACCAGGGTAGCCAGCGAGAGCGGGATCAAAACGATGGGCACCAGGAGCAATGCCCTGAGCCGCTGCTGCCAAAAGCCCCAATGATCGCGTGGCAGCCGGTAGGCGCGGCGAAAGCCTTCCATCAAGGACAGCATCATGCCCAGGCCGGCAAAGACGGAGAGGCCGGCGGCGGAGAAGATCAACTGAACGGAGTAGAGCTTGCGGGCCTCCATCGCGGAGCGCAGCAGGGACATGGAGTCATCAGGCAGGAACTGTTCAAAGGCGCCACGCACCTCGCCCACCAGCGAGGTGCCCTCCGGCGCCTGAGCCAGCAACGCAGTGAGGACAACCAGAGCCGGAAACAGGGCTAGCATCCCCGAATAGGCGACGGCCTTGGCCGAGTTGAGCACATCGTGCTCCAAAGCCAGCCAGATGGCTTTGCGAAAGCTGCGAATCAATGAGGCCATAGAAGTCTCAAAAAAGAGTATTGCATCAGGCCGTCTTCTGCGAAGTGGAATCTGCCCACATCCTCTAAAAGATTGGACGGCAAACCAGAGTTCAGGGAACAGCGAAAACGGTTATTGTGCCGGCGAAAGATGGCGGAACAGGCTCTCAAAGCAGCCGGGAATCTGGGCGTCCCATTCATTCCAGTCGTGGCCGCCGGGTTTGGTGTGGAACTCGTAAGCGAAGCCGCGGCCTTTGAGCAGCGCCGCAAATCTTCGATTGGGTTCGAGCAAGGCCTCCTGCTCACCAGCGGTGAGATAGAGATAAGGTGTACGGGCAGGGTCAGAGGTGCGGACAAGAACAAATGGGTCGCTCTTGCGCCGCGATTCGCTGCCCTCCAGGCCGAAGATAGAGCGAAATCGCATACTCTGTCCCCAGCGCCGTGGACTGAATCGACGACTGGGCACATCAACTGCAGGGCTGATCGCGCCCGCAAAGACAAATAATTCCGGACGGCAGAGCGCCAGCTTGACGGCCGCGAATCCTCCCATAGAGACTCCGACGATGGCGCGGTTCCCGCGATTTTGCGCAGCGGGAAATCGAGCCTCCACATCGGCGATAAGGTCGTGGACCAGATAATCTTCGTACTTGTCTTCAGGCTTCTCTACAGCATTCATGTAGTACGATGAATCTCCCTCCGTCATAACCAGGATCAGGCCTCTGGAACTTCCATCCTTCGCGGCATAGCGAGCGACATCGGAGTAATTCGACCAGTTTCTGTAGCTGCCCCCGTTGCCATGCAGCAGATAGACCACAGGCAGTTTTTGGCCGGGATCAAGCTTTGCGGGGAGAAAGACCCGGTAGGTCATCCGGCGCTGACGCGCCGCCGAGAAAAACGTTACATCCTGCATGACGACGCCGGCAGCGACGCGGGGATGGTCAGGCGTAAGGCTTGGCCTCGGGTGATAGACCGCGAGCAAGAACGCGGCAAGGCCGGCAATCAACAACAGAGAGCACAGGATGATGCTTTTTTTCATGAAGGTATCGGTCTACACCATGCCCTTCGGAATCACTGAAGCAGGCTCTTGTGTTTCCGCAACAGCTGAGGGCAGCGAACTGTACCAATCGATCTTGCGGGTGAAGTACATAACCGCAGCAACGGCAAGGAAGCTGGCAATCGCGCCCACCAGCAGGGCATTGTCCTCCAGACGCAAGAGCAGGTAGATGAGCGCATAGAGCAAGCTGAAGCAGACGAGAGCGCGGAAGCCTTGCACGCGGCTGGAGAAAATCCAGCCCGCGTTGGCGGAAAGCAGAATCACCGTAGCCGCGCCGGAGATGAGGAAGCCCCAATCAAAGCCAATTCGCTCGGCGAAGGAGAGCAGCAGCAGATAGAAGATAATCTGCGCCATGCCGACCATGATGTACTGCGCCGGATGCACGCGTTTGCCGGTTGTCACTTCAAAGACAAAATAGGAGAGAAACAGCAAGCCAAGGAAGAGGATAGCGTATTTGAGCGCGCGGTTGACGGACTGGTAGGGGTCGGCCAACTCGACGAAAGAGACTCCCAAAGCCTTGGCATCTAGACCGGCGATCATGTTGCTCCGTCCCTCGGCACGAACGCCCCGCGCGATAAACGGCACCGTCCACTCGGCGGAAAATCCCTGCCTGGAGATGGTTCGATTCACCGGCAAGAAGCCGCCGTCAAAGCTGGGGTTGGGCCAGTCACCCTCCATGGCGAGATGCGTGGTTTTTCCGTATGGTAAAACGGCGATTCGTTGCGCGCCGGAGAAGCGCAGAGTGGAAGATACTTTGAATTGGGCATTAGGCTGGACGGTTTCGGCGGCATTCACGCCGAAAAACGTCAGCTTATTATTACGCTGGCCAGGGTATTCGCCGACAACGATATCCTCGACGTTTTCCGCCGGGGCCAAAGTGGCCGTTTTGCTATTCACAGACAGCGTTGCATCGGCCAGCGCTCCGCGAGGATCGCTCACCCCCACCAGAATCTCCGCGTGATTCCAGTCGAGGACAGCGTTAGCCGGAACCGCTGACGGCACGCCCGTCAGGTCGAATGTTGCGTTCAGGCTCAACTCCGCCTGATAGACCGGAACCTTGAAGAGTGAGCGGTGCCGTTCCTCGGTGTGAGTCTTAACCGTTGCTTCGGCTTGCGCGGGAAAGACAACATATACGCCGTGGTCGGGCGTAGCGCTCACTACGGTAGAGCCGCTGACAATTTGAGGGGGCACCCTGTAAGGAATGACCAGCGTGGGACCAAGGAAGGTTTGCTGGCCGCCGACAAGCTCGCTGACCTCGTTTGTCACTTCTCTGGCCCGCTGTGTCCGCTCATCGACCATGCTGTAGACAAATAACGCGGGAATCATCATCAACAGCGCCAGACCGCAAACCACGATCAGCTTCACGCCCATGGACCGGGAACTGAATCTGGCTTTCAAATTCGATTGCACCCCAGAAAAATCGCTCATGTTCTCTCCTTGAATTCACCCCAAACTATCC
>Ga0326728_10011770_pt1 | contig 19789 bp, 14 predicted proteins | sample MB3enrmetagenome_FD_207602 | JGI IMG/M metagenome (GOLD analysis project Ga0326728, IMG submission 207602) | Lab enriched peat soil microbial communities from McLean, Ithaca, NY, United States - MB31MN | ecosystem: Environmental > Terrestrial > Soil > Wetlands > Peat | place: USA: New York... | reverse complement strand
CAGTTGCCGTCGTAGAACTGGAACTGGGGTTCGCAAAGGTTATGGAACCAGTACTGCTTAACCACTGTGCGAATGGAGTGCTCGAAGTAGGTGTTGCGCTAATTGAAAGTGAGCCAGAATTTTCCCACATGTTAGTTCCAGATGGGCTTGTTGTACCATTGCCTGTCGGAGCTACAGCTAAGGAAATTTGGTACTGAGTTTGCCAGTTGGCAGTTACGCTTTCCGGACCTATCATGTTGATGGCGCTGCTTTGTGCGTAGTTCGTTCCGCTGGCGTCTCCGCTCCAGTTTATGAAAACGTACTGGACACCAGTGCTGCCAGGAACTGTTCCTGCGGTAAGATTGGCGTAAGCGGTTGTGCCGCTGTCGTACCATCCTGATCCGCTTGTTGTGCCGTATAAGGAATTTATTATCAGGTTGTATTGTGTTTTGTATACGCCATCTATCGCTGTGACGCTGGTTATTGTTATTGGTGAAGTAGCGTTAACGCCAGTCAGGACATATTGTTCTCCGTTGGGAATTGATGCCAGCGTGGAAGAGTACGCGAAAGTTTCAATTGAGTTGACGTCGGCCCAGAATTGCCCTCCTGCTGTTCCGTAGGGTATTGTTCCGTTTACCGTGACTACTGTCCCTGAGAAATCGGTGCCTACTCCTGTTTGGATGAAGCTGACGTAGTATTGTGTAACGTATAGAAGAGTTATGAGTTTTGCATTGTCCATGTAAACGCTGGATATAGATTGGTTATAAGAGTCGAACCTGTAACGTACGCCATTTGCACCCGACGCGCTTGGAACGTATTGTTGAGGTGAAGTCACTGTCACGGTAGTGTTCGCATCAACCCAGTCGGACCACGTCGCGGTTTTTACTTGATCGGTGTATAAGACTCCGAGCTGCGTGTAGGTGACTTGGAAGCTTGCTCCAAGAGCGCCATTCGGCGTAGCGTTGACGGTCATGTAGTACTGCGTGATGTAGTTACCTGTTATATTGCCATGATAAGGCACGACTATTGAACTCATGGTTTGTGAAGCGAACAAGCCAGTGCTGTTCATCCAGACGTACCTCTTCACGTTTGGTGTTACGATCAGCGGCGACTGGAACGCGTATGCATGAGACGCTGTTGGCGACCACATAAAGGAAACGGGTAATTGGGCTAAGGTGTAACTGCTAGAGTCCACGGTTAAAATTGTCCCAGTGAAGTCTGAGCCCACGCCCGTTTGGTTGTACATGATGGTCATGAATGGGTAGTTATCCTTGTTGGTTCCCACCATCCCTGTGGTGTACGGTGTGTCTCCAATGCCATCTGCACCGGCTACGTTCTGTGCTGCTCCATGGTTGTGGTCAACCCCAGTGTAGTCAGTCCAGTAGTTGCCGCCCGAAGGATATCCGTGGTCCCACACGTTCACCGATCCGTCACTAGGGTCTTGACTTACCTGCTGCGTGTTGCTGACAAATTCGTTGTGGTAGATTTGGTTATTATCACAGGTAAAGACGCCCCCCACGATTTCTATGGCGACCTGGTTGCTTCTAACTTTGTTTCCAACAATGATATTGCTTGACGCGTTATACTCAAGGTGCAGAGCAACGTTGTTGCTTGCTACGTAGTTTCCGCTTATTGTGTTGCCCCAAGCTTCGTATAGCTCTATTCCCAACGGGCTTCCAGTCACGTCATTATTTGTAAAGTTATTGTATAGCCCGGCGCCTAGGGTACTGTCGCCGTGGACGATGATGTTGCATGTTCCGCTTCCTGTTACAGTGTTCGAATCGAACTGGTTGCTGTTAGCTGCCTCCGAGCCGTAATTTCCTACTTCAATTCCATATTCGCTGCTGTTAACAACTAGGTTGTTGGTAAAATAATTGTTTACGAAGCCAATTCCATTTACATCTATGCCTTCGGTGAAGTTCATGACAGTGTTATTGAAGAATTGGTTGTTTGAGTCTTGATAATTGTTGGATCCGGATACATAGATGCCCCATTCGCCGCCTGTCATCGTGTTTCCGTTAATCTGATCGTTGTTTATGGGAGTATCCACTTCGATGGCAGTGGTGCCGTATGCAGTGTTAACGGCCCAGAGTCCGCCGGTGATGTTGTTGTTGCTGATAACGGTGTCGTTTACATTTAGTAGCCATATTCCGCTGTTTTCGCCAGGTTGCTCTATTATGTTGTTGTTTGAAATTGTGCAGTGGTCGTCTTGGGAGCCGTCTATTGCTATGTCCGAGGAGTTAGTGAAGGTGTTCCCTATGACTTGGATGAAAGTGCCCGATACATCAATGCCATCTTCAAAGTTTGCTATGTTCATGTTTTCGATTTTCACGTTGCTGGTTCCATAAGCGAAATCGATGCCAGTATCAAACCCCGGGTCTGCCGACTGAAGTGTGTACCCGTTGCCGTTGAGTATTACGTTGCTTCTCTCAATTTCAATTGTGCCGGTTATTTCTGAGGTAAACGTATATGTTGTTTGGTCCGTGGTCGTGATTAGGCCGTTGTTCGGAGTAATTGAGCCATCAGAGTTGATGTAAAAATCTGTCCCCTGAGCTTTTACAGGCTGCGAGGTCAACAGGAAAACTGTTGATAGAATGAGCAAAGACGTCATTGTTAAGAGTAGAAATCTTTTTGGTTTCAATTCATATGCTCTCCCTAATAATTTGTCTCCCAATGAATCATAGATGAGCCAGTAATGCGCACTCAATGACCCATTGAAGAACTACTGTTGGCTCGTATGTAGCTCAAAGTATAAAAGGTTTTGTGGAATAAATAAAACTGTTTTTCTAGAAGATGTGGAATAAATAAAACTGTTTTTCTAGAAGACTTTTCTATTTGACTCATATTTTTAACAATTCATCAATAACCCTGACTGAACAGTTTTCGGTTCAATACGGGGAATTCCATAAATAACTCTATGTGAATAGCTTCAGAATAAAACGGGAACTGAATGAAAAACAACTCCAACAATGAAAACTACGTAACTCTCAAGATCCCCAAGGCACTGGCAGACGAAATCGATAAACTGATAGAATTAGGAACGTTAGGCTACCGAAGCCGAGCTGAAATGGTAAACGACGCCATAAGACACAGAATAGAAGAACTTTCAGTTCAAAAGAAACAAAATGGTTTGTAAGGTCATTCTTGACCAGTTCGGAGCAAGCACTAAAAAAGAATCTTAAGCCATATTTCGAAAAACCCAGTATTGTCCATCTTAAAGATGAATTCTGAGCTTTGTTGGTTCTACTTAAATTCAACAATTTTTTCGTCTGAAGACCTGTGATAATAGTGGAAAGCCAGAATCAAAATAGAGGCTACAATCAGCAGTTCAGGGAAGGCACCCAGGGCTGGGACGTCGTAGGCAAAAAAGTTATTTGTTAAATGAAGCGCAACAGACAGCAGGTAGTAAGGCAGAGGATTTTTCTTGGCTATGCCGTAAGCAGTTACAGTCGCGCTGGAAGCATGGAAAATGACTCCTGGAATTCTATCAATCAAAGGAACACCCGCCAAGACGTATACCACGAGTTCAGTAATTCCGAAGCCTAAACCAATCAGGGTGCCCATTGTTACAATGGATATTTCGCTTTCACCATGCCTATAGAATATAGGCAGAACTTTGGCGAACTCCTCCACGAAGGGCGCCACAAGAATCACTGTCAGCGCATAAGGTAAGAAAGTGGAAAACTGCTCAAAAACAATCGCGTTAGGGGCACTTATGAGGATTCCGCAGAGGAAAAAGAAGATTAATTCTCTTCTGCTGGGTTTATGAAGCGGTATAACGATTCGGCGCTCGTTTTCCATAAAAAAAAGCTCCTTAAAACAGTCAACTGGCACTTCCTTATCAACGTTACTCTGCAAAGAAACCGACGCCTCCAATGATCTTATATTTTGGAAAGGAACAACCATGAGCGCAGTATAACTTTTTGAAACCATTATAACTCGCGATGACACGCGTGTTTTATCTCTTTCATTTTGGTGAAAATGGATTGCCAAACATCTGTTTTTGAAAAACAAACAAGTCAAGAAACTCAAAAAACCCGGCTGTCAATATTCTATCGTGAAAGTTAGAGAAAAAACAGAAAAATCAAGTTTTAATCCCGCACACTATATGTCTCTTGTGCTTCAAATAGGCAACAAGCAAATTTTAAGAATAGTGAAATGAGATCTAAAGAATTAGTTGTTCGGGTTATTCTGAATGTAATAAAGGGCAGCGTCCAGGATTAAACTATTTGTTTCACTGCTGGGAGTGCCCGTCTCTAAAGTCCCGCTAGTATCCATGCCGCCATAGTAACCGTTTGTTGGGGCAGGGAGGGCTTTCTCAAGAGCGATAACCATGTTTTCGGCATAAGTTGAATTGTAGAGAGCTAAAAAACCATAGGCTACTTTAGTAAAAATAACAGGGCTCACATCGTTGAAATAATATGTGGTCGAGTTCGTGATTTGCCATGTTCTTCCGTTTGGAGCAACTACCCACTCATACACGTAGCCGTTGCCCGGGCTGCTCCCTTCACTCCAAGCCGCATAAACCCCTGTTGCCTCGTAGTAAGCTTCCTGAGCTGCATAGACCTGTTTCATTAAATTCATTAATTCAGGGTTACTATTATTAAGTTCAAAAATTGATAGGAGAAGCGGCTCGCAAGTGATTGCCGTATCTGGCAACTTTACATTAAAGGTTATAACCGTCGGAGAATTTTCTATGTTAGTCATTATTTGACTTGGAACACTACTCAGTTGATTGGGCCAAAAACTTGCAAATCCACTCCAGCAATAGTAACCATAAATACCATTCGAACTTGCGTCGGCCATTATGGAGGGCACTAAAGAAGAGTAGTTAGATCTGTTATCGTTGACATTCCACACAAAATTGTCTATTCGTGCAGTTAAACTATAGTTGTAAATTCTGAGATTGTTGAGCGCCACAAGCAACGCTCCCGTGTCAACAATGTTGATACTGTCTGAGGCGTAAGTTGAATTTTCCAGAAATCCTTGTCCATCGGTTGCGTTGTAGAACCAGAAAGGCCAGTTGGTGGTTGCGTTGAGGGGTCGATTTTCCAGGAACGTTAAAACCATATTTATTCTGTTGCAGGACCCCCAGGTCCCATTAACGGCGATTACGCCAATTTCCTGAGCGTCGATGATTGCCTGTATGTACGCGCCTAAATCCCAATCCGTGAAAGCTTTGAAATCAGTGCCTCCTGCGTAAGGAAGACCAGTTTCAGGGTCAACGCCTAGACCTGGCTGGAAAGACGACCAGGCATTTATTGCCACCTCTCGCCAAACGGTGCTGTTGACGTTTGGATTAGTTTCGATCAGGCCAGGCGCTTTGGACTTATTGGGAGGAGGGGGCCCCGTGGGTCTAGGGGAAGCAGTGGGAATTCCGCCCGTATTAGGGGTTGAGGAAACCTTGGGTTCAAGGGAACCAGTGGGTGAGGGAGTGGCTGAGTTATTGCCTTGCTGACCACTAACAATATTGGCTTTCATATTAGCTTCCAAAGATAGGACCGTAAAACAAGAAACTAAGATAACTGCAACAACTCCCAGTGCTATTATGCGTTTTCCCTTGCGGCTAAGGCACCAATTAATCTTGATAAAGCTTTTTTCACTCTTTACATCGAGAGCTGACAGTAAAAAAATATGGCGAAGCTTTAGATTGGAGCTAATTTTTTTACAATCAACCATTTTAATATCATCACTAAGACTTTGTCGTTAAGTCAAGCCTTTTTAAAAAAAGATCTTATTTTCGCAATTCTGCCTTCTCTGCCACTGATAGGAAGTGTAAACAGCAAAGCAATCAATGAAACCCCGACCACGATGAAGTCGACCGCTTTGACGATTTCGGAGGCATAACGAAGAAACAACGTGACAAGTAAACTGAAAAGCAAAGCGATTAAGCTGATAACACAAACCCAATCCAAACCGTCAGGATTTGACGATTTTTCTTTTTGATTTAGGCCGCTTTGGTTCTCCATTCCGTTTTCGCCTGTTTGATTTTTTTGGCAGAGGTTCAACCTGTCTAAGCGCTGGGTCCGCTGCAACGTTCATTGCCTCACAGCATGAACACGAATGCTACGCCAAGAGACACGAAGGTCCCTATCATGCCAAACGATGCAACCGTTACAGCGCCGACTCAAGTGCCTCCATAACCGAACGAGATGAGACCAATAAGCGTTACGATCGTAAAGATTGCCGCCAAAGCAACAGAAAATGCATCCTTGACTTGCCGTTCTCGTGACAAATTTCACGCTCGCTTACACTTATACGTGGTCGACATATGACGCTGAAGAAACCCGCTGTCCAGCAGAGAGCTCCAAGTTAGATTCTGACGACTTTTTGATCCTATTTCTGCCCTTAGCACGCTGCATCATTCAAACCTCCGTCATGCTTCGGCTTTTCTTGGTCAAGAAGTTATTAATTGATTTACCAGATTTACACACAATTCTTAACCAAATCATTTCCGGAACCAGTTCAACTGACTGACGCTTCCAAAAAAAGCACACCTGTTTTTCGCTTTCCTCAACAGCCTTCAACGTTTTTTCAATGGCTTGCCCATAGGTGAAGAATGTGAAAAACGAGAAGATTGGGTACAGACGCGTCGCGGTCATCGAGCAGGCTTCTGGAAATGTTTTATGCGCGCTGCCTAAGTCTCCCTTTCTAAAAGGCCTTGCATTATTTTGGAACATAAAATAATGGTCCTTGATATGTTATGGTTTGAGAAATATGGTTTATATTCTTTTTTTGCGTTTGGACAGTTTAAGGCAAGAAAGAGAGGGAAGTAGGGAAGGCTTCAATGCGAGAGGAGTCCGTTTGAGGTCAAAGCGCCGAAACGGCTTTGATATCACACGAGATATCCTACAAGTTTGCGAGAATGGTGGCGCAAACAAGACGCACATTGTCTATGCTGCAAACTTAAATAGTAAGCGCATTAACAACTACCTCGAATTTTGTTTGCACATGAAGCTGCTGACTAAGCAATTCGACGGAGACAACTTTGTCTATCATACGACCCATGAAGGCACACATTTTCTGAAAAACTATTTCGAAGCCACATAGGAATATTATGAGGCATAAACGCAGGTAATTTAACAGCCTATCTCCGCTTTCAAGCAGCATAAAGGAATGGTTTTTTCTGGGCAGATGTCCTTTATTTTAGCGCGCGAACGTCTTTAACACCAAAAGACCAATGACACATACCTAATGGTTCCTACCTCAGGGTTCCTAATTTTTAAATATCAACTTCGATGAGACCTAAAGATTTGCGAAGGGATAGGGCAAGAACGCAAGGGGAAAGCAACATCCTTCGCGCGGGCGCGGCAAGAAGGGAGAAGAATCGAGGTGAGAAAATGAAAGGAAAACTCAGATGTATTGTAGCAATAGTTTCTATTCTGATGTTATCAGCTATTGTTGCCCCAGTGTTTGCTATACCAAGCAAACCAGCATACAATTTGACAGGAGCATGGACATTTAGTGATGATGGATATATGCACACGATGGTAATCACTGCATTTAATCCATGTACAGGCGCATTCTCAGGAACTGGTTATTACAATCCTGGTTCTTATGTATGGACCATAACTGGAACAGAAAGTGGAAATTCAATAACATTCCTAATAGTATTGACAAGCATACAAGGAAACGGTATAACTCTATCTGGAACAGGCAGTCTAAGCTCAAGTACCACTATGAGTGGAACAGGAACTCAATCTGGCGCTGGTGTAGTCTGGAGTGCCACTAAAGCAACGCTTGTAGTAAACGTTTCATGGTTAGTGCTTAACGATGAGGATTACAGGTGGGGTGCTGGATGTTGGGCATTAGACAGTGGATTAATGTGTGTTCAAGTTTGGCAATTGCCTGATGGTAGTTGGGTAGCACTTAAGACTTACAATGAAATGTTCTATACGCCCCAAGGTGCTATAAGTCCAGTAGCGGGAACAATTGAATCTAAAACTGGCGTTGGAACTTTTAATGCGCAGTATATAGTATCATTCACAGGAACATTAGCTACTGGAGTGCAATTGACGGGTTGTTTAGGAGTAAAGAATTACGGTGGAACAATTGCTGACATACTTTTAGGAACAGGAGCACAAGGAGCGCCAAATGGCTACAGCTGGAGAGACCAATACTTCCCAAGTGCCACAAATGTTATTTACAGAAGTGATTATTGGCAATACACTTTGCTTTGTGACAAAACCGCAATAGCTAGCAGCTTACTCGAAACAAACGCATATCAAACATCATATTACAACCCTGTAATATATCCTGCATTATTGGCAACTCCAACAGCAGTAGGTGACATAATCACATAAAATCGTATGTTATTTATTCATACGATTTTTCCCTTTTTCTAAGTTTTCATGACGCCTAAGCCAACTTCTTGCCCAACTCCAACGTTCACTCCAAAGCCGACTGATGCCCCGAAGTAGCAAAAATGCTCAATTATCTTGCTTCTCTATCCATTTATTATAAGCTGATGGTAAGTTCTTTCCTCTTTTATCGTCCCACTTCGAAACTAAGGCTTGGGATTCTCAGAATCCAACCTTCTTTTCGTTCTCAAATCCTTAGCGAATAAGAGAGCCCCTACACTAAGCAATTATTCAGTCCTCAAGGGTAGCCACTTTTCAACCTAAAAATGGTGATGTGGAGGCGGCGTCGGAGTAGGAGTTGGTTTAGGAGTTGGTTTAGGAGTTGCAGTCGGGTGGGGTGTTGGAGTTGGTGTCGCTGTCGGCGTTGGGGTTGGACTAGGTGTGGGAGAAGGAGTAGGCGTTACAGTGAGCGTTGGGGTTGGAGTTGGAGTCACTGTCGGGGGTGGAGTAGGTGTGGGAGAAGGAGTAGGCGTTACAGTAGGCGTAGGGGTCGGTGTTGGAGTTAGTGTCACTGTTGGAGCTGGAGTTGGTGTCACTGTTGGGGTTGGAGTTGGAGTCACTGTTGGGGTTGGAGTTGAGGTAGGTGTGGGAGAAGGAGTAGGCGTTGTAGTGGGTGTTGGGGTTGGTGTAGGTTGAGAAGGCGGAGTCCAATTTGCAATGTTGTCAGTAGCTTCGCCTATAGTCCATACGTCGCTTGCGCTTGCGCCCCAGAACATTATTGTGAAGTCTTCACTGTCTGTAATTATGACGGATGCTCCGTTGGTTCCAACGGCATCAAAGCGCTGCGTGTTTCCTATGTATGGTTCTTCAGTTGAATATAGATTCCAGTTCATTCCATCTGTTGACCAATATCTGTATATTTTTGTGTAGCTGCCCAAGTTTTCTGCTGCTGCCATGAAAAAGTAGGGTGAGTTCGGTGAAGTAAATATGGCTTCGTCATCGAAGAAGTAAGAGTTCGGTGTTAGTGTAATTAATGGGTTACCGCTGTACGGTGTCCAGCCATACGGAAAGTTTGTTATTGGGGTTGCAGCAAGACATAACGTGTTTTTTCCATCTCCGCCAGGAGTTCCACTTACATAATACATGTACACGGTAGACCCTGCTTGAATTAAACTTGCATAATTGATACTGACAGAGCTTGTTAGTACAGGGTTGTTTGCGTCTTGAACCCAAGCATTTGAATTTTCAATGTTTTGTACATTTATGTAGGCGTCGCCTATGGACATTAATCCTGCTGAATTTGCCCCTCCGTAAAAGCAGTATAAGGTGTTTGTTGAACTAACCCAGAATAGGCAGGGAGCAGTCACTCCGTATGAGTTACTTTCCCAACTTGCTGATCCCGTGATTACTTCGCCGATACGAGTCCATGTTTGTAGGTTAGTGGTACTGTAGGCTAATCCTATGTTCCAACTTCCGCTGCTTGAAGATTTCCCGCAGTATGCCATGAAGTACACTGTAGAAGAGCCGAATTGTGATTGTAAAGCGGAGTTTGTGATATTTATAACGGATGGGTCGGCTACTGCATAGCTATCCCATCCTGATGAGGACGGTGAAAAAACGGGATTGCCGCTGTATATAGACAGGGCTCGGACTTGTAAAGACGTCAGAGCTAATCCTACGAATAAACCGGTAACAAGCAATACAAGTATGATCGATGACCAATGTTTTGTCAAGCTAATCACCGAGCGCTGAATTCATTTCAGGTCTTAGTTCTTTTAAGCTTTGTCGTATACCAGTCTTTCTTCTCATTTCTATATTTTATATTAGGAGCACGCATAATTCTATATCTAGTCAGCGCCTTTTTGTCTTCTTGGAAGCCTGTGAAATTGTCAGGCTTTTCGTCGACAAAACGATAGTTCCAGCGCGCACTAAACGCTATGCTCACAAAAAAACAGAGGCGAGGTGACAGCTACCGTATGCCAATGTTAAAATTAATTTTCAGGGTACAATGGGAGAACAAGTGTAGTGGTTTATGTGCGCGCTGGTTCTAACTAACGAGAGCAAAATTAACCGGGTTGTTGAAGTCGCTAAAGTTGGATTATCTTTTTGATATCTTGAAGAATGATATTGCTGAGAAGGCTGCTAAGAGCGCGGCTAAAACGATAATGATTGATGGAAACTCGGCTGCGGCAGGTGTTGGTGATGGTATTCCTTGGGGAGAAAAGAGATTTGGTGTTGTTGAGGGTGAAGCTGAGGTTGGTTCGAATCCAGGTGTGTAAGGAATATAGTTTGTTGAAACAGTTACGTTATTAATGTAGTCTTCAGCTGGCACGGAAGTAAGTTGGCCACCTTCTTCCAGTCCTGTGCGAAGTTGGTAAATGTCTCCGATAAGCTGATTGTCGAGTCCCGTTTCGGATTCAAACTTCTCGCCGTTAATCCATCCCTCAGCTAAGCCCGACGTTGAATTGACAACGCCGTGAACTTCGATAAAGTACCATATGTTCAACTGTAAAGGCGTTGAAGCGTTAGGAGCCACATGGTAAACTTGATCTCCGTCACGATAATGCAGTGCCCATTCAAAGGTTCCATTAACATCTTTAACACCAACAGCTGCTACGGCGTTTCCTGCAGTGCCGCCTGCGAGTTTTAAGGCTCTTGAAAGTGTCGGGCTGTCCCCGAAAGAAACCCATTTTATCCAACATGAAGCGTAAAGGTCTGTGTAGTTGTCAAAATCTTTGTAGGCGTAAGCAGCTCCCACTATCGAGTTTGGCGCTGGAACGTATGAGTGCAAAGCATAGGCTGATCCATTGAAGGTGTTGGAGACTGTTACGTAGCAAGCGGCGGGTGAATTTACGGCTGTGTCATCCCAAGCGTTCAAGTTGCCGCTCTGGAAATTATCTGCGAACAATACGCCATTAACATTTGCAGAATTTTGCGCCGCGCTAAAACACATGGTAAAAACTAAAAATAATCCGCCAAGAAGCACGGCTGTTAGAAAGGCGCCAGAAAGCGATATCTTTTTCGCACGCAACCCCAATATTACAGATTTAGCTGGACTCTATTTATCTTTGTTCATTTTGGATCCAAATCCCACCTCCCGGGCGGGCGGATGGAAGGGCTCATTGAGTACGTCTTCGACAAGAGCCAAATCGGTGTTGCTGAATAGTTTTTCTAGAGCCTCGTAAGCGCGCGGCGCCAAGAAGTGGTCGTCTTGTGATAGTCGATTCAGTTATTTGCTTGTTTTTCAGTGGCTTGTCCATAGCTGAAGAATGCGAAAAACGAGATGATGGGGTACAGCCACATCGCGGCTATCCAGTAGGCTTCTGGGAATTTTACGCCGAGGTTGAGGACTTCAGAGATATCGTCCACGCTGATGAGGATGAGGGCAACCGCGTAGACTGCTATGGGCAGGATTGTTTTGAGGTTAAGCTTTGTGTTCCCGCCGCTTTTCGCCGCTCCGTAAGCGAGGAAAAGAAGAATTGAGGCTAAAGGGTAGATGACATCCATTACTGGCCATAGTCGGATTCCGAAAATGGTGTCTAAGTTGCCGATTATTGGGCTCGTGTGGTCGTCGCCGAAATTTAGCATTATAACCAGAGCCCCGAAGAGGAACGCTAACGCTTCAGTTTTGAATTTTATCTGCAACCTTGAACACCGTTTGAATTGAAGACTTACAATGCGATGAGCTAAGCAATCTACTTTTCGATAAAAAACGCGAAATTACTCTTGCCAGAATTTAGTAATCACTTGAAAATGGATGCTTACGAAATCAAGTATCAATGTTTTGAACTAAGGCGGTGGTTCTCTTTCAAAGAATAAGCCGAGTTCGTTATATTCTGTCTTAGGAAATAACGCTTTTTAAAATATTTTCGTACTCGATGGTTGAAGGTTAAAGTTTGAGTGGACATATCTCGAAAAGTAAGGCCGTCCTTAAGACCGCCGGATTGCCTATAATAAAATGTTCCTGCGGCTACAAGATACTGCTTATTCCAAGCATTAAGGCGATGAGCCAAGCAATAGAAGCTCATGTTGAAACGCACATTCTAAAGATAAACAACGCTGCAGAAGCCGAGAGGGAATCAGAACGGGTTCGCAACGACTTGATTGAGCAAGCATTCGATCTTGCCTGCAAATTGTAGAAAACTTTTCGTCAATTTGTCCGGTTACGTAAAGTTAGTGACCGAATGGGTAAGTGCTGATGCCTGTTAAGATGTACTGGACTGCAATTCCAGCTATCAGCAGCGCCATTACTCTTGCTATCACTATGGCGCCCGTTTTTCCCAGAACGCGGTCAATCTGGTTGATGAATCTTAGAATCACCCATGTTAAAGACATAACTATCACAACTGCCAGAACTGAGATTGAAAGTGCAATTTCCAATCCATCCGCGCTGAAATAGGTTTGAAAGGTCACCATGGTTGTGGTTATGGCTCCAGGTCCTACTAGAAGCGGAATAGCTATGGGCACGGCGCCTAAGCTTTCGGGAGATTCAACGGTCTGATGGGTTCCGGACATCAAGATTCTAATGGCAATAATCAAGAGCAGTAGGCCTCCTGCAATCTCAAAGCTTTGCAGCGATAATCCAAAAGCGCTTAGAATTGCGGTTCCAGCGAATGCGAAAACAAGCAAAAGAATCATTCCGACAAGGCATGCGGTGTTGTAAACTCTCTTTATTTTTGCCTCTGGAACGTTTTCGGTTAGGCCCAAAAATATCGGGATGTTCCCGAAGGGATCTACTATTATGAATAACGCTATGACGGCTCTAGCCAGATCCGTGAGGAAATCCAAATTGACATTCTCCGCAGGCAGTCTAGTTTAGATGCTGATTCCATAAAAGGTTAGCGCTCCTTTAGAGCTAAAAATCTCGCGGGCAGGCACAAGGCAGGTGTGCCAAATGTGGAAAAGGAGTTAGTTATTTTTGAATTTAGGACAAGAAACAGCTTGATGGTTGGTTACTTTTAATTTGGGAAAAACTTTAATTTGTGAACCAATTAAAACTTAACCAAGGGATAACCTGTATGAAAATAATTAATAGGGTATCTATGTTTTTCGTCAGTTCGCTTATACTTCTAGCAGCATTCGGTCCGGCATTAGCCCTCACAAATCCGACGATGGCACCAGGAATGGCTTTGATGAGTTATAGCAACGGCAGTTATTACAGCAGCAACTGGAGCGGATACTCGGTAACAGGCTCAACTTTCACCTCTGTCAGTGGATCCTGGGTGGTTCCAGCAGTTACAGGCAGCCGATTTACTACCGCCTACTCAGCTTTCTGGACAGGCATAGACGGGTTCAATTCTGGCACAGTAGAACAGACAGGAACACTCTCAGCAATGATAAACGGCAAAGCAACCTACTACGCATGGTACGAGTTTTATCCTGCAGCCATGGTTCAACTTAGCGGCACGGTAAAACCGAACGACGTAATTTCGGCTTCTGTTGCTTATTCGATATCAGGCGGCACCTTTACAGCAACCATTACTGACCAAACTCAACAATGGACATACACCACTGCACCCACCAAGGTTTCAGGAGCAACAGAATCCTCAGCTGAGTGGATCGCAGAAGCGCCCTCATCAAGCCGCGGTGTACTTCCTCTGGCAAACTTTGGCACCGCAAACTACGGCAACCACTACACATCAGTGCCTTCAACATGCTATGCCACAACGACAACCGGCGGACCAACGGCATTAGGCGCGTTTCCAACAGCAGATATTCAAACAATAACGATGGCCACCGAGACATACAATTTTCACACACACAGCTACACTTACAACCCAGAAGCCACTCCGTCTGCATTGATTGCAGATTATAGTTCAGTTCTTGATAGCTTCTCTGTTGCTTACGCGTAATCTGCAACGTCAGGGATAGGTCGTTAGAATAAAGCGAGCTAACAACCCCTTCTTTTTGTTCTAAAAATGAAGGTTTAGGATTTCATGCGGATTGTCTCCTGCAGGAATCTGCCTCCAAAAATCCAGGGTAAACCCTCACTTTGCCAAAAGAAGAAGATGGATTTTAAGGTTTTTCAGCGGGCGCCGGTCGAGTTAGTTTTTCCGAGCTGTTTTCTTCTTTGCAATGATAATTACGGAAACGATTATGATCATAAAGACGACAAGCGTGATTCCTGGCAATTGGGCAGGAAATTCTGGAACTTTTGGAGATGGGGAAGCAGTTGCCACCGTGTTCGAAGCCGTATTTATCACTGAGACCGTGGTGCCGCCGGCGTTAGCAACGTAGGCGTATTCGCCGTTGGGCGTTACCGCCACAGCGGCAGGCTTGCTGCCAACGGTCACCGTCGCCGTCACCGTGTTTGAAGCCGTGCTTATCACTGAAACAGTACCGCTGCCGTAGTTTGCAACATACGCGTATTCGCCGTTGGGTGCTAAAGCCACATCCCAAGGACCGCTGCCAACGGTCACCGTCGTCGTCACCGTGTTTGAAGCCGTGCTTATCACTGAAACAGTACCGCTGCCGTAGTTTGCAACATAGGCAGTTTCGCCGTTGGGAGTTACAGCCACACCATTAGGATAACTGCCCACGTTTATTGTAGCCGACAATGTATTCGAAGCCGTATTTATCACAGAGACGGTATTGTTTCCGTAGTTTGTGACATATGCATATGCACCGTCAGAAGTTACAGCCACATTCTGAGGATTACTGCCCACGTTCACTGTCGCCGTCACCGTGTTCGAAGCCGTATTTATCACTGAGACCGTGGTGCCGCCGGCGTTAGTAACATAGGCGTATTCGCCGTTAGGCGTTACCGCCACGCCTACAGGGGTGTCTCCTACGGTCACCGTGGCCGTCACTGTGTTAGTAGCTGTGCTTATTACCGAGACTGTATGGCTTCCGGCGTTTGCTACATAGGCGTATTCGCCGTTAGGCGTTATAGCCACACCTACAGGACCGCTGCCAACGGTCACCGTCGCCGTCACCGTGTTCGTAGCTGTGCTTATCACTGAGAGCGTGGTGCCGCCTTGATTTGTAACATAGGCGTATTCGCCGTTAGGCGTTATAGCCACGCCTTCAGGACCGCTGCCAACGGTCACCGTTGCCGTCACCGTGTTTATGGCTCGGACTGGCTGAGGCAATAATGCGAAACTACAGAACAAGAAGAAGAGGACGAGAATGATGCCTGTTGCTCTCAAAGTCTTTGTTGCCCCTTGCTTCATTCTTTCACCCCACCAATCAAGCCCTTAGCTGATGTTAGGTGCATCTTCATTTCTTGGATCAAGATTCTAACTGCGTCGTAAGCTGCTTTGTCAAAGATGTTTTCAGGCATTTGTTCTTTGATGATTTTTTCGATTTTATCGTGCTGCAGGAACTGCTGTACTGCAACATGGAATTCGCGTTCACCCGCTTGGTTTAACAAGTCAATAAAATCTGGTTTGGCAGCCATAAAATACCGCATCGTCCAAGGGAAAAGGAGCAAAAACCATGATATAAAATTTGTCATCGCAGCGCTATTTCAAATGCCTGAAGAGATTACCATGTACAAGACGAAGTTTTATTCTGATTAGAAAGGCAATGCATTCAACTTTCTTGTGTTGACTTATTCTCCGGATACGAGACCCATTTTCTAGTTATGAGTGTTTCAATTTAGGGACAAATCAGCGAGATGAGGGCATTAAGGCTTTGAAATGAGCGGTTTTGTTACTCAATTGAGAGTGTTGAGGTCAACTCGTGAGTATTTTTCTTTTTAGCGGTTATTTTCTGGGCTTTTTTCCACATTATGTCAAAATAATCTTGAGCTAGATCAACTGCAGCCTTGTTGTCAGACCAAAGAGTGGGTTGGGGGTAAGGGGTATCTACTGAGGATGTGCTGAGCAGAATTTCTTTTCGATCCCAAACGCTAAAACCTACGTTAGGAGGCACTGAACAGAGTCTTAGGTCAAAACTCGGGTACTTCATTAAAGCCTCAAGTGGCTCTCCCAAGCGCTCGTTTGCTTCAGGCTTTGGTATGATGATTCTGAAATCTACTTTTCGTGTTAGCGCGTTTTCCAAAAGATGTGAGTAACTTGAGACCCAAGCGATCATTCTTCTTCTTAACGCCATAAAACAAATGGTCTCTTCGACGCTTCTGATCATTTTTTCAGCTTTAGCGTACACAGCGCTTCTGCTCGGAATAAGCTTGAACTGGGGACCCTCGGATATTTCATCTTTTTCGGTGACCCGCTTGAAGTTTTGGGTTAACGTGAGAGTTTTCTTCTGAAGTTCGGCGGTTTTCATTAATCTTCTTTGCATTAGTTCGGCGACACATTTTTCCACAGATATTCCGCGGAACTTTTCTGGCTTTGATATCGTTCTCTCCACAAACCCCTCTTTCTCTAACTGGGCTATAACACGGTAAACATCTGGTCTGGTAATTCCAGAGATTAAGGATATTTCATGTGCTTTAAGACTCCTTGATTTTGCCAAGGCCAAATAGATTTTTGCCTGTGAAACACTCAACCCTAGTTCAGTTAATGTAGAAACGTATTCGTCGGAATCTTTCACTTTAATTCCTCTGAAGCGCTGCTTTCAAGATATTGTGTCTGCTGTTCATAAGCTTTGTTGTAAGTGCACCTTCCACCTACAAGCTGTTAAATTTAAACTGACTCTAACTTGTGAACTGTACACATCGCGTGTACTATGATTTAAGGAATTGAGAAAAAAATGAAAAAAACAAACAAAATGTTAGCTCTCGCCATTGCAATATTCTTTGCAGTTTCAATGACAGCTTCGATAGCAACAGTACCGGGCGTTAACGCTCACACGCCAGCATGGCAAATTCCAACATACGCCTACATCTATGCATTTCCTAACCCCGTCGGCGTCGGTCAAACAATCCAGGTTTACATGTGGCTTGACGCAGTTTACGGAGCCGCAGGCGGATCAACCGCAGCAGTAGGCACAAACGGCAATACAGCAAGCGCCGCCCTCATGTCAAACACCTACCGATTCAGCAACTACAAACTAGTAATCACAGATCCAAACGGGCAACAAACCACCGAAAACTACCCAATAGTACAGGACACAACAAGCAGCCAAGAATACGCGTTCACTGCAAGCCAAGTTGGAACATACACCTTCAGCTTCACGTATCCAGGACAAGTCTATGGAGCCAACGGCGACGGCTACTTCAAATCAGTCATGATGGGAGATCAGTACCTCCCAAGCAACGCATCAACGACACTGACAGTCAGTTCATCCCCAATCCCCTCACCAGTAACCAGCTCGCCGCTTCCAAACGCATATTGGGAAAGCCCAATCTACGGTGAAAACAGCAACTGGTACTCAATCACCTCAAACTGGCTCGGTTCAGGCTCACCTGTACCAGCAGGCTACACAAGCTCAACGCTATTCCACGGAGACGGCGTCGGACCACTGACCTCACACCTTATGTGGACCACTTCCATGCAATTCGGCGGAGTCGTCGGAGGCAACTCATTCACGACAGGCGGGGAATACCCCGGCAACGGCCAAGGAGTCCAGTACTACGAAGGCTCAAGCTACCAGCCAAGATTCAGCAACCCAATCGTCATCGACGGCTACCTATTCTACACCAAGCCAATATCCTTTACAGGTCCAAGCAGCGGCGCGACAACCTGCGTTAGCTTGTTCAACGGACAAACCCTTTGGACTAACCCAGCGATGCCACCAATCTCATTCGGCTATGTCTACAACTTATGGGATCCTGACCAACACGGGACAATGCCGCCAGACCTTATCTGCGCCATAGGTGGAGGACTCACAGGTCTACCATCAATGTGGGAAGTATTCGATGCATACACGGGAATCTCGATGTTCAACGTTAGCTATGTTCCAGGCTTTGCACCACAGACAGGCCAAATGATCAACGGTCAACCTGCACTGGCACTCACCTACGGACAAACCATCGGCCCATCAGGAGAACCCCTCAGGGACGTCTTCATGAACTGCGGAACCTCAGCTAATCCACAATGGTACCTTGCTGAATGGAACATGTCAAAGTTGTGGTCCTACGACATTAACCCATTCACCGGCGGCGGAAGTTATTCACCGTCAGTCTTGAATGGGACTAACGTCATGGTGCCCAACCTGCCTATCCTGGTCACAGGAACAACCGGAACATTACCCTCAGGCGGAAGCCAATTCATCCCCTACGGCACAAAGATAACCGTTTTCGGAAACATCAGCTCCGCACAAGGCTATGCCCTGTCCCAGGCAAACCCGCTTGGCAGGTATGACTGGAACATTTCGGTCCCATGGCTGAACAGCCTGATACCTCAAGCAACAATGAGCACCGTCACGGGCAACCTCGTACCTGGAGTAGTACAAGGAACAACAACCGACGGCGTCTTTGCACAAGGCCCACTAGGTGGATCATGCCCAATCACTGTTGTAGGAACAGACTACGGCGACATGATGCTTCTCAGATACGGAGGACTACCAACAGGGTACAAGGGAACAAGCATAGGCTACCCGCAACTGCCATACACTCTGTACGCCATCAACCTGAACGCTTCCGTCGGCGCTGTCGGCTCGTTACTTTGGCAAAAAACCATCCAGCCGCCAGCAGGCAACCTTACTATACAGTGGGCAGGCATCGACTGGCAGACAAAAACCTTCACACTGAACTATGAAGAAACCATGCAATGGGTCGGCTACAGCCTCGTAAACGGCAACCAACTTTGGGGTCCAACCGCTTCCCAACCAGCCTTAGACTACTATGGCGTCGGCAACACAATGCTCAGCGTATTCGCCTACGGCAACCTCTACACAAGCCAAATGGCAGGCATCTGCTTCGCCTACAGCGACACCACCGGCAAACTGCTCTGGACCTACGGCAACGGCGCTCCTGGCTCAGATAACAGCACATACGCAGGCTTGGCCACACCCTACGGCGATTACCCGACAGCCATACAGTCAATCGCCAACGGAGTCGTGTACATAGCCACCGACGAGCACACAATCCTTAACCCCATCTACAAGGGCGCAACAACAGAGGCACTTAACGCCACCACAGGCAAACTACTCTGGGAATTATCAGACTACCCGTCTGAATGGTCAAGTCCAGGCTCACAGTATGTCGTCGCAGACGGATTCGCCACATTCATGAACGGCTACAACAACCAAATCTACAGCGTCGGCAGAGGACCCAGCGCCACCGCAGTCACCGCTTCACCATCTGTAACAACATACGGAGACAATGTAGTCATAAGCGGCACTGTTATGGATACTTCGGCTGGCACAAAGCAGAGCCAACAAGCAGCTGACTTTCCAAATGGTGTTCCATGCGCATCTGACGCTAGCATGTATGCGTGGATGGGCTATGTCTACCAGCAGCAACCAATGCCAACCAGCTTCACCGGGGTCCCAGTGACGATTTCGGTCATGGACTCTAACGGCAACTACCGTACAATAGGAACTGCAACCACCAACGAAAACGGCATGTATACTCTCACATGGAAACCCGACATAGCAGGAAACTACACGGTCTACGCCAACTTCATGGGCACAAACGGCTACTGGCCATCATCCAGCACGAC
>Ga0326728_10011769_pt1 | contig 19790 bp, 12 predicted proteins | sample MB3enrmetagenome_FD_207602 | JGI IMG/M metagenome (GOLD analysis project Ga0326728, IMG submission 207602) | Lab enriched peat soil microbial communities from McLean, Ithaca, NY, United States - MB31MN | ecosystem: Environmental > Terrestrial > Soil > Wetlands > Peat | place: USA: New York... | reverse complement strand
AACTCAGGCGAAGCTGGAAATTCAATCCAGCCAGGAGCGACGCAGTTGACGCTGACTTCTGGCGCGAATGCCTTGGCCATAGCTTGCGTGAGCATGTGCAGCGCGGCCTTTGAGGCGCAGTAGTGCGCGTGGCCGGCCCAGGCGTGTGAGGCGCCCAGCGAGCCGATGTTGACGATGCGGCCGCGGGCGGTACGCAGATGGGGCAATGCTTCGCGGGCGACGAGGAACGGGCCGCGCGCATTGGTTTCAAAGACCGCGTCCCATTGATCGAGGGTGAGGCTTTCGAGGGCAGCGGAGGCGAATACTGCGGCGTTGTTGACGAGCACGTCGAGGTGACCGAATGTGGCAATGACTGAGGCGATGGCCGCGCGGACGGAGGGTTCGGAGCGGACGTCGCACTGGATGGCGAAGGCGCGGCGGCCGAGGGCGGCAATTGCGGCAGATGTCTGCTCGGCCTCGAGCTGGGAGGTGCGCCAGGAGACGGCAACATCTGCGCCTGCGTGCGCCAGGGAGAGGGCGATGGCGCGGCCCATGCGCCGCGCGCCCCCGGTAACCAATACCGATTTGCCAGAGAGACATTCAGATGCCATAGCGAGAGCCATTCATGACATGGGATGCATGAAGATGGCGGTTCTCCTGATCCAATGATCTACACCCTGCAGCTTACTTGGGCTGGGGCTGAGGTTGAGCGTCGGGCTGGCTGTTGGGGTCGGAGGGTTTGGCGCCGGAGGCGGGCGGAGCGGAACTCGGAGGGTTAGCAGGCTTGTCACTTCCAGAGCCTGGGCCCGAGCCACTGCCCGATCCCGAGCCTGTGCCATTGTTCCTGTAAGTGGAATATTGTGCTCCGGGCCGCTTCATCCGGATCTCCATCGACATCTCCGGCTTGTCGACCTTGTAATCCGCACCGTAGGTCTGGAATCCGTTGGCGATGATTTGCAAGCGGACTGTATCGCCGATGGGGATGACATCGATGACGGCCTTGCCGTCCTCGTTGGTTTTCAGCTCAAGCGATCCCTTGTCTTTGTCGCCCTCGACGGGATGAAAGATGACGTGAGCGTCTTGAATCGGCTTGCCGCTCGAATCGCGCAGGACGGTAACCTCAATACGCGCGGAGGGCGGCGGCGCCTTGTATTTGCGCCCGCGGTAGTTGTTGTCGTCCTGAGCGTGGAGGGCAATGGAACCACAAGCCAAGCCGAGGCTTGCCACGAGAGCGCAAAAACGAAGGTGCGAACGGTGACGCATGAAAGTCATTTTACCGTGTTCCGACTCCTGAGACGAAGTGGGATTCAGCTGATCGGCTAGACTTGAATTGCAGAAAACGTGAAAAATGGGGCGATGACGAGCGCGGAAGTCAAAGGAGCTGAGGGCCAAAGGCGCAGGCTGGTGGCGATCAAGGTTCTGCACACCGCGATCTGGGCCTTCTTTGCCGGCTGCATTGTGGCTCTTCCGGCTGCAGCATGGCTGGAGCGGTTCCGTCTGGCTACGGTCCTTACCGCGGTGATTCTGATGGAATGTTGTGTGCTCGCGGTCAATCGCTGGCGCTGTCCATTGACAGATCTGGTTGAGAAGTACACGGCAGACAGAACCCCGGACTTCGATATCTACCTTCCACTTTGGCTGGCACGGCACAACAAGACAGTGTTTGGGGCGCTTTTCATATTGGGCGAGCTGATCGTGCTGGAGAGGTGGTTTTGGGCCCGATGACAGCGATTTTTCTGTTGAGCCGACATTATATGAGTCAAAGTCACTCAAATTTTACAATAGAGACACTTGACAAGCCTGGGTCGATCTACTATCTTTAGCAATTGGAAGGCGAGAGTGCTAGCAACCGGCTGGTGAGAGCGCTCACTGTCTGGATTCCTCAGAGGTAAGCACGCAGCCTCCTGAATCTCTTAATTTTACCCAATCACCAAGAGCCGCGTTCCGGGCGCAAACCGGTGCGCAGCAAGGAGAAGCGAAGCAATGGCAGCAACGGCAGCAAAGACAACGACGTTCACTCCGCTCCACGACCGCATTCTGGTCCGGCGGGTGGAAGAGGGCGAGACGATTCGTGGGGGCATCATCATCCCCGACAGCGCGAAGGAAAAACCCCAGGAGGGAGAAGTTATCTCCGTGGGCAAAGGCAAGTCGAACGACGAAGGCAAAGTCTTTCCGCTGGACGTGAAAGCGGGCGATCGCGTGCTGTTCGGCAAGTACTCCGGCACCGAGATCAAGATCGATGGCGAAGAGTTTTTGATCATGCGCGAAGAAGAAGTTCTCGGCATTCTGAAGAAGTAGTCGAGAAAAAGCCTCTAGCTACAAGCTTCTAGCTTTTAGCCGAAGGCACTCGACAGAGATTTGAGCAAACAGCCTCGGCCGGGCAAGCCCAGCCAGAGGCTAGAAGTTAGCAGCTAAGAGCTGCTTTTAGGAGATTTGAAGAAATGGCAAAGCAAATTCTGCATGGTGAGGATTCCCGTCAGGCGATTCTGCGCGGCGTAAACGTGCTGGCAGACGCTGTGAAGGCGACGCTCGGGCCCAAGGGCCGGAACGTTGTGATCGAGAAGAAGTTCGGTTCGCCCACCATCACCAAGGACGGCGTGACGGTGGCTAAAGAGATTGAGCTGAAGGACCCGCTGGAGAACGTGGGCGCGCAACTGGTGCGCGAGGTTGCCTCGAAGACCTCCGACGTTGCCGGCGACGGCACGACAACCGCAACTGTATTGGCGCAGTCCATCTTCCGCGAAGGCGTGAAGACGGTGGCGGCAGGGGCCAACCCGACGGCCCTGAAGCGCGGAATCGAGAAGGCCGTGACGGTGATCAACGGCACGCGCGACAAGGACGGCAAGTGGAACCAGGACGGCGCGCTGGGCAAGCTGTCGAAGCCGGTGAACGAGGGATCGGTGGCCCAGGTGGGCGCCATTTCAGCCAACGGCGACGAGGAGATCGGCGCCATCATCGCCGAGGCGGTGAAGGTGGTGGGCAAGGACGGCGTGATCACCATCGAAGAGTCGAAGACAATGCATACCGGACTGGAGACAGTGGACGGCATGCAGTTCGATCGCGGCTACCTGAGTCCCTATTTCGTCACCGACGCGGAGCGGCTGGAAGCGGTTCTGGACGAGCCCTACATTCTGATCTACGAGAAGAAGATCAGCGCCATGAAGGACCTGCTGCCCTTGCTGGAGCAGGTTGCGCGCGGCGGCAAGCCGCTGCTGATCATCGCCGAGGATGTTGAGGGCGAGGCGCTGGCTACTTTGGTGGTGAACAAGCTACGCGGCACCCTGAACGTGGCTGCCGTGAAGGCGCCGGGCTTCGGCGACCGCCGCAAGGCGATCCTGGGCGACATCGCCATCCTGACCGGCGGCAAGGCCATCACCGAAGACCTGGGCATCAAGCTGGAAGGCGTGAAGATCGAGGACCTGGGCAAGGCTAAGCGCATCACCATCGACAAGGACAACACCACGATCGTAGACGGCTCAGGCAAGCAGTCCGACATCGAGGGCCGCGTGAAAGAGATCCGGTCGCAGATCGAGAAAACCACCTCGGACTACGACAAGGAGAAGCTGCAGGAGCGGCTGGCCAAGCTGGTGGGCGGTGTTGCCATCATCAAGGTTGGCGCGGCTACCGAGACGGAGCTGAAGGAGAAGAAGGCTCGCGTTGAGGACGCTCTGCATGCGACACGCGCGGCAGTCGAGGAAGGCATCGTTCCCGGTGGCGGCGTGGCGCTGATTCGCGTTATGCCGGCGGTGGAAGCGCTCATCAAGACGCTCTCCGGCGACGAGAAGACCGGCGCTCAGATCGTGCTGCGTGCGCTGGAAGAGCCGATGCGGCAAATCGTGAACAACGCCGGCGAGGAGGGCGCGGTCGTGGTGGACAAAGTGGCCGAGTCAAAGGAGCCCAACTACGGCTACAACGCCCTGACGGGCAAGTTCGAGGACCTGGTGAAGGCCGGCGTCATCGATCCCACCAAGGTGACGCGGACGGCGCTGCAGAATGCGGCCTCAATCGCGGCCCTGCTGCTGACCACCGAAGCTCTGGTCTGCGAGATTCCAGAGCCCAAGACCCCGATGCCGGGCGGCGGCCACGGCGGTGGCATGGACGGAATGTACTAAGAGCAGGGACTGAGGGACTAAGGGACCAGGGAACAGCAAGCACAGACTAGCGCCGATCACTGTTGGAGCTGGAAACTTCGAACTCAAGCCTGACACCTGAAACCTGAAAACCTAGAAGGCCTCCAGCTTTGGCTGGGGGCCTTTTTGTTTCTAGAGGAATGATATTATTGGAATATATGGTATACTTAAACTAAGGAGTAATTCCAATGGAATCCACAATGCTTGTTGAAATGCTCATTGCGGACCGAATATGGGTCGCAACTGCTTTGTTACATCAACAGCATCCTTTGCGAAGTGATTTCACGAAAGACGAAATCAGGCAAAAACTCGCTGAGGAAGGACTACTGGAAGGCGTAAAAGAGGGGTCGATTAATGCCCATCTCAAGGAGCACTGTGTTGCAAATGTGCCGCCATCTTCAGGGAAGTATCGAATGCTATTCGAAACAGAGCCTGAAAAGTACCTTCGGCTATTTCGTCCTGGCGACCTAACGCACCCTGCGCGGATTCAGCGACGCAAGCCATCTAAGACAACTCCGCGCCGTGAAGAGATTCCAGCCAAGTATTGGCGATTACTAGATTGGTATGCCACTTGGAACGCGTCCCCCGATTCGCCAACACCTGCTGCTTCCACTCCGTCCTCCTCTGGCGGCGTCGCAGCTCCATGGGAAGACGATCCGTTAATCCGCCTCATCGGCTCCGGAAAGCATATCTGGGCCGATGAGCATGCTGACGAATACGTTGAGAATTTGCGGAGGGAGGACATTTGAGCAAGGTATTCTTCGACACGAATTTGTTTATCTACATGTTCGAGGGTCTGGAACCGAATCGCAGCCGCACGTTGGCAATTCGCAAGCGCATGCTGGACCGCGGAGACCGCATCGTCACCTCGGCAATGACGCTTGGCGAAGTTTTGGTCAGACCCACCAAACTCGGGCAAACCTCACTGATTGAACAGTACGACCGGGCAATTCGCTCCACTACCCAAGTCGTGAGTTTCGATGCCTCGGTGGCCTGGCGCTACGCTTCGTTGCGCGCGACCCACAAGCTGCGCAACGCAGACGCGATTCAACTGGCGTGCGCGGCGCATTTTGGAGTGGACCTGTTCATCACCAACGACACCGATCTGCACAAGCTCAATGTGCCTGGCATCGGGTTTATTGCACCGCTTGAGAGGGTGCCCTTGTAGGTTGCTGGCCGGGCACTGGCCCATGATCAGATCTATTTATACGCAAAAGGCCTCCAGCTTCGGCTGGGGGCCTTTTTGCGCAGCAAATGCTCTTTTGAACGGCGCGCACACACGCGCCGAGCGCTCGGCGTTGATGCAGGCCGCTAGAGCCGGATTGTCTCCGCGCTACATGACTGTGGCGGGTACGCTTGCGGACGCGATTCCTGTCTCACCGACGACGGTTTGTGGACGCAGGGATCGCAACCAGCCGGCAGAGAGCCAGGCACGCGGAATCACGAACTCAGACCAGCCACAATCCAGGCAGACCCGGATGTCTGGCGAGGGTGTCATGGGAGGATGACTTAACGTTCGGGGACTATTGCGATAAAGCCTAACCTCTGCCGGGATAAGGGAGACGGCGGCAGATTGGCACTTTGGGCAAACCATGGCGACACCTCAGGACATCCGAAAGGGACGGAGCCCCAAAAATGAATCTGATGGAATGATTCAATTTAACGGGATTGCAACACAGTTTTCAACAGGAACAAAACTGAATTTTAGACGAAAGCGATAATCATATTTACATATGGAAAATCTTTTTTGATGATACAAATACGTTGTTTTCGGGGCCAGAAGTCAAAGGAAATGAAGCGGATAGGCGATTGGACGGCAGCTCCGCGGGCCTCAAGAAAAAAGGAAGGGCTGGCATAGAGCCAGCCCTTCGGTTGAAGCGAAGTTGGTTCAGAAGGTGAGGTGCATCGACATCTCGACGACGCGGCCGCTGCCGATGGTGTTGGTGACCACTCCGAGCTTATTGCTTGAGGCGCCGGGCACGGTGTAGAGTTCATAGGCACAGTTGGGGGAACTGCCCGAACAGGTTTGGTTGGTACCGGCAGGTGTTGTCACCGTGCTGACGGGCACCGGCTGGACCTCATGCCCGTTGGTGTACTCGAGGGTTGGCACGCCTTTTCTATTCCCTAATTCGCTGTACCCGGGGTTGAGGGTGATTTCGTTGTTCGGGACATCGAAGCTCGGGGTATTGGTGATGTTGAAGACCTCGAACTGGTAGTTCAGGTTATAGCGTTCCTTGACTGTGAAGTTCTTTTGCAGTGTGATGTCGGCGCGGCGCTGCGGCCACTGGCGGAAGATATTGCGCTGGCCGGGAACGAACGTTGTCTCATAGACGTCGCAGAGCGGGCCCCCGCCGGGGCCGGCATTTCCGCCATCGGTCGTGGTATCGCAAGGCGGAACGCCGTTTTGCCCGGGACTCAATAAGGGAATGTAGAAGTCGTTGGCGTTGAGGGCAGGAGCATAGACGGCGCCGCCGGAGGCAGACAGCCTGGTGTACGCTCCGGACACTCCGGTTTTCGCCTGTGAAGGGCTGATGCCAGGCTGGAGCGGGAGCACGGGATTCAAGAGTTCGACGTTGGTGCCAAAGTACTGGCCTCCGACCGAACCTGAGTAGTCGTAGATGCTGTACGGCTGCCCGCTCTCGAGCACAACGATGCCGAGAAACGACCAGTCGTTGGTCACGTAACTCAACCAGTTGCCATGGCTCTTGATGGCATTGGGGACCTTGGCGATGAAATTGAAGGTCAGGTTTTGCGTTTCGTCGAAGTCAGCATCGGCGTAGGAGCTGCGCAGGTCGCTGGGATTGTCGCCGGTGAAGAAGAGACCGACGTCGGACTGTTCGTCCAGCGTATGCGACCAGGTGTAGGAGACTCCTGCCTGGATGTTATGCGACATCTGTTTTTCCAGGTGAGCTTGCAGCGCATCGTACGAGGACACGCCCACAGCGCTGAAGGAAGTAGAGTTCGGGTCGTAGCCGACGTAGGGGACGCGAAGATCGATGTTGCCGCCGCTAAACGTATCGTAGGGCTCATTGGCCATGTGATACGGGGTTGACTTGGAGCCGTAGCTTTTGGTGGTGGCATTGCTGATGACCTGCAATCCGTAAGAGTATTGCTGGCCGGAGTTGGAGCAGGCAGGAATGCCCTGATAGTTGTCCGGCGTGCATAGGGCAGGCTCATTGAAGGGCAAGGGCAGTACCTGATGCTTGCCCCGGTTGCCGACGTAGCCGATGTCGAACATAATGTCGCTTCTGGGCTGAAATTGCATATCGAGGATCCAATCCTCGGTGTAGGGGAGCTTGTTGTTGACGTTGTAGTTGCCGATAACCAGGGGACCATCGGGAGTGCCGTCGAGACAGTCATAGTCGTAGTTGAGGCCCGTCAAGCTGTGGTCGATGTTGTAGGTCGTGCAAGCATTCTCGATAGTGTTGATTGTGGGCATGAAGCTTGCAATGTTCGCCGGAGTCGTTGGAGCAACCGTTCCACTCGGAAACGGGTTGCTCAGCGAGGTTCCGCTCACGCTGCCGTTTACGCTGGTGTAGGCGGCAAAAGGAGCTTCCTCGGTGACGCCGAAGGGACCGCTGATGCCCGCGCCGGCCGGCGGGGAAAGGTATTGGAAGTATTGGCCGCGATCGTAGTACATGCCAGCACCCGCGCGCCACACTACCTTTCCGTTGTTGAACTTGGGCGCCCAGGCCACGCCGATGCGCGGACCGATGCCCCATTGCCGGCCCTTCAATGTGGAATCGCTGACCCCAGGAGTGCCATATAGCTTGTTGTTGCCGGCGACGATGAAACCGGAGTTGGTGACCGCGCTGGCTGTTGCCGAGTAGAGCGAGGGATCGAAGTTGAAAAGATTGCCGTGCTTTTCGCTAAGCGGACCGTCGAAATCGTAGCGCACGCCAGCGGAGATGCTGAGATTAGGCAGGACCTGCCATTTGTCCATCGCATAGGCGCCGATGTCGTGAGAACGGTAATAACGGTTGGAATTTCCGGCAAGGATGGTGCCGCTGTAGAGGTTGCCCTCCACGAAGTTGGCGAAGGTTTTTGTTTCCAGCTCCGCGTGGCCTTCATCGAGATTGCGGATATTCAATTGATCGTAGCTAAAGTTGGCGCCAACGGTGACGGTGTGCTTGCCGTGCGACCAGATCAGGTCCGAAGAGGGCGAGATGCGGTTTTCAAAGTAACCATCGTCGACAAACGCGGTATGCGGTCCGACATAAGAAGTAATGGAGTTGGAATTATTCTGAGCAAAGTTGTACAACTCGATACCGGGGAAGCTGTTGCCTACAGGCATCGTGATGCCCAGACTGGACGCAGTAAATGCCTCGCTGAAGTTGCTATAGACCTTCTGCCGCGAAAAACCGAGCAACTGCGTCCAATTGGTGTGCGAGCCCAGGTTTACCGCGTTGCTGAGCGAGGCTACCTGAGCTCCGTTGTCTTCAAATTCGGGAAACCCCGTGTAGTTACTGCTCGCGTAGGGGCTGGTGGTGGGCATGTGCTGGTAGAAATACTTGGCCGAGATATGGTCGGCGTTGGAGATGTTGTAGTCCAGGGAGGCAGTTGCCTGATCGCCTTTGAAGAGCGATGTGCCCACCTGCGCGGCATCGGTTTCTTTACTGGCGAGCTGAGCCGCGGCATTGGAATCCGCCGAAGGGATGAGGTACTGGCCGTTGGGCAGTTTCGCTTGCAGGATATCGACCGCAGCGCCACTCCAAAGATTGGTGTTTGCGCTACACGTCGATCCGGTAGTCGCGCAGGCGCTGGCGATACCGCTGAGGCTGCGGTCGTCAGTGAGGCCGGAGGGGACCTGGACCTGCGCCAGAGCGCCATATTGGTCGGTGGTGTAGAGGTGGTTATATCCGAGGAAGAAGAAGAGCCTGTTCTTGATGAGGGGTCCGCCCACCGTACCGCCCGCGACCCACTTGTGCAACTGCGGGTTTTCATATTGCGGAGCAATCGTGCCCAGCAATACATCCTGCTTATAGAAGAAAGGATCGGCGTTCATGAAGTTGGTGCCGCGCATGCCGTAAGCCTGCCCGTGAAGTTTATTCGTACCGCTTTGGGTGATCAGGCCGATGTGCGCGCCGCTGGTCTGGCCCTGTTGCGCGTCATACATCGAGGTGGTCACGCTCACTTCCTGCAGGAACTCGGGCGGGGGCGAAGCCAGGGCGTTGCCGTTGGAGCCGTAGACGGCAATATTGTCCTGGTACTGACCGCCGGTGGAGTTGCCCTCGCCGATGTTGAATTGATAGCGCTGCGAGGCTTGCTCGCTGGCGGTATTGCCGTTGAAGAGATTGGTTACGTCAACGCCGTTTACGGTCATGGTGTTCGACGTGGCGCGCTGGCCGTTGGCCCAGATGTTCTGGTTGCCCAGTCCCTGGTTGGTGCCGACACCGGCGATGAATTGCGAGGTGACGCCAGGGGCAAGAATGGCCAGTTGGGTGAAGCTGCCGGTGGCCAGCGGGGTTGCGGCAATCTGAGCTTTGTCGAGCGTGTAGCCGTTGGTGGTGTCGGTGGCATTCAGCATTGGATTCGCATTGACGATCACCGATTCGGAGACCTTGCCGACCTTTAGGGTGGCGTTAATGGTCCTGGCGCGGCCCTCCTGCACGAGCATGGCCGGAAAGGTTTCCGTCTCATAGCCATCACGCGTCACGGTGACTTTGTAGTTCCCGATCGGAAGATCGAGAATCTGCCAGAAGCCCGACTTGAGGGTCTTTGTACTCTCAGTGAGGCCTGTCTGCTCGCCGGCCGCTGTTACGGTAGCCTGGGAAACGGCAGCTCCCGAAGCATCCAGAACTGTGCCGTTCAACGAGCCAAGCGTTTGTTGCGCCAGGCCGGGTAATGCAGAACACAAAGCAAGAGTGAAAAGCGCCAGGGAGCATAATCCCGAGCAAATTCGGTGTAATGTCATAACTGCCCTCCAGAGTGTTGGTTTGTGTTTGACAGAAAACTACGTGAGAAAAGATGGGCTGCGCTGCCGTTGCGATGATGACGCAGAACGGGCAACGCGCCAGGCGCGGAGAACAAATCAAGCAGAAACCAGCCCCAAGGAGACGCGCTAAGCGCCGTGCGAGGCTCGGATGCCGCAATTTCTCCGAAGTGCAAGCGTACAAACCTTTGATGAAGGTGTGATGAATGGCGCGATGAAAACGCGTGGGCAGGGAACAGGCGGCCAGGGCGGTGACGGGGCAGGCCACGGCGGGGCAAACCTCCGCACGTCGGGGGGTCTGCCTGGCGATTCGATGGGGGGAAACGATCGCCGAGTGGCCAGTATCGAAGATCTGCTGTCATGTTCTCACGCAAATGCAATGCAGTCAAGAAATACAAATGCCTGAGAAGGCAAACCAATGGGCTGACGACAGCGAGAAGGAACCTTGCGATTCCTTTTCGCTTTTTTACGCTGGAGCCAACGTATCCTTGCATCCCGGTTGTACTGGAGTTGCGCAAAAGGCGTGCACGATGAAGGTCCATCAATGGGAAGTCCAAGGGTGCAGCTTTCCCTCAGGAGAAGACATTTTAGGACAGCGGCGGATGATTTTCCAAGGGGGGAAATGCAAAATAAGCATTGATTTTTTCGTGAATCGGGCAATTTGACCCCGGTTTTGTGGAAAAAGAGGGGGCGAGGAGAACCAGAGCAGTTTCAGGAATAACGGAAAGTCACCAAACTCTAAGGAAGGCCGTCGCTCCCTGTTGGTCGCGCCGACTCGGCTTTATGGCTTCGCTCTATACAACAATTCCTGAAACTCCTGTAGGGAACAAGAGAACGAGGCGACAAGGAATCCGCCGTAGCAGGGAGCTAAGGCTAAGATGCGTGGCGTGCCATTCTTTCGCGACTCGCTGGAGCGACCCTGAGACGAATGGGACCTGGAAATTGCATAGGGTGTTGAGGACCCAGACGATGGGGAAAATTAATGACCGCTGCCCCCCGCTGCGCGACCCCAGCGGAGGCGAAGACCGGTGCGGACGTTAAAGGGCAGGCTGGGGTAGCCGATGGGCGCGATGTGCTGATTGTCGAGCAGATTTTCAGCCTGGGCATAGATGTCCATCCAGGAGAACAACTGGAAGCTGCCGCCCAAATCGAGTTTTGCGTATCCATAGTCGAGATTGCGGTTGGGCAGCAGGAGCGAATTGGCGTCGTTGGCATCTTCGTATTCAAGATAGGTTGAGTCGTCACTGCGGCTGGCGAAGGCTGCTGTAAACACGCCGGTGAACTTGTGATCGGCGTAGGTGGCCGTAAAGAAGCCGGTGTGCGGCGGGCGGCGGAACGGCCGGGCTCCCACCAGTGGCGAGTAGGCTCCAAGAGGAATTTCCCCATCGTAGAGAATCGGCGGGATGCCGATCAGCGTCTCGTTGTCGCTCGAAAACGAGCGCTGCACGACGCCGTCAAGGTAGGTGTAGCCGCCGCGAAGAAAGAGGTTGCGCCCTAAGCCACTTTCCACCGAAGCCTCCACTCCCTGAGCGCGAAAGGCTTGCGTGTTGACGTCGAGGCCGGAGTTGTCGGTGTAGTAGGGGCCAAGCGCGCTCTCCAGCATGAGCATCTGGACTGCGGTCAGGCCGGGGATCAGGTTCGGCAAGAGCTGTCCGCCGACGGATTCGATCGTCTTGCCAAATTCGTTGTGAAAGTAGCTGGCGCGGAAGAGAACGTGCTCGCTCAAGAAAGTCTGCTCGACGCCGCCTTCGTAAGTGCGTGTAGCGGGAGCCGCGAGCGGCCCGATGTGCAGATTCGCGGCGGCGGATGCGTATCCGTTGGCAACGAGAAACGCAAAGAGCGAGGCAAATTGCTCGGTCAGCGCGGGCTCGCGCACCGCGTCGCCGTAGTTGAAAAGAATGCGTGTGCCGCTGAAAATTCCCGAGTGGGGACGGAGCACGTAGTAGGTCAGGCCGGCGCGCGGCGAGGTTTGCACGCCGAAGAGCGAGTAATGCTCCAGGCTGCCGCCGAGCGTGTAGAAGAACCGATTTTTGAAGTCGCCGTGCACCGCAGCAAGATAGTCGTAGTTGGTGCGTTCCTTGGACTCGTAGGAGTCGTAGGTGGGAAAGTTCTGCACACCGCGCTCGTCTTCAAAGCGAAAGCCGATGAGGCCGGCCAGGTGCGCCGTGAAGCGGTAATCGCCCTGATAGACGAGCTGGTCGCGGTTGTTGACGAGCAGATCGTTGTAGGTTCCATAGTCGAGCACAGCCTGGCCGGTGGCCGAGAAGCCGTTGGCGCCGGTAATGGTAACGAGTTGACCAATGGTGTCATATCCCGAGAGATCGCAACAAATTCCACTCATAGTCCACAAGTTGTATTGCTCGCGCTTGCGCGTCAGTCCGTAGCGAACCATATTGTGCATTGCGGCGGTGGTCTGGTTGTCGATCGCGGCGCTGACAAATAGATCCTGGTCTTTTTGCGTAGCGTTGTCGGCAACGTGATAAAAATCCCATGCGCTGGGGACGCCGGTTGCGGAGACGCCGTAGTGCGCTGTGCCGCGAATCTGCGTAGTGCTGTTGAGGGCCCAGCCCAGGTTGGCTGCGCTTGTGGCCACGTGGAACTCATCCATGGGCAGATCGTTGGCGGTCTGGAGCCAACTGAAAGCGCCCAGGTAGTCGAGCTTTTTGTGCGCGCCGGCGACCTCGAGTTCTTCGCGCGAGGTGAAGAGATTGCCGGCATCGCCCTGGAAAAGTAGAGAAGGAAAGCTCGTTGTGCCGTGGGGGGTGGTCAGGCTGACGACGCCGCTGCCGGCGCCTGCGCCGTAGAGACTGGAATCAGGACCACGATAGACCTCGGCGCTTTCGACAGCAGTTGTGGAGAGGGGGCCGATGTCGAATCGGTTGCCGAGGTCGCCCACGTCAACGCCGTCGAGCAAGATTTTGTTGTCGTCGGAGTCGCCGCCGCGGACAAAGAGCGAAGTCTGCGCGCCGAGCTGGCCGTCCTGCACGACTTCGGCTCCGGGCATGAGCCGTAGAACGCTCGTGAGATCGTCGCGCAGGGCGAGATCGAGCGGGCCGAGCACGGTTGTAGCGGCGCTGGTTTGCGGCTGCGGCGTGGGCGTCCCGGTCGCGGTCACGACGATCGACTCGCGCACCCAGGCCGGCTCCAGCACCAGGTTGCGCTCGATGGAGTCAAGCTGGCCGGCATAAAAGTCCGGCGTTTGCAACTGACGAAAGCTCTTGGCAGAGACGACGAGAAAGAAGCGGCCACTGCTCCCGGTGGTGATTTCGAAGCTGCCGTCGGCGGTGGAGACTGCCGAGGCAATGACTTTTCCGTTGCTCACAAGAGAAACGCTGGCGCCGGTAACTTTGGCGCCGGTGGCGTCAGTGACTATACCGCGGATGGATGCAGCCGAGCAGAAGATAGCACATTGGGCGAGAATGAACAGGGCGAACGCGCGGGCCAGGAAGCGGCTGGAAGCTGCGCGCAAGAGATTGGAAATCGGCATGAAAGCTCCTTCGTTCCGCTGGAAACGTGAAAGCGGTTTGGCGCGTCTCGGACCGGTCTCCTGACTTGCGCAATTTCCAGCCGCCTTCCCAAAGCCGAACCAGTGGAGTTCAACTCCGGTGGCTCAGTGGGCATTTCCGCGCTGTGCAGAGAGTCCCTGGCTGAGACCCCGGCTTCGTTCTAATGCCTTTATACGACGGGAACAGAAGTACGTGCGCTCTCAGTTGCGGGGCAGTGGCGGAATTTCACCGCCTTCCCGAACATCCTGACGATAGCGATGGCAAGTTGAGCGCACCGAAGGACTGCAGCAATGATGCTATGGATGCGTTTCCATGACATCAACTTTACAGCCAGGGTGGAGCATGAAGTCAAAGTAGGAGAGCAGGGCGCGGGCAACTGGGAATGGGGACGGGAGGCTGTTGGTCCACAGAGATGGTGACCCCGGCCTGATTCGAACAGGCGACCTACAGTTTAGGAAACTGCTGCTCTATCCATCTGAGCTACGGGGCCACGTTTATTACAAAGCACTTAGTGATTTTAACTTAACCCACAATACCACACATGCTAGAATAAGCCCTGTATTTGGATTCCAATGAGTGAAAGTGGGCGAAGTCATGACTACAAGATACCAGCGTGGGAGCCTCCGACGCGAGCCTCGGGCCGCGGGCGAAGTGTGGGTTTGGAGGTATCGCATAAACGGCGTGATGCGGCAAGAAACCTTCCCGGCCAACGAGCACAAAACCAAGTCAGAGATGTGGGTGCATCTAGCCCCGGCTGTCGCCATGCTCAATGGCGAGAAGATCGAACCGAAACCTCAAGCCGGAACCCTCACGGAGGTCATTGAGAAATACCGCGAGGACCACATGCCTACTCTGGAGAAATCAACGCAAGATGTGAACGGCTGGATCATCAACCAGCACATCGAGCCCAGGTGGGGGAGCTTCCGTCTATCCAGCATTCGCCCAGGCGATGTTGATGGCTGGGTGAAAACGCTCAAGCTTTCGGGCGTCTCAAAGGGTCACGTCATGGTGATCTTCAGACAACTTCTGAAGAAGGCGATGTTGTGGGGCCTGTTCCCGCCCGGATTCAACCCCCTCAGTTTGGTCACGGTGAAGGGATCGACGAAACGCGCGAGTGAGCCGGAGATCCTGACGGTGGATCAGGTGAACAAGCTCTTTGCTCAACTAGGGTACCCTTACAACGTGATGGTGCTCATCGCCGCCGTACTTGGTTTGCGTGTCTCTGAGGTAGTCGCTCTACAGTGGGAAGACTTCGATCTGGAGACCGGCGTTGTTTCGATACAGCGAAAGTTCACGCACGGCGCTCATGGGGTACCCAAAACCGCCCAGTCAAAAGCAAAACTCCCGATCGGCAAAGTTCTGCTGGAGTATCTGCGAGAACTGAAGCCTGAGGGCGCTACCGGCTGGCTGTTCCCGTCTCCCGTCACCGGTGGCCCACTCTCAGCCACCACGGCACTGACGAAGCGCATCAAGCCTGCTGCCGAGAGGGCAGGACTACCGGTGGTTGGGTGGCACGACCTGCGCCACAGCTTCCGCAGCTGGATATCATCTCAGGCACAACTTACGGTGCAGAAGGACATGACCAGGCACGCTGACATTGGAACGACCGCCAATATATACGGCCGCACGCCCGTAGAGGACATGCGGCCAATAGCTGATGCAGTTGCGAGCGGCATCAAATTCAAGCCGCCTTCAACCATTCGTGGATCCGGGTCCGACTGAACCTCCAGCGGTTACCGATCTGGCGGCCGGGAATCTGCCCGGCCGCGGCGTTAAGGCGGACGGTGACAGGGTGAATCCGGAGTATCTCACCGACTTCCGCCGCTGTCAGGGTGTCGTTGCTTGACACCGGTTTACTGCGAGTGCATTCCATTTCACTGGGCCCCTCTTGGGGAGTACCAACCCCAAAGTCCTCATCGTGACTGTCACTGGCTTTCATATCCTTAATCTCCTGGCCGAGTTCGGCCTAGTTTTATTAGGCGCCGCAGTTGAGGCATACCAAAGGCCCAAGGTTCGATTGCTCAGATTTGAGCAATGATGATTCTAAAGGCACTGTTCCATCAGCCGGCTCTCCCCTATTTCCACGATCTCACCTGTCGAGCCTGGCCGGAATCACCAAAACTACTGAGCTGGGAAAGAATATTGAAGAAATGTGAAGAATCTTTGCTCAAGCACGCCTGATTTCTGGATTCGTCCAGATAGTAATTAGTGAGGACATGTGGTACCCGGAGCTGGATGTCTGGTTCTGGTCCCACTTGTGAAATCCTAAAACTGTGACAAGCAGGCCAGGTGTTCCGGCAGTCAGCGTGCCGGGAGATCAAGCAAGTTGTCCATGGCGGCACCAGGCAGCGCGGTCACGAGCAAGAAGCCAGCGTCACAGGACTGCGTCAGTTTGAGCCCCGGTGACAGGCAAACTACTCCCGGCATGGCCGGATGAAAGCAATAAGCAGTAGCATTCGATTCCAGCATTTGTAGACCGGCCTGGGCTGCAGTCTCCTCGCCGGGTTCTGAGCGTAAACCGAGTGATGCGGGAATGACCCGCCGGCGTGGGAACGTGGTTGTGCTCTTCCGACATTGACCGGAACTGAGGCTTGAGTGGGCGTAAGCACCCAAGCAGGAGACCACAAGACAGCGCCAGTGACAGTGAAGGGGTGAGTGCGAAGTTAACGGTTTCGCGCTTGCGGTCGGTATCCTTGCTCGGGCTTGCAGCCCCGAGCCCCGCCGATTGTCTTGGAACCAGCACGATCTCCATGCCGCGGAGCCTCGCCGTTGAGGACAGGCGGATCCCTCGTCTCAGTTGTGGTCTGGTCGCCGAAGGCGACAATCCACTTACGCGAACCCGTCCTTCTTAGTACCCATGCAGGGGGAACGGTAGGAATTGTGTCCCTGAACTCGTTGTGGTCTTGTTAAGTACAAGTAATACTATAACTTAGCATATAGCTCAGAGGTATTAAGCGTACTTGTTGAAAGTACAATCTCAATACCTGCCCGACCGGCGCACAGGGCCGTCGGGCGACATGCTCACAACCTGCTCAGAATTGGGGGTGTGCCCAACTTTGAGCACACCCCAAGTTTGGGTTCAGTGCTGGCATTCACGAATACCAGCCCATGATCCAGGCGCTGGCGGGGCTGGCTACAAGCCACCCCGCAGCGCTCCGATCTCAGTCCGGAATGGTGACGGATTTCTCTGTAAACCATTGAAAAGGGAAGGGTAGTGCAATCCCTTGTCCAGGCCAGCCTGAGCCAGGTGTCAGCGACCCGCAGCGGGTTGATCGAGCTCAAGCCATAATTCAGAGTAGATCGCCTTTAGAATCACCATTCCTCAACACTAAGTCTGCCCTGGTGCTGACTTCCTCGCTGCTGGAGTCTGACCTTTGAATCAGGTCTCCTTTGAACTGGGGATACCCGGTGCCGGTTGAACGGAGCCATCGCCAGGTCTCCTGTACCTGGTAACGTCACCTCGCATGGTTATAACTGGATGAAACTAAAGAGGATCCAAATTTGGACCCGCTTCAGTCACCGGCTGCCCTGGCGGATACTATCGTTGGAAACTGCAGGGAAAGTCGATCCACCGTTCGCCGGCCAGTCTCGGGGAGCCATCCGCCCGCATTGAGCTGACTTTTCAGCTGATTACCTCAGCTGATTACACTCAGCCCAGAATTGGGCTCAGTGTTCTAGCGGCTACTGCGCCATGGCCAAGAAACAGAAGAGCGGTTCAGACGTTTGACCATAACTTATTTAGAATCATAATGACTCAAATTTGAGCCATCTCCAGGTCTCCTGAAAACTCAGGATACCCTGTACTGGCTTGATCGATTTGACAAGTTTTAGATCCCTTACCTGTGCTCGCCGCTGGCGAGCTTCGCAACGGGGCAGGTGTTTGTGGTGGATGGCGGTCAGACAGCTCACTAATCGGCTCGGCGCTACCGGTGACGGTCTTCCCGGCACCCGATTCTTGAGGTAACTGCTGTTGTTCGATCGGTCTCGTGTGCAGAAGCGCACAGCACTTGCTGCATCTGCCTTGGCTGATGCCGGCTACGGCGATGTACTCCTTGAGGTAAAGGTCGAGATCGTGGTGGGTAGGCATCTCGTGTTCCTTGCCACCCTTTTCATGGAGCCGCGCCCAGCCCGCCCCTGCACAAGAATTCCTCGACGCGCATGGTGATCGCCGCCCCCACCCGCTCGAAGGTGTAGACCTCGAAGAACGCGGTAACCAGCTGCTCAACTTCCTGCTCGGGCAGCTCGTTCACACTGGTCGGCCCAAGCCCGGGCCGCCGCCGCTGGCTGGGTAAAGTCAGGCAGCGAAAGAACGAGCTGAGCCTCGAGATCCTACCAGCTATCGATGATCTTGGCACGAAGCTCAACACTGTAACCAGAAACAAGAATCAAGCATTCACGCTTCGGTAGCTGATATTCCAACACGAATCTGCCCGACCCGTCCTTGTACTCAGCCGAAAACTCGGCTGAGTCCAACTGTAATGCTTGCAGCATGTTACGAACGTCTACCAGTACATGCGTATGACGCTTCTTTGTCAGCTTCGCGATCTCACGACTGCTCATCGTAAGTACCGGAATGCCGGTGCCATCACGGCAGTCCAGGCCTCCGGCTCTCAGCAATCTGCCGGGCGATCCAGTCGTCGATCTTTGCCCCACGTGGATATACCGCGCATCGGGTTCATTAGCGGCTTCGAACTCCTGATGTGAAACTGGGCACAGAGTACATGAGCGGGCTGTCCGCAGAACGGGGTCTAATTGCAGTTCCCTCCGCCAAAGGAGGCATCGTCCACAGCTTGGAGATGCGACTCAGAGAAGCGTTGAACGCCGTCAAGCGGCGCCGACCATGGCCGGGCACCAAGTCTCAAGGGATCAGATCACGTGCAAAGGTTGCAGCTCTATTCATTGTTCCGGGGGCGGCTCACGCCCGGAACGACGAACTACGGAACCTCGTCAAATTGACGTGTACCGATGGGTGTTACAGAAGGTACACGACACCACCGGCTGGATAGCTGATTTCTCCATCGGGTCCGGTTGTAGGCAGATTCAGCTGTTTGATCGTCGTGATTCGGTAAATCTCGCGAAGTCGGTCTTTGGTTACCCCAGGAGATCCATCGCGAAGAAGACCAGAGTATTTCGAAAAGACGCGCTTCGCGTTGCCTTTTCGATTCAGCCTCGCCCTAACGGTTGCCTCGCCAAGCTGCTTCACGACGGTGGCAAGGCCCACACTCATCAGCCATTGCTGGGGGCGCCATTCCTCAGTCGACACGTATTCAGCGTCGGTCTTTCTGCAAACCAGATTCGGGAAAGGGTCTGTTTCAGCCGCATGCTCAAAAAGTCCTCCTAAAGTTAAAAGGTCCTTCGGGATTGACCTCCCGGAGCATTGACGTTCTACCCGGGTTATCGTCGGCACGGGATCACCAGAAAGCATGCCGGCATATAGGACGTCAGCGCCACGCGCCTGCTTTTCGGCCACTCGGTCGTAAATACGATAAAGGTCAGTCCGCTTGCCAAAAACAACAGAGGTCACAGAGCCCTTCGAACTCTCAGCCTTGCATACCTCGTACGACTGCGACTTCCTTTTTCTCTTCACCCTACTGTGTCGTCTGAACCACTCCACAGTAACGCCATTAACGTCTGCGGCGAAATCAATGCGGGCAATCTGGACTGACAGTGCTTGTTCTCGCGTTATCTTGAACAACCACGTAAGCCTCGACAGCAGATCCTCTGCAGTGAACAGCCGAGTAGGGGTAAAGTCGAGCTTCCAGTGCCTTTTCTCTTTCGCAACCGGAACTCCGAAGTCATAGTGGATCCGGAGTGCAAGTCGATCCGCGTCCAGAGTTTGGGCATAAGGCGAACCCCTTTTTGCACGCCGAACGGGGTACTCGCGCCAGTTTGCTGTTCGCCTCGGTACGCTCTCAGGTACCCGCAGTTCAAGTTTGTCGATCATTGTCTCTTCCCGCGACTTCGCTCGTATTGCATCAAATGATGAACCTTGTCGCCGAATACCAGCATACAGACTAGGCGGCGAGCAGGAAATTGGGCGGACGGCGATTAGAAGATTACTGAGCCTCTATTCTCCGTACTGGCGCTATTTCTACCGCAGCTCGGCGACGCAAGACAGCTTGCGCTCAAACTCCAAGTGCAACATTTCTGAAAGGGAAAATGTTGCATGGGGAAGAACTACAAGCATCTGTTGTTGGAAGAGCGGGCCTTGTTGCAGACGCAGTTGGAGATGGGCTGGAGTCC
>Ga0326728_10011768_pt1 | contig 19791 bp, 16 predicted proteins | sample MB3enrmetagenome_FD_207602 | JGI IMG/M metagenome (GOLD analysis project Ga0326728, IMG submission 207602) | Lab enriched peat soil microbial communities from McLean, Ithaca, NY, United States - MB31MN | ecosystem: Environmental > Terrestrial > Soil > Wetlands > Peat | place: USA: New York... | reverse complement strand
GCAAATGAATTTTTGATGATTTCAAAGAGCTGCATGTCCGAAGCCGTATCCACAATAATATTGGTTCTGAACCCTTTCGGGAAACCGGCATCAGCTAACAACTGTCTGGCAGCTGCCGGGTTATAGGCATATTCGTCTTTCAAATCCTTCGGCCACTCCTCGTAAGGGAAACCCCATCCCTTCATCACCTTTGAAAGGTGGCTGGAGAGCACCGCAGACGGATAAGGTGAAATCGTGCCGTGATAATGATCCCGGGCGATGGCCGGCAGGTTTAACGCCATCTGCATTGCTTTGCGGACCCTGATGTCGTTAAAAGGCGCTTTATCGTTTCGCGGCTGTACCGTCACTGCCTGCGTCGTCGGATTAAGTATCACCTGGATTTCCGGGTTTGTCTTGCGGATCCCCTCCGCCTGTTCGTAGGAAACCCGGTCCATGATATCAATTTTGCCGGCCCGCATCGCTTCCAGCGCGGCGTTATCGTCCGTAATTATCTGATATTTTATCGAATCCAGATATGGCACTTTATTCTGCGGATAGCGCTGGTCATATCCCCAATAGTTCGGGTCTTTGACCAAAAGGGCTTCCTGATGGGCGACAAAATTCTTTAAAATAAACGGCCCGGTGCCGACGGCATGATGCCAATCTGACAGGTCGCCCCACATTTTCACCGCTTCCGGATTCTCGATGCACTGCCGCTGCATCACGCCGTGCAGGGCCTCCATGATGAAATCCGGATTTTGCGCTTTCCATTTGAACTCAACGGTGTATTTGTCCAGCGCTTTTACCGAAATCAACTCGGTAAAATAAACCTCTACCGGGTTCGGGCTGGGGTTAGGGTACCCGCCGAGCCCTAAAAGCCGGTTATAATGAAAAACCACATCGTCCGCTACGAATTCGCGGCCGTTAGCCGGCGGCAGGTTCTGCCAGTTAATGCCTTTACGTAAATGAATTAGATGTGTTCCCGGCGTGGGGAATTCCCAGCTTTCGGCAAGCTGCCCGGCTAAAAATTTAGTGGGGTGCCACGGCAGAACAAAATCCCACACCTTCGGGTCAACTGTCCAGTCGTCAGAAACCAGCCTTTCCATCCAGCCGCCGTAAATACTGGTAAAAGCTTCCCCGATATAGACATCAAAATTCTCAATATTCCGGCTGGCCCGGATGGTCAATTGACCGCCGTATTGCGGGGTGCCCAGTTTATCCCACCAGTTGCCCGTAGTTGATTTCGTTTTCATGTTATCTCCTTGTTATATATAACGGTATAAAGAAAATATATTAGGTATTCCGAAAATTATCGTCGTAAGCACTATGGATGGTAATAATAAGTTGCGGAGGCTTTTTCGCTGCCTCCGCAACCATTTTAATTATTATTTTCCGGTTACCGGGTTTTTATAGTGGTATGGGAAAATATAACCGGATGGATAATGCAGGAAAGTTGTGCCCGGGCCGGTAGGCGGTTTTTCCTGGTGCGGCGGGTTCGCCAGGTACGGCGTCTTCACCCAGCCTTCGTCCAGCGGGCTGCTGATGATATCGTTAAAGAAGAGTTTCTTGATTTTCCAGATGCCACCTTCTTTCACGTATTCATTTTCCCAGATGCCGCAGCCGATTAAAGCGCGCAACTGTCCGCCACGGCGCAGTGCGCCCAGGAAGTAGCCGTACCATCGGCCTTTGCCATTTTTACCGTCCGGGTCAAGATCGACAATCCCGGAAAGCGGCATCAGGATATGCAGATATTCCGGCGGCGCCGTTTTTACACCGTTGAAAGCGGTGTAGTGGCCGGCGAAGTTAAACGCCTTCTCCACACCTTCCCACCCTTTATACTGACCGGCGTCATTAATCTCGATTGTGACATCGGGACGATGCGAAAACAGCCCTTTTAATTCTTCTTCCTGCCAGTGTTCGAGGTAATAACCGTACGCGCGCTGCAGTTTTTTAATCGCTTCGATATCTTCGGCTCGCGTCACCCGGGCTTCCTGTCTGGCCACGGTTTCAGTGAGTGATTTTACCTCTGCTTCCAATTCTGCTGTTTTCATTCGCGGCCTCTTTTCCCCCGGTGTCGTTATTTCTTTTTATATTCTTCGCGGTATTCGAAGACAACTCCGCCGGGATTGCAGTCAAAATAGCACCATTTTTCGCCGTTAAACTCGGCGGCAACCAGCAGTTTGTGTCCTTTCTGCTGCGTGGTGGTCATCATCTGGTCGTAATTGGATACGCCCAGCGCGACATGATGGATGCCTTCGCCTTTTTCAGCGATAAATTTGGACCAGATGGATTTGTCATCCAGCGGCTGTAGTAATTCAATCGGGAAAGCCCCGAATTTGATAAAAACTAGTCTGACTTTGAACGGTTCACCGTAAAACATCTCTGATTTCTTGGGCGCATAGTCAAATACTTCGGGCGTGCCGATATCCCAGATTGACGACAGCATTTTTGCGGTCTTTTCCGCATCCTTAACCGCGATTCCGACGTGGCTCAGGTTGGTGAGGGGGATATTCCCCATCTCAAGTTTCCAGTTTACCATTTGTTTTTCTCCTTATTCGTTTTATTTACCGTGGTTGTTTTTAAGATTATTCTATTTCCCCGTCACCGGGTTTTTATAGTGGTAAGGGAAGATATAGCCGGATGGATAGGTCTGGGCATGGGTATTGGGCCCGGACGGCGGCCTGTCGTTGGCCGGCGGATTAGCCAGATAAGGTGTCTTTACCCAGCCTTCGTCCAGCGGACTGCTGATAATATCGTTAAACTTTAACTTCATAAACTTCCAGATGCCGTCTTCTTTGACGAATTCGTTTTCCCAGATACCGCAGCCGATTAATGCCCGCAGTTGTCCGCCGCGGCGTAAGGCACCCAGGAAAGAACCGTACCACCGGCCTTTGGCGTATTTGCCATCTGGCTCGACGTGAATAATCCCGGCATTCGGGATTAAAATGTGCAGATATTCCGGCGGAGCCGTCTTCTCGCCGTTAAAAGCGGTGTAATGGTCTTTGAATTGAAAACTTTTCGCGACAGCTGCGTATCCTTTGTATAAACCGGTGTCATGGATTTCCAGTTCGACATCGTCGCGGTGGGACCACAAGCCAATAATCTGGTCTTCCTGCCAGTGTTCCAGGTAATAACCGTAGGCGTTCATTAATTTGTTGATGGACTCGATGTCTTCCTGGACCTGCAGCCGGGCTTCCAGCTTTTTTACTGTTTCTTTAAGGTCTTTAACTTTGGTCTCTAATTCTTCTTGCTTCAAATTTATCTCCTTGTTGGTAGCGATTATTTTTTACTGAGAACCATGCACGTTTAATAGAGTCATAATTTTTAAATTCACGTGCAGTATAGCATCACAATTTTTCTTTGTCAATTCAAACGCTATTCGCAGGTTATCACACGGAGGACGCCGGTGTCTTCTTCCACCCATAGACCACGGCGGAAAATTTCATCGCCGTTGCGGCGCCGGTCGGCCACAAATTGCCCGTTTTTATCGAAATGCCCTTCGTCAGCGGTGACGATGTAGCCGTAGACTTTAATCATTGATTCGGTAACCAGTTGATAAGATTGCAGCGTATTGCCGGTTGGTTTATGTCGCAGGAAAACCCGGCAGTGCGAACCCACCACGTAGAATTCATTGGGACCGGCCTGAATTATCAGTCCCCGCCCGACTTTCATTTCCGGCTGCGGATGCCAAACGTATCCGGTGGCGTGCCGCCAGTCTGAACCTTGAGGCCGTGTGGTTCTTTCGCCCCATTCGGCGATGCACATCCAGCCATCCATATCGATGTATTGCGCGGCCTGTTTATATTCCTGGATAATGGCGTGAACCCACCCAGTCCCCTGGTATTTCAACAGCAGCGGGATGGCAGAAGATACACATCTGAAATTCTCGACCAGCGCCTGATATTCGGGGCGTACCTCGCAATTTTCGTCGGCGATATAATTTACCCCGAAAAAGAAGTTGCCGGTCAGGTTATACTGTGCAATGCCGCGGAACATGTTCAGATCACCGGCGGATTCAGGCGTAAAATACGGATTATCTTCACGGGAATAATTGGCGGCGTTGTATTCATAGCCTCTGGAATCGTCAGGGTAGTTGTCGGGCGCGACAAAATCGATGTGCGGTGCCATCCATTTGTAAATATCGAGCACTTTGGTCACAGCTCCACCGGATGGATATGCTTCCCCGGGAATCGGCCACCAGTTTCCTTCCATCATCCACACGTTCACAAACATCGGCAGGCTGATAATCGCTTTACCGGCCTCGGCGAGTGTGTCGATATAGGTCGCGATGCTGAGAGTGGTCATGAATTCGCCGCCCTGCCATCCGAACAAATCGGTCCAATTGCCGGCTTCTTTGCCGCCTTCTTTTTGCCAGACGTCATAAACCCGGCCTTTGCCGGCCTTTTTCATCGCGGTAACCAGCTTTGCCGGTACCGGGGCTTCGAAAACAGCCTGTCCTTCTGGTCCGTAATCGCGGTCGCTTCCCATAATCCCGGATTCATTTTGAATCTGGATGCCGATGACGGTCTGTTCGGTGCTGTCCTTCAGCTTCAAATACTTGCAGAAGGCCACAAAAGCCTTTTTATCGGCTTCCAGATTTTCCTTACAGTGGGATGAAAGGTTCCAGACGTCTTTGCCGTTCTGCGAAATCACCCGCTTGAACCTTTTCGGATTGGTCTTGACCCAGGCCGGCGCGTAATCCATGTTGCCGTTTTTCCAGGTCGCGAACCACAACAAAATCAGTTTTACTTCAAACCGCCGCGCGCTGGCCAGCAGCTTATCCACCATCGTGAAATCAAATTTGCCTTCTTCGGGTTCGACAATGTCCCAGTACACCGGGATTTCCAGCGTATTGCCGTGCATTAATTTGATTACTTCAAAAGCCCGTTCGGATTCGCTTTCGTTATAACCGCTGGAATTGGTGGACTGGCCGCCCAGGGGAAAGAAGGGTTTGCCGTCAACTTTAAATACGCGTTTTACTTCTATCATTCTCGTGCCTCATTTTATTGCGAATCATTGATTTTATGTCCGCTATTCGCAAGTTATTACACGGATGACCCCGCAATCCGGTTCAACCCAGGCCGCCGGGTCTACCTCGTCGCCGTTGCGGCATTGGTCAACCACAAACGTTCCTTTCCCATCGAAATGTCCTTCGTCAATGCTGACTATATTCCAGCCCGGCATTTTCGGCGCAAAATCGGCAATCGCCAGACGCGGGTGCAGATTTTCTACCGCTGATTGAGGACGCAGGAAGAGCCGGAAATTAGCCCCAACCAGATAGAATTCGTTTTTACTCGCCTGAATAATCAGGCCGCGGCCGCGGTTGCTGTAGGAAGGGACTTTCGGCGCTTCGCTTTGCTGGTGTTGCCAATCCTTGCCGTTGTATCCGCCTTTCCTATCACCGAATTCAACCAGTGCGGAATAACCGTCAAAATCCATAAGCACTGATGTTGCTAGGTCTTCCTGGATTACGGCGTGGATTTTCCCGGTGCCTTGATATTTCAGTAACAGCGGAATAACTGCCGCGGTGCAGCGTAAACTATCCACCACACTCTGGTTTTCCGGACGCACGGTGCCGTCCGGCGTTAGAATCCGCTCGACACCGAAGAAGAAATCGCCGAGGCAATTATATTCCGCAATTGAACGGAACATATTCCAGGCATGCGCGTTGCCGGCGGCTCCCGTTTCGGGATTGAAGAACGGGTTATCATCGCGTGCATAGGCTGTACATACCGCCTCATAGTTCTTCGTATCGGCCACATGGGCGTCCGGCGAAATCATGTCGACATGCGGTGTCACCCATTTATAGATATCCAGCACTTTGGCGACTGCCCCACCGGATGGATAAGCCTCCCCCGGAATCGGCCACCAGCCTTGTCCCATTAACCAGACATTGATGTACATCGGTATATCGTAGTCTGCCTTTCCCGCCGCCGCGATATTATCGATGTAAGTAGCGATGCTCCAGGCAGTCATAAATTCACCGGCTTCCCAGCCGAACAACTCCGGCCATGTCCCGGCGGCTTTTCCGCCGGCTTTTTGCCACATTTCGTAGACATAGCCTTCGCAGGCTTTCCTCATCCCGTTCACGACTTTCGCCGGTACCGGGCTGTCGAATACCGCCTGTCCTTCGGGACCGTAATCGCGGTCGCTGCCCAGAATGCCTGATTCATTTTGTATCTGGATGCCGATAACGGTCTGTTCTTTGCTGTCATTGGATTTCAAATGTTTGCACATTGCCGCAAAGGCATTTTTATCAGCTTCCTGGTTGGCTTTACAATGCGAGGAGAGATTCCAAACCGGGTTGCCGGTTCGGGAAATCACCCTTTTGAAGCGCTTCGGATTGGTTTTCACCCAGGCCGGGGCATAATCCATATTCCCGTTTTTCCAGGTGGCAAACCATAATAAAATCAACTTCAGCTCATATTTCCGTGCACTGGCAATCAGGTCATCTACGCTGGTAAAGTCATATTTTCCCTCTTCGGGTTCGCACTGGTTCCAGTATACGGGTATCTCCAGGGTATTGCCGTGCAGTATCTTCACTGCCTTAAAGGCTGTTTCAGAATGTTTGTCATTATAACCGCTGGAATTGCATGATTGGGCTCCCAGCGGGAAAAATGGTTTGCCATGTACCTTAAATACTCGTTTTACCTCAGTCATTAAAAACCTCCTTCTGGTCGTACAAATGATTATAACCGATTCTATCCCAGCGTTCTACCATTACTTGCCGGCAGATACCGCCGTCTTTCCGCCATGTTTCCTATTTAAATCGTAGTTTTCAGATATGCCCGCAGCGAGGATGCGAATTCTGCATATTGCCACTGCCGGACATTGCCGTTAATATTTTCGCGGTTAATTATGTCCGGTTCTTTAGCCAGTTGCTGCAGGTGGGGAGTCGGCCAGAGCAAAGCCGGGTCCAGTGCTAATTTTGCCGCGATTGAAGCCCGCCACGCTTTCAAACCGGCGAAGCGGCGCAGTTGTTCTGCGGGCATCGGTTCGAAACGAACATGCGGCAGCGGTTTAACCGGCGGCGCAGCTAATCCGTCACGTACCGCCTGCTGCAGACCCGACCTGAACCGCGGCAACTGCGAGATGCCGTGAACCTCCGAGATATTAATCCCAGGGATTGCCGCCACTTTTATCATTGCCTCGTCCGGCATCACAAAGAACGGTGGTTGATGACGTCTCAATGCTTCTTCTTCCCGAAATAGAAAAATACTGCGCAGAATTGCCAAACCTCGTGCATCCAGGTTCTCCGCGCCCTTAACAGTGCGGAAGGCATTCTCCATATCGGTTGGACTAAATCGTACTTCTTCGAGGTGGGTAAATTCTTCCGCCACCCATTCCGTCCTCCCCAGTGTTTTTAGCCGTTTTTCCAGTATTTGCTGTAATGCCAGTAGATGATGGACATCACCAGCCGCATAATCAATCGCCTCAGCCGAGAGCGGCCGCCGTCCCCAATCAGCCGTTTGCAGCCGCTTGGATTTGATAATATTTATCCCTAACAAATCGCGGAGCAGCGCGGCCAGTCCCACTTCTGTCAAACCCGCAAACCGGGCAGTAATATAGGTATCATACAGGTTATGCACCCGGAATCCGCAGTGCCGGTCGAGGCTGCGGATATCGTAATCCGCGCCGTGAATCACCTTCATCGTGGCTTTATCCGCCAGGACTTTCCGCAGCGGCTCGATATTTTCGAGGGTTATGGTATCAATGATGTATACATTATGTCCGGTGGCTATTTGTATCAGGCAGAGTTGCTCGGGATAATGATGACGGCTGTTCGACTCGGTATCCACCGCAATCGCTTTCGTCCCCGTCATTGTGCGGACGGAATCGGCAAGCTGGTGGGAATCTGTCACCATTTCAACGGGTAAGGGAAAAGTCATCTAACATCCTTTATTCGGGCCGTAATAAAATCCGGTTATCATTTCTTAATTTTTATCATACTCTTAATATTATCATCCGGTCAGTCTAGCTTATCAACCGGACAATCCGACTTATTCCTAAATGTTACGCTGCCGTTTCCCCGTCAAATGGGTTTGCTTCTGCGAAGCTGCTGTTGTAAACTCAATGCATGATACAGGTCACGTCTGCGATTGCGATTAGAGAAGACGAACTAAAAGAAGAATTCATCCGGTCTTCGGGACCGGGCGGCCAGAATGTCAACAAAGTTTCGACTGCTGTCCGCCTCCGTTTTGATGTTTTCAAGTCACCATCAATTCCGGATAATGTGCGGCTGCGCTTGATGACATTGGCCCGAGGAAAAATCACCGCGGAAGGTATCCTTGTCATTGACGCCCGCCGCTTCCGTACTCAGGAAGATAACCGCCGTGACGCGCTCGAGCGTTTGCTGTTATTACTGCGGAAAGCCTCACTGACACTCCCGATTCGCCATCAGACTAAACCCACTTACGGTTCAAAATTGCGCCGTTTGGATGCTAAACACCATCGAACTGAAATCAAACAATCGCGGCGGCCTAATATTCCAAATGAATAATTAACATCGGTCAAATAAATTATTATGTCTAGTATCCGTTATAAACATTGACGGATATTAACTGAAACATCCATATTCCCCCTTTTGTCCCGTTTAAATGCATGATATTTAACTTCCAAACTTTTTCCTCCGTATTCATTTGAACCGCAAATATTCATCATGCCCGCTCGACTATCAGCCCATGCGGCTTTATCCTTTCTTCCTATTACTAACGGATAAACAAAACAAGTACTATCAGTTCATTTCCTGTAACGATATTTAATTTTATATTGATAATAACTATCCCCAAAATGACGGGGTAAAAAAGGCTATTCTCGATCGGAGGAGGCCTTTTTATTTAGTGAATCCCTATTTCAATTATCGGGTACTTATTATCAATAGTTTACAGAAAAATCAGCTGTTGTGTGAGGCTAAATATGAGTCAAATAACTGACCTTTTACTTCAGGAACGGTATCCGGAACTCTGGCAATTGTGCTGCGGTTTTCTCGACCTCAATCTTGAGCAATTCATGAAAATACAGGAACAGCTGTTACTGGAGCAATTAACCTCACTTCAGAAATGCAAAATGGGCCGGAAATTATTGCATGGCGCAGTACCAAAAACTGTCGCAGAATTCCGGGAGCAAGTACCATTGACCACTTATCCCGATTATTGTTCCGATTTGCTGCAGAAGTGCGAAGATGATTTACCTGCTAAACCAATTACGTGGGTGCAAACCTCGGGCCGGTCCGGTGAATACGCATGTAAATGGGTGCCAGTCAGCCGGCAGTTTTGGGATGAAGCGGGAATCGATTTTGCGGCGATTGCCATTTTCGGCGCTTGCAGCGGGAAAGAAAAATTCACCATTAAAAATAATATGCGCCTGCTCTATGCGGCCGCCCTGACTCCCTGCTTAACCGGCAATATCGCTAAAAAACTTCAGGATGATGTCGGTTTTGCTTTTTTACCTTCGTTAGATGAAATTAACAGTATGTGATTCGAGGAACGCGTCGAAAACGGCTTCAATCTGGCGCTGTCCGGCGGTATGGACGGGTTTTTCGGTTTAGGCGGCGTCCTCGTCGGCATCGGTGAAAAAATAAAAAACGGCTCCGGCAAGTTAAATCCAGTTCACCTGCTCAAACAGCCGCGTGTGGCTATAAGGTTTGCCCGGGGATTCGTTAAAGCTAAAAAAGAAAAAAGACATATTTTACCCAAAGACCTATGGGACTTAAAAGTCATCGTTTCGATGGGCACAGACAGCCTGGTATATCAGGAACGGATTAAAGAATTGTGGGGGCGTACGCCGCTAAACGTGTACGGTAATAGTGAGACTGCCGTCATTGCCACCCAGACCTGGGATTATCGCGATATGGTCTTCTTCCCCAACCTCAATTTCCTGGAATTCATCCCGGCGGAAGAGCGTCTGAAATCAAGACAAAATCCATTTTACCAACCGAAAACCGTGTTGCTCAACGAAGTCCGGGAACAGGAAACATATGAACTGGTAATCACTAATTTCCACGGCGGCATCATGACCCGGTATCGTCTCGGTGAATTAATCCGGATTGCCGCTTTGCGTAATGCCGCCCTGGGAATTAATTTACCGCAAATGGTCTTCGAACAGCGGGCAGATGACCTGATTGACCTGGGATTCATGCGTCTGACCGAACGGGTCATCGGGCAGGCTTTGGAAAATGCAAGAATACCCTATCACGGATGGATGGCACACAAGGAAATCGCAATTAACCCGCGTTTGCGTCTATATCTTGAGATGCAGCCCGGTTATGCCGGAAGCGTCAAAGAATTGGCTCACACAATTTATGAAGAAATCAAACAAATGGATGACGGCCTTTATGTATATAAAGACCTGGCCAGCCTGGAAAATCTTATTGATTTCAGCCCCATCGAAATTACCCTTTTGGATGCAGGGACTTTTTCCAATTACAAAAAAATCAAGACCGGTCAGGGCGCAGACCTCACCGAACTGAAGCCGCAGCATATTAATCCCTCGGAAGAAATACTGGCCCAACTGGGTATTGATGTGGCAAGGGCAGCAGAGGCGGCCGGTCATAAGCACATGGTGTCCAATTAACGGCAGTTGTAATTGGTATCCGGCATCAGCCCGTTTTCAGTTTCACGGTATCCATTTTTAAAACTACCGGAATAAAAATGTCAATCAGGTGCGGGTCGAACTGAATACCTGCATTCACTTGCAGTTCTTTGATCGCCTCTTTTCGGGTCATTGCTGCCCGGTACGGCCGGTTCGAAGTCATCGCATCGAACGCATCCGCGATCGCTAAAATCCGGGCGTCGAGTGGAATCATTTCCCCTTTTAACCCGGAAGGATAGCCTTCCCCATCCCATCTTTCGTGATGGTGTAATATTGCCGGCAGACAAGGTGTCAGACTTTGCACATGCGCAACAATATTTCGTGAAAGCTGCGGGTGTGTTTTAATTATCTCCCGTTCCTGTTCAGTTAACGCCCCGGGGTTGTTCAATATTCCGTCCAGAATACCGATTTTACCGATATCGTGTAGCAACGCCGCGTGACTGACGATACTCACTTTCTGGGCCGGATAATTCAACGCCTCGGCCAGAGCCACCGCATAACTTCTAACTTTACGGGAGTGGCCATAAGTGTAAGAATCTCTGGCTTCGATGGTCGCCGCCAGGGCATGAATCGTGTTCAGGCTTTCTTTTTCATCAACCCGGCTTCCTGTCGTTTTCATCGTCGGCGGCACAATTTGCGAAATGATGCAGGTCCGGTTCCCGCCGGTCCGCTTGGCATGGTATAACGCCGTATCCGCGGCGGTGACTATTTCATCGGGCACGACCCCGTCATTCGGCCATGCCGCCAGTCCAAAACTTAAATTGACCAGACCGCCGGCGCTTTCGGAGAGTGCCGTCCGGGCGCGCTCCGCGGCGTTATAGGCATCGTCAATACCGGTATTGGACATGATAATCGCAAACTCGTCGCCGCCGTAGCGGAAAATGATGTCGATCTTCCGCATCTCGTTTTTTAGGGATTGTCCGACCTGTCTTAACAATTTATCGCCGGCCGGGTGGCCGAACGTGTCGTTATAGCTCTTCAGGTTATCCACATCAATCAACGCCAGGGTAAAAGAATTTCCGAACCGGGAATGCCGGTGTATTTCCATTGTCAGCATCTCGTCAAAGTGGCGGCGGTTAAATAAATTTGTCAATTCGTCGACCCGAGCCCGCTGTTCCGCCTTGGCATAGAGCTGAGCATTATCCAGTGAGAATGCAATCTGCGAAGTCAGCCGTTCCAGCAGGTTAATCTGTTCGCTGGAGTAGGCTTTCGGCTTTTTACAGCCGATAATCAGACTGCCGATTCCCGTTCCTTTCACGATTAACGGAAAATAGATTACCGAACGTATCCCCCGCCGCAAATATTCATCGTCGGCGGCGAACATCCTGTCCCTGGACAGGTCCTCCTCAAACAGGCTACTTTTATTATTTACAACCCATTCTGTCTCGGTCCCTTTCAGCGCGATTCTATCCCCGATTTTCCAGGGCGAACCGACATCAGTGGTTAAAACAGGGAACCATAATTCTTCGCAATCAATCAAAGCAATCGTCGCGAAGTCAATATCAATCGTCTCCCTCATCCCGGCGATAAAAGTGTCGTAGACATCCTGGATATTCAAACTGGAAGCCATTACCACGCTCAACCGGTTGAGAAAATCCAGCTCGCGCTCACGCTTAATCAATTCTTCCTGGTAATATTCTTTCTCCAAACTGATGGCAGCCTGGCTGGCGATACTCTCCACAAGGTTGATATCGTCCAAGGAGTATTTCCCGGCTCTCTTTTTCCCCAACGCCAGACAGCCTACCAGTTTATTTCTGCTGACCAGCGGAAAGAACAGGTCAATCCCCAGGTGGGCTATCTGGCTTCGTTCTTCCTCCCAGATACCCCGGAATTCCGGGTCAACATCCAGCGTGTCCCTCGTCAGGTATTCTTTCTTTAACCGAGAGATAATCGGGCTGTTTTTTCTGATCTTTAATTCTGGTTTTATCTCCATTGACGGTTCACAAAACACAGCTTCAAAATCACCGGTAACATTTGAAGGTACGAGCATATATGCCGTACGGCAGTCCAGGGCTTTAGTTAACGGCGGCAGCAATCCCTGGCTTAATTCCTGCAGATTAAACACGGTGCTTATCCGGTTTTTGATAAAACTGACCAGGTCGTGTCTTATCTGGTACTTTTCACGGTCAAATAATTGTTCCAGTTTCCCCATTACCATCGGCCGTAACCGGATGATCAGGACAATCACCACAAGCCCTGATACCACCGAGAGCGCAATGGCTTTAGTACTGAAATTAACTCCGAAAACTTCCAGCAGCAGGTAAATTGCCGCCAGGTATACCGTTACGCCGATAACCGATAACGCGATTACCCCCAAAGCGCGCCGGATGATTACATTAATGCTGACAAGGTCGTGCTCCAGAATTGCATAAGTTAAAATCATTGCGGCAAATAATCCGCCTAAATGACTGATGGGAAAATTGCGGGCCAATGGCGTTATCCCGATAAAACCGAAAATAAACAATAACACAATGGAAACCACCAGGTACGCAACTTTGTTACGCTCTTCGAGGTTTACCAGCGTGCGCAGTTTTTTTACCAGCGTATAAGTACCCAAGATGCCGATGATTAACATCGGAAAAACGTAGAAGAAAAACCACCAGCCGTATACCGGGCTGACCAAACCGGCGTCATAGACTATTGTCCCCGGGGCAACGCCCAACAGGGCTAATATAATCAACACGGCCAGCGCGCCGTAACCGAACTTGGCCCCGATGCCGCCGGAAAGCCCCAGAAACGAGCGGATAAAACAGTAATACTGAACCACCCACCACAGTGATGCGATAATAACCATGCGGAAAAGAATCAATTGCTGACCCGGGAAAAGGTCGCTGCGCAGGAAATAATCGCTTAAACTCCAGGCGGCGGCTGCGAACAAGTACAAAATGAATAACTTGTGTTGTTTTTGCATGGGCTGGTTAAACGCAACCATGCACAGCAGTATCAAATACAGCATTAATACGATTAGCGGTAATAAATAGTTCATCATATTTCGAAAATTAAGCCTGTCCAACCTATAGTGGCAGGTTCAAAGCGAACTTGGAAGGGATATAGTTCTAGAACTGTGTTCTATTTGACCCGCTTGCAGCCTCAAACTTATTGGATTTCACCAAATATTTTTAGCGGCTTTGTTTACATGATCGTTATAGCTTTGGCCGAAAAACAGGCTGTTGCCCCATGTTGACAAAACGAAAAAGCAATGCTAGTATGGGCTCAATTCGGGCGGTCCGGAATTGACCGCGTTTCAGGGAAGATAAATCCTGGATAAGGAGAATCATGGCGAAATCAGCAGACTTAGAAACTAAAGTAAAGAAACTGGAAGCGCAGCAGAAGAAATCCCGCAAAATTATCAAAGAACTGGAGGCCAGAATCACCCAGGCGGAAGATATTGAGGCCATTAAAAAACTGCAGCGGGCCTATGGTTTTTACCTCGAACACTGGCAGGAAGACGAACTGATTGCACTGTTTTCCACCCGTGAGGATGTCACGGTTGAAATCAACGACAGCGGCGAGTTTAGAGGCCCCGGTGGCGTCAGACAATGCTACGTTTTCGGTGACCATTACACCGCCTACTCCGGTCAGAAAACCGCTCCGCCGGAGTATCTTCACTTGATGGTGCCTCTCTCCGGGATTGTGGACATCGCCCCCGATGGTAAAACGGCACAGGGCCGATGGTACGGCTCCTTCCACGGCGCCCTTCCCCGCGGCGGCAAACTCCGCGCCTTAATTGGCTACGGTATCTGGGAAATGGACTACATCAAAGAAGAAGGCGTCTGGAAAATCTGGAAACTCCTTTTCTGCGACATTTTCAGCAGCCCGATTGAAGAAGGCTGGGTAAAAACTCCGTTTATCAACAATCCGCCGGCCAAAGTGCGTCCGCCGGCCGTGCGCGGCAAAGATATTAAGCCTTACCCCTCAGGATATATCTTCCCATACCACTTTAAAAATCCCGTTTCAGGCAAGTAAAATTCGGGCCTGGTTATTCCAATCATAGGAGTAAAACCATGAAATACATATATTTGGGGCGCACCGGCTTAAAAGTCAGCCGCCTTTGCCTCGGCACTATGAACTTCGGCAACTATAACGATGAAAAAGAGTCCTTTAAAATCATGGATGCCGCGCTGGACGTCGGCCTGAATTTCTTCGATACCGCTAACAATTACGGCAAATCCACACAACGTGAAGGGCTGACCGAAACCATCATCGGACGGTGGTTTGCTCAGGGCGGCGGCAGAAGGGAAAGTGTCGTCCTGGCCACCAAGGTCCACGAGGAAATGCATGATAAAACCGACGGTCCGAATTCCGCCGGGGGCCTTTCTCTATACAAAATCCGCCGTCATCTGAATGCCTCCATGAAACGGCTCCAGACCGACCACCTCGAAATCTACTACATGCACCATATTGACCGCAACGTCACCTGGGACGAAATCTGGGATGCCTTTCAGCCGCTGGTCCAGCAGGGCCGGATTGATTATGTGGCTTCGAGCAATTTCGCCGGCTGGCATATCGCCCAGGCGCAAGCGGAAGCCAAAGCCCGCCATATTCTGGGACTGGTTTGCGAACAGCACCGCTATAACCTGCTCTGCCGCTTGCCGGAGTTGGAACTGTTGCCGTCCTGCAAAGCTCACGGACTGGGCGTTGTTGCGTGGTCTCCCCTGCAGCAGGGATTGCTCTCCCGGAACGCTTTAACCCACACCAACGTTGCCCGCACGGAGGAACAAAAAGCCGAATTTAACAAGGTCTCCAAGCAACTGGAAGCATTTCACAAATTATCTCAGGAAATCGGGCAGCCGGAAGATGTCGTGGCCCTGGCTTGGCTGCTGGCTAATCCGGCTATGACAGCCCCGGTCATCGGCCCGCGTACGCTGGAACAATTTGAGGATTCCCTGAAAGCCATTGACCTAGAGTTGGATACCGGCGTGATGAAAAAGCTGGATGAAATTTTCCCCGGCCCCGGCGGCACGGCGCCCGAAGCCTACGCATAGTAAAAGTCGGATAAAAATGTCATTTGCAGTTAAACGGGAGCTTGTAGAAAATCCAGTATCGCTCCGGCAAATTCTTGCGGCATGATGCGGTCAACGTAAATCGGGCCGTTTTCAATAACTTTGAATGTAGCATGCGGTGCCAGTTTTTTAACGCCTTCCGCGACCACGTAAAACGGGTCTTTGGTCTCAAACAGCACCATCAACGGACAGTTTACCAGCGGCAGCCTGGTTTTCGGATTGTAATCGTTACCGGCTAGATGTGCTTCCTCGCCCCTCGGCCCGGCTTTGATGTATTCGATCACTCTTTCCTCAAGAACTTCCGGGGATCCTCCCCACAAACCGGAACGTCGCCACCATTCCAGCAGGTGCGAGCCGTCGGCCTTTATTTCCACCGGGCCCATAAAATTTGGCGGGTCGGCAAAAGTGATGCCCTCTTCCGGGTCAGGATGATATCCAAAACCGGAAAGTACCAGCTTATTCACCCTTTCCGGACTGTTAATTTGCACTTCCATTCCCACCGTCGCGCCGAGGTGATGGCCGACAATGTGCGCTTTTTTAATCCCCATCGAATCCATAAAGTTGATTACTGACTTCGCGCGTATCCCTTAGTGCAGGGCCGGGCCGTAATCATACATTTATCGATCATCTCATCCGGCACATGCCCGTCTTCCCGGGCGATGCCGGGGTTAATCGTGTCGTCCGGTTCCACCGCCCAAATCTTGCCTTCCCTGATGTGGACTTTCAAAATGCACACGTTGAAGCAGTGTTCGCTGCAGGTCGTGTAACGGATGGTATCGCCTGGCTGCGGCTTGTTTCCGAAGGTGGTTGTATTCGCCATGGTCTAACTTCCCTCGGTCATATTAACGCTCAAATCTAACCGTGGAACGGTTTTTTGATGTTTCGTGTGGAAATGTCATGAATACCATTATCTGGTTGCAGCTTACCACCTTTATTGCCGTTTTTCAATCGGGAAAGCATTGCGGATTATCAGCAGATGAACTTTTATAAACAATCTCTTCCGATGCCTTGCAGTTCCCGCTGCCGCCAGGATTCGGGTATAATTTTATTAAGTGCTAATGAAAAGGAAAGGATATGCAAATTCGTAAATTTGGCAAATTGGATTGGCAATGTTCGGCGTTGGGGTTCGGGACGATGCGCCTGCCGCAGACTGACGACAATCCTTGTCATGTCGATGAACAGGCAACTGTAAAAATGATTCGTTATGCCATCGATAACGGCATTAATTATATCGATAGCGCCTATTTTTACCATCAGGGACAGAGCGAACGCGTCGTCGGTAAAGCGTTAAAAAACGGCTACCGTGAAAAGGTTAAACTGGCCACGAAACTCCCCGTGGATTTGGTGCAATCCCCAAATGATTTTGACCGGTTTTTTAATGAACAACTAACCCGGCTGGACATGCCTAAGGTTGATTTTTATCTGCTGCACGGCATCGGCGCGGATTCCTGGCATAAAGTCCGGGACATGGGCGTGATTAATTGGGCGGAGAAACAGATCGCAAAAGGGTATTTTGATTATCTGGCGTTCTCGTTTCACGATGAATATCCTGCCTTGAAAGAAATCATTGACGCCTATGATAACTGGACGTTCGCACAGGTACTCTATAACTACCTGGATATTAACGTTCAGGCAGGAACCCGCGGCGTTAAATACGCAGCCTCCAAAAATCTCGGCGTCGTGGTCATGGAGCCGTTGCGCGGCGGATTCTTGAGCCGCCGGCCCCCGGAACCGGTAGTCAAGGTCTTCGAAACCGCGTCGGTACAAAAAAGTTACGCCGAATGGGCACTGCAATGGCTCTGGGACCAGCCGGAAATTTCTGTCGTTTTGAGCGGCATGTCCACATTGCAGCAAGTGCATGAAAACCTTGCCTCTGCGGAACGCTCCGGTCCAAGGAAATTAACCGGGGACGAAACGGCTTTATTTAGCAAAGTCCGCAATGCCTACCGCGATTTATTCCCGGTGCCGTGCACTGCCTGCCGTTATTGTATGCCCTGTCCCAGCGACGTCAATATCCCTGTAATCTTCCAGTATTACAATGACGCTGTGGCTTATAATATGCTACATGCCTCACAGTCGCGCTATGCCGGACTAAAAATGAACGGCCACCGCGCCGACCGGTGCACGGAATGCAATAAGTGTGTGGAAGTATGCCCGCAGAAAATTGCGGTTCCGGCTCAGTTGAAAAAAGCGCACGAATTCCTCAGTCCTAAAAAATAAACTTCTCGTGACCTTACGGTCGGGGCATTGAGTAAGGAGAAATAAAATGACAGAATTAACCAGCAAAGTTCAGAAACTAAAATATAAGACGATTGAAATACCGCAGCTGACCCGCGGCATCGCCCGCGATTTAACCGAAACCATCGGGAATACACCCCTAGTGAGATTAAATCGTGTTACCGACGGCGCAGTCGCCCAAGTGGTTGTCAAACTGGAATCTTTCAATCCCATCCACAGTGTCAAAGACCGCATCGGGGCAGCCATGATACTGGACGCAGAAGCGAGGGGGCTAATCAAAAAAGACACCGTAATCGTAGAACCGACCAGCGGGAACACCGGCATCGCTTTGGCTTATGTCGCCGCCGCGCGTGGCTATAAGCTTATCCTGACGATGCCGGACACAATGTCCGTAGAGAGAAGGCAGCTTCTCTCCATCTTCGGGGCGCAATTGATATTAACTCCCGGGGCGGAAGGCATGAAGGGCGCAATCAAGAAGGCGGAAGAACTGGCAGCGGCTAATCCGAATTACTTCATGCCGCAGCAATTTAAAAATCCGGCCAACCCGGAAATTCACCGGTTGACCACCGCGGAAGAAATCTGGCGCGATACCGATGGGAAAGTGGATATCCTGGTAGCCGGCGTCGGCACCGGCGGCACAATTACGGGCGTGGCTGAAGTTTTAAAACAGCGAAAACCCGGTTTTAAAGCCATCGCCGTCGAACCGGCCGCTTCACCGGTATTATCGGGCGGGAAACCCGGCCCGCATAAAATCCAGGGCATCGGGGCCGGATTTGTGCCGGACATCTTTAAGAAAGAATATATCGACGAAATCATCCAGGTCACAAATGAGAACGCCGGAGCGACGGCGCGCAGACTGGCTAAAGAAGAAGGGATTTTAGCCGGAATTTCTTCGGGCGCCGCCGCCTGGGCAGCCATCGAAGTGGCAAAGAGGCCGGAAAATAAGGGCAAATTAATCGTCGTCATCATCCCTGATACGGGTGAGCGCTACCTGAGCACATGGTTGTTCCAGGATGTGACGCCACCGGCGCCGATAATTTAATAAGTAAAAACAAAATATAAATTTAAATAAATTATCTATTGACTCATTAACCGCGGTTTGACAATGATAAGTGAATGGAATAATTAATAGATTCAACCGCTTTTGTTACTTTTCAGGTGTTAGCTAGTTTAGCCAACTTTTTTAGCCTATGTTCGTGGTGAGGTCTAAATCTCATAGTAAAACGGGATACTCTGACGTCGGACATTTGACATTTGCATTGGTATTCCGTTAGGAACAATAAACTTACCGTAATTGTGGTAATAATCTATTCGATTTAGCGGACCGCCCCTTTAAAAGTCCTGGTACTTTGTGGAGCGATTGTTTTTCTTGACAATTTCTTGATATTTTGACCGGTTTTAGGGTGTTATGATTTTCTTAACATGGAAATACACTGGAGTCAAAAGGACCGCCCTGCGTCGGACAAAAAGATGCAAAATGCCGCCCTGAAGGGTATTTTTGTCACCCTAAATGACTGGGAAGAATATGCCGGTGCACGGGAAGTACCGCCGACACAGGACGCCCGGGCAATGTGCCGTGCTCTAAGAGCAGATAAACTACCGGAATACTTAAGCTGGCTGGAACAAAAACCGAAAAAGAAGATGCTCAGCAAATTCCGCGGCATCATTAATTCCCGCAGTAACGGTCTTCCGGTTTTAGACGACGAAGAAGCACCCAATATAATCTTGGAAGACATTGCTTTCGACCCCATTCAGAACGTCCAGGCCAGGATGATGACGAAAATAACACTGCTGCTGATTGTGCAGAGCGAATCTCAAAAAACCGGAATTTGGAACGATCTGCAAACAGAATGGACAGAAAATTATTTACGTGAAACGAAAAGGTTTGTCCGCATCCTCGAAGCGATAATCAAACAATGCGAAAACAGCGGGCAGCAAGACAGGGCGGCGGCGTTAAGAAACAGTATCAATCAGATTAAAG
>Ga0326728_10011767_pt1 | contig 19795 bp, 15 predicted proteins | sample MB3enrmetagenome_FD_207602 | JGI IMG/M metagenome (GOLD analysis project Ga0326728, IMG submission 207602) | Lab enriched peat soil microbial communities from McLean, Ithaca, NY, United States - MB31MN | ecosystem: Environmental > Terrestrial > Soil > Wetlands > Peat | place: USA: New York... | reverse complement strand
ACCCCGGCCACTGATCTGCGCTCCAAACTGACCGACCTGTTCGCCACGCGGACCAAGAAAGAGGTTTTCCTCAAGGCCGATTCGAGCGTCCCCTACGGCGAGGTCGTCCGGATCATGGCCGACATCAAGGGTGCCGGGATCGAGCGGCTCGGCATGGTGACGGAGCCGGCTCCGAAATAAATCAAAAACGGCAGCGTGGGCGTGCGCTCCAGGGAGACAGGTATCAATGGGACTCGCAAGAATCTTACCGATAACGGCGGTGCTGGTCATTTTGACTTCAACCGCCACATTCGGGCATGGTTTCGGAATCCAATTGGATCAGCAAGGCAGGGAGCTTTCCGGCAAGGACCAGTCAGATCTTGCGGAATGGGATACATTGAACCAGCAGGTCAGGGACTTTTCCAATAAAAGGCAGTTCGACCGCGCGGTTGCGGCGGCGGAAAAGGCGCTGGAAATTGCCAAACAAAGCGCTTATCTCAGCGAAGCGGGCGCTGTGGGCATTAGCTTGTCCAGCCTGGCAATCGGTTACTATAACCAGGCCAAATATGCACAGGCCGAACCGCTATTCCAATCAATGTTGGATTTGTATGAAAAAAAGCTGGGTCCTGATAACCCCACGGTCGCTGCCATCCTCAACAACCTGGGGAGTGTTCATGAGCACCAGGGCCATGTTGCGCAAGCCGAGTCATTCTACAAACGCGCGCTGAAAATTGACGAAAAGGTTCTGGAGCCCAATCATCCCACCATAGCGGTGGCCCTCAGAAATTTAGCCGGTATCTACAGGATAACCCATAGAGATGGTGATGCCGCCAAACTCGAACAACGAGCGGCTGCCATTGAGGCTATCAAGCGATGACGGGTCAGGAGGGAAAATGCCCGGCTTTTCCCTCTTCTTGATAAGGAGAGGGAAGATATTTGTTTCAATTAATCCTCACGTCCATCTGAATTTTCAAAATTGTTACGAAAATGCATTTCAATCGATATGAGCGTAGTTTAATTTGAGTGCAAGCAAATTATACCCCTATTGATTTGGGTACTTTTTAGACCTGCATCCAGAATGCAGGCACCTAAAAGCCCGGTTCGCGGACAGTGTGTCCGTGTGTCCGGGCTTTTTTGTTTTCAGCATACCACTCGATAAAGTCAAAGCCAAACCCATCGCAAGGTGGGGACGGAAAGCCACGGGTCCTTCCGGGACAGCCGGGTCGCCTTTCTCAGAAAAGACGGCCCGGCATTTTCTTTTGTGCGGCAGGTTGTGAAGATGCTGATTCCCGGAAGAAAGGAGGTTTGAGTTTCTGTTCAACTCCGTGGACCGCCAGGCTTCTTGGCATAACGCCCAGATGGGATTGCGGAGAAGGAAAAGTGCGTAACGACAATAGCTATCTCCCCGGCAGGGAGGCAAACTGCTCCGGCGGAGAAAAAATCAAAAAGGGAGAAAAGGAGAAAAACAATGAATAAGAAATTTGAAAAAATTGCAGTCGTGGTGGCTCTGGTCATTGCCGCCGGCAGTGCGGCACAGGCAGCTTCAACCGATTCTCTGACTTCGGCCGGCTACACGCAGAATTTCAGTGCCATGGGAACCGGCTCCGCTTTCCCGGATGCCGGATGGACTGCGTATAACATCACGACCGGTGACGATTCCCACTATCAATGGACATCCTCAATTGCAGCTGGTGATGTCGGCGGCGGGACCCAGATAACAACTGTAACCGCAATAACCGATACCGCCATAACAGGTTCGACCAAAAGCGGTTCGGCCGTCTACAATATCGGAGATACCGTCAACGGCGGCCGTGCTCTTGGCGAATCCCCCACTGGGGACGACGGCATTGCCCAGCAATTGATTCTGACCAACAATACGGGAAAAGCCATCAGCTCCCTCAACATCAGTTATCAAATCGCCAAATTCACCGATGGCGTCTTACAGTCTTCAACCGATTCGACGTTGCCGAAAAATGAAGAGCTTCCCGGGTACCAGTTATTTTACAGCGTCAATGGCGGCGCTTACACCAATGTTTCCCAATTTAACCCGGTTGCAAGCAACGTCGCAAATCCGAACAACCAGCCGGTGATCCCGGTCGGCACGCCTGCAGCCGCCGGTACTTCCGGTACTCTCCCGCTTGATTATTCAAACACTCAGGTAAGCGGTACGGTAACGCTGGCCCAGGCCGTGGCTGCCGGCCAGACCATCACCTTCCGCTGGGTCGACGACAATGGCGTCAACGTGTCGCCTGACCAAGTGATCGGCCTTGAAAACGTCAGCATCAACGCGGCCACCCCGACCCCGATCCCGGCCGCTGCCTGGCTGCTCGGCTCCGGCCTGATGGGCCTGTTCGGCATGCGCAGACGGAAACAAAGCTAGAAAATATCTGCTCACCGGCAGGAAAATAACCTGCCTATCATCGTTCCTTGACATCTGCTGCCCGCCGGAATTGTTTTCGGCGGGCAGCAGATGTCTGCGCATTTCAAACACGAACTAACAACGTTAGATAATAAACACGATCCCTGTGCCATTTATACAATGGCCACAAATGTTAAGAACATTCTGTGTGCATATGTCTGTGAAAGAACCTGAATCCAAACGACCACGCCATATGAAAATAATAAAGGAGTAAGTTACGATGAAAAGGTTTTCCTGCTTAAAAATGTTGGCTGCTTTCCTGCTGACAACTTTGACCGCCACTTCTACCTTTGCCGACACCGACGTATCCGCCCAGGTCAGCGCTACAACAAGCAACTTAGTTTACAGCCGGGCCACCAAACTCTACAACTGCAACCTAACCATTACAAATAACGGTACGGCCCTCAATAATCAGGTTTTCGTTGCCCTGAACAACCTCAGCACCGGCGTAACCCTGGCCAATGCCGTCGGCGCTTATAACAATGAACCGTACACCACCGTCAGCAACAGCGGCCTGCCTAACGGCGCTTCCATCACCATCCCGCTGCAATTCACCAATCCGTCCAATACCCCAATCACCTTTACCCCTGTGACATTGTCTTCGGACCTTACCACTGCATCGACCCATTTGACCACTGCTACGCCATACCAGCCGTTACAGGACATGTCCAGTTACGAGCAGGCACCGTACGGCTTTACTCCGGTGTTCACCGAAGCCGTCGTGCGCCACGGTTCACGCGGTCTTTCCAGCTTCGATGCGACCGTGTACAACATGTGGCAACAAGCTAATGCCGATGGGGCATTGACACCCCTGGGCGCCCAACTGGGACCGGATGTATGGCAATTGATGCAGGCCAATGCCCTGTTGGATGACGGTGTAGCCGGCATCACCGCCCCTGGTTACGGCAATCTGTCGCAGGTCGGCATCGGCGAGGAGCAGCAAATTGCTGCCCGGTTATTGCAGCGTCTTCCCAACTATTTTACCCAGCTGGCCGCCTCGGTCGGCACCACGACACCGCGTCTGATCATGTATGATAATTCCGGCGTCAACCGGGCAGTGGATAGCGCCGGTTTCTTTACCCAGTCACTGATTACCAACAACCCGTCCCTGGGGCCGCTGGTCACCAAGACCGCGGCGCTTACCGCCTATCCGTCCAACAAGCCGGTTGCCCAGGCGGCCGGCGTCAACCGTTTCCTGCTCTATTTCCACAAGCTTGCCGCGAAAACGGACCTGGTTTCCAATACTGCCGATCCCTATTATCAGACCTATCAGGACAGTCTGACCTATCAGGCGTACCTGACAAACACGAACATGGTCGGAAAGGTCAATGCGCTTCTGACGACCCCGGATGCCAAGGCCAATGCCCGCGCCGTGCTGCTCACGCTTTTCACCCCGGACTTCGTGAACAAGATCGATAACGGGACCTACACCTTTTCCAACACCGGTACCTTCACCTTCAATAATGGCCAATATTCCACCACTCTGACGGCACCGGGCGGGGTGACGGTACAAAGCCTGACCGACGCGGCAACCGAACTGTACTCTCTGTACGTCATTGTCCCGGCAATGAGAGTCGAACTCAACAATATGGATTTCACCAAATACATCCCCGATGCTCAAGCGAATTACCTGGCTTACTTGGACGATGTGCAGAGCTACTACCAGAAAGGCCCCGGCATCACCGAGGACAATCCGGTCACCTACAAGATGGCGCAGATTCTACAGAACGATTTATTTAATGAAGTCGATCAGATTGCAAAAGGAAACCTGTCCCACGGCGCAGTGCTCCACTTTACGCACGCTGAAGAAATCATTCCTTTATCAACGATCTTCGGCTTACAGGAAGGCACATTCTCCGTGTACAATGCGAACAATTACGCCTACAGCAACAATCCATGGCGCGGTTCGGATGTTGCGCCTCTGGCGGCGAATGTGCAGTGGGACGTGTACAGCGACGGCAATGGCAACCTGCTCGTCAAGATGCTGTACAATGAGAAGGAAACCGATTTCAAGGCCGCCTGCGAGTCGGCTCGTTATGCTCCGGGCAGCCACTTTTACAACTATAACGGCTTGAAGGCATGCTACAACCATGTCGCTAACTGATAACCCCAATACTGTAACAGGCCGGTTCCACAGGGAACCGGCCTGTTACTTGTCTGAGCAAAATTGGAACAGCATATCCTGCATGCAGCCCTGACCGACTATCAGCTAACGGTATGTGGATTAGCTCCGCGACCGCATTCACCATGAACAGATCCGTCTTTTGGTACGAATTCAGCCGCGAACCGTTTGGCTTCGGATTTTTCTTCTGCCGTGACCAGTGAATCGCGCAGGCGATTGAAAACAGGATTGACGAGAAAATTCAAGGCTCTGAATGCCGGAGATTTGGCCTTCAGCTCGTTTTTCATGAAACGGACGCATCCATTGCATCGGCTGTGATTCACCTGATAGCGGCGGGCGTCGATACCGTGCCAGCGCGCCATCACCCGCATGCCGAAAACCAAGGGTTCCCGGAAAGCCTTGAACCAGAAGCTTTTGATGTAAGCCAGCTGAACGAGTCCAAGCGTGCAGGAACCGCACTCAGGTTTGTATATTCTGTTTTCAGCAGACATATTTCTCCATCTCCTGAAAGAATTCGTCCGAGGTCCCGGTCGTGACGCCGATCTTAACGAGATAATCGAGAATGGCTTTGCCGCTTTCCACTGTTCCGTAAGGGCCGTAGCCAGAGGCGCTTGGGGCGGAGACATCCGTTAAGAAATGGACCTTATACCCGGCAGCTAAAAGCCCTTTGGCCGAACTGTCCACGCACAAGTCGAATCCGTGGCCAAAGATAACGAAAACAGGTACGTCCAAAAGTTCAAGAAGGGCTTCCACATTGGCATTATGCTGAAACGCATCAAAATAGCGGCAAATGAATGAATTGGTGGTTTCTCGCTCTCCAAGCCCCGACCGTTTCCTAATATTAATATGCCGCAACGTATCAACCTTGCCCTTCCATTCATAGTCGCTACCGTCCAAGGGCACCACCAGTGTTCCCGTGGGGTTATCGTCCGTCACCAGCCGAGCGCTGCAGCATTGAGTGAATAGTACTGTCAAGTCATGCCTTTGAGCAAACGCATACAATGCGTCGATCTTGTCGGACTTGGGCCGCATGCGTTCCCGGACACTGAAGGCGGGCATGGCCGGCAGCGGAAAACCGCCTTCACCCACAGGCTCAAGACAGTCCGAATCGAAAAAGGCAATTTGTCGGTTGAGGGAAATGTTTTGGTTCCAGTCCATGGCAAAACTCCTGGTAAATTTGATCCTGAATCCGTGACACCTTCACGGTTCCTCTCGCTTGACATGCCTCAGTCCCGGCATTGCCGGCCGTGTCTCCACCGTAGCGGAGGACGCACGGCAAAGTTGGCATGATCCCGCATAGGCGGCGTTGGACTCCGGCATGTCGCTCGCTCCGCCGTTCAGGGGTCATGGATTCAGGTTGATTAACAAACCCAACAGTGATCGTCCGGATACAGGTAGAGCCTGTTTCCGGAACCGCCGGACGGCACGGGCGGGCAAAACTCAGCAACCGGGCAATCGCGACAACGGCTCCATTCCTTTTGAGCCGCCATGCCGTAACCATGCCGGGCACCGGGATTGTCCAGCAATTGGAGCAGCGGAGACGAGTGAAACAATTCTTTGAAAGACAGACCGGGAAAAGAGCCAAGGGGAGGCAGGTTTTCATGGCAAAGCAGTTCGCCATAGGGCCGCAATAGTAAGAGCAGCTCATGGTTGTTGCCTTCAGAGACGGACGCGCCTTCCCGAATGCCGCGGTATTCGCTGCCTCGGCCCTGTTCGTGGAAGAGACGTGCATAGAGTGGATGCGCCAGGATGGTTTTCGTCCTGAATGCAGCCCGGTCTGATGGAAGTTCATCAAGAAAGCCCAAAACATCGAGCAGAAACGAACGGTATTCGGCGGCATTTAAACTCCGGTTCCATGGGTTGGTGTCGGTTTTCGACGGATTACCGCTGTTGGGAAGCATGGGATAGGCGTCGGAATTTGGACGGATTCCAACTTGGAGCGTAATGTCGTCAAATCCTTCGTCCAGCAATAGCCGAAGGGTTGCGCGAATATGCGGAGCATTGTACTGGACAATGATAACGAGCGGCGACACATGAATTCCCAAGCTCTGGAGCGTCCTGAAGGCATGCAGGGTATCCCGGTAGCTGTCCGGCCTGCGGAGCGTGTTCTGCACGGGTTCCGGACCGTCGATCGTCAGTTGGCAGGTATCGACTCCGTGTTCCTTGAAAAGCAGGGCCTTGTCATCGGGCAGGTCGCCCCGATTTGCGCTGCGGATGCTTTTAAGCGCGCCTTTGGTCTTTAATTCGCAGGCAGTTCTGAGCACGGTCAGAAAGGGTTCGACAAACGGGGCCTGGCGCGGGTAAAAGGTGAGCGTTGCGGCGCGGTCCGTTGAGAATTCTGCAAAGGAGTTCAATGCCTCAAGGCATTCGGAAATCCCCATGTCGAGGTGCGGAGTATCCCCGGCATGGGGAGTGCAATTGCTGCATTCATAGTCACAACAGGAATTGATGAACCATTTCAGCGTGACCTTTTTCCTTACGTCTGTTTTCCCATCAGCACCGTTCATTGGGCATGGCTCCGTTTCAGATAGTTGTTGTCCGGTTACTTATCGAAATAATTGCCCGTGTTACGTCCCTTGGTTCATGACGGTTTCAGCCTCTCTCCACATCATCCTTGAGTTGATGCGCGGCAGTAAAGTAGTGACGATATCCTTGCAGGAGAATGAGATACGATGTAAAGGCAACCGAACCGGTAATCGCGCACATGATGGCGATCTGGTAACGCACGGCAATCGCAGGTTCAGTCCCGGAGAGGATCTGGCCGGTCATCATGCCGGGCAACGAAACTATTCCCATGGCCGCCATGGTGTTGATGGTCGGAATGAGCGCCGCGCGGAAAGCGCTCTTGACCGCCGTCTCAGCAGCCTGACGAGCGGTGGCGCCCAGGCAGATGGCCGTTTCTATCTCTTCCCGCCGTTGTTTGATCTCCGCTGCCAGCCGCTCGGCGGCAAGACTTGCGCTATTCATGGAGTTGCCGATGATCATGCCCGTAAGAGGAATCAGGTAGCGAGGGTCGTACCAAGGCGAGTATCCCACGACCATGAAGCAGAACAGGGCGGTCACCCCGCCGCAGCCAATGAAGATGGAACTCCCCACCACCAGGTAAAAACGGGGCATCTTGTGTTTTGCCCGAGCCCCCATTACCTGTACGGCAAGGCCCATCATGACGAGCAGGATGAGCATCACCAGCAGAGGATTGTTAACGCTGAACACTATATGCAGCAGATAGCCGACCGCCAAAAGCTGCAAGACCATCCTCAGGGACGCCACGAGCATCTGCCGCTCCTGCCCGATACGCTGCAGGCGCGCCAGGCCGATTGTCAGAAGCACCATCCCGTATGCGAGAGACAGACTCGAAAGATTCAGGTTGATGATCCCCTGATTTACCATGGATTTATTCCTCCCACTTTTCCGGTTCCGCCAGGAAACGCACGAGTTCCGCGCTTTTAGGTTCGGTAAGTAACTCAGACGGCGTTCCCGTTTCGCAAATACGCCCACCTTCCAGATAGATGAGAAAATCGGCGATCTTCCCAGCCAACCTGAGATCGTGGGTGACAAGAAGCAGGGTCAGTTGCTGTGCGCGGGAGATATCATGGAAGGTGGCGGCGAGTTGGTCGCCGGTCGGCCTGTCGAGTGCGCTGGTGGGCTCGTCGAGGAGCACAACCCGCGGGCCGGTAATGAGTGCCCGGGCAAGATTTACCCGCTGTTGTTCGCCAAGGGAGAGTGTCCGGGCATCCCGTTTCAGGAGCTCGGGAGACAGGCGGGCAAGTTCCAGGGCATGTAACACTTCCGGACTTTCGGCAGCCGGAAGGGGTTGCTGCCGAAACAGAAAGGGACGCTGCAGGTTGGCAAGGACCGTTTCCTCAAACATAAACGGTTTCTGCAGCACCATGGCAACCTTGTGACGAAGCGTAAGCGGGTCGATGTGAAATATATCCTCGCCGTCGAGGATAATCTTTCCCGAAGTCGGCTCTCCAAGACGGTTTATGAGCCGGATGAGAGAGCTTTTGCCCCCTCCTGACGGACCAACGATGACGGTTATCTCGCCCCTGTGGGCAGAGAACGAGATATCCTCCAGAAGCGCCACCTTCCTCCCGTCGGAATCACGTCGAACCAGAGTTATTTGCTCCATGCTTACCATGACCGCTTTTCCGCCGTCGATATCCTTAACCATCATGCCACCTGCGCAACGACCTTCATCGGCCCGGCAATTTTCATTTTTCCCTCGCCAGCCCGTGTGGAAGTGCGTTCAAAATCTCTGAAATTAAGAAGACAACCTGTTCATGACAACGAGTATTCATAAATGCCGAAGGCGGATTTTACCATTATTCGTTAATGAACTCCCATGTTGACAGTATTAAGGTACACTAGTTTAAGTTTTGCAGGCAAATATCTTTTATGACGCTAACCATATTTTAACCTTCCCGTAACAATCAAATAATAAAATATAGATGAATTAGGTATTACAACATGTTTAAGTAATTCCAATGCGAGGAATTGTTATTAACAATGTTACTTAATCTCAATTTAATCGAAATAATCAAGTGGTATTTTGCGTCATGTTTCGATCAATGCAAAATTAGATATTATTCATCAGATCATGATGGCCTTGAACTGTTAGGTTCATCTTGTATTAAATCTTAATAATACATGCGATTTGTACATTTATTAACAATTTTCATAATAATTAAAAGCCATATAGTTATTTACAATTACTAACTCTATAAAATTAACATATTATGAGTAATATTGCAAAGCGATGTAAGTTTGGGGTAGACACTTCCGATTAAAAATCAACTAGGTTATTACTGTAGGCAGGAACTCAATTTTTATTTAATGGAAACATTGTGTTAAACAATCCTGCCATAAGCAAAATTCATACGAGTGTACTACGTTCAGTCTGCCGCTGTATGGAACTGAAGAAGCAAGTCAAGGGTACAATGACAATCAAACTCTTGATGGTTTCTTTTTTATTCCTGGCACTGTTTCTTCTTTCGTTCAGTATCGGACGTTTTCCCATATCTCCTGATATGGCGGCTGCAATTCTTTTGTCAAAGATACTGAATATTCCAAACCACTGGAACCCCGATATGGAGACGATCATATTCCAGATCAGGCTGCCGAGGATACTTGCCGCAGCGTTGGTCGGTTCGGCGCTTTCAGTGTCGGGCGCCGCGTACCAGGGCATGTTCAGAAACCCCATGGTATCTCCCGACATTCTGGGCGTTACGGCAGGCGCAAGTTTCGGCGCGGCGCTTGGCATGCTGTTTTCCTTCAGCGGTATTATGATACAGGTTTCCGCGTTTGTATTCGGACTGGCAGCAGTCGGCGCCACCTGCCTTATCGGCGCCTTGTTTGCCAAAAGAGGGGAGCCGGGTCTGGTCATGATCCTGGGCGGGATCATCATCGGTACCTTGTTCACTTCGTTTGTATCGATCATCAAATATGTGGCCGATCCGTACAACACCCTCCCGGCGATTACCTTCTGGCTCATGGGGGGCCTTGCCACGATCAATATACATGATATCTATGCCATCTCAGCGCCGATACTTGCCGGCATGGCCGTTCTGTTCGCCTTGCGCTGGAACCTGAATGTCCTGGCCTTCGGTGACGAAGAAGCGCGAGCACTGGGGGTAAGGACCGGGATAACCCGTTTTGCGATTATCATCTGCGCCACCTTGATAACGGCCGCAGCGGTCTCCATCAGCGGGATCATCGCTTTGGTCGGTCTCATAGTGCCGCATCTGGCGCGATTGTTCGTGGGACCCGACTACAGGTATCTGATCCCGGTTTCCATCGTGCTGGGGGCCACCTTCCTGCTGGCCGTCGATGATCTGGCGCGTTTTCTGCTCGCTGTTGAAATTCCTCTGGGCATAGCCACTTCGATCATCGGCGCCCCGTTCTTTCTCTATCTTTTGTTCAACACCCGCAAAGGTTGGATCTAAGGGGCGGCTATGCTCGAAATCAGGAACGCCAGCTGCGGCTACGGAGCGAAAACTGTTGTAAAAGACATCTCCTTTTCCCTGGCCCCCGGGGAACTGCTCTGCCTGCTGGGACCAAACGGCGTTGGCAAGACCACCCTGTTCAAGACCATACTCGGTTCCTTGAAGCTCCAGGCCGGCACGATACTGCTACATGGCGAGGACGTTTCCAAATGGTCGCGAAGACGCTTTGCCAGGAAGGTCGGCTATGTCCCTCAGGCCCACACCCCCCCGTTTCCCTTCAGGGTAATCGATGTGGTCACCATGGGGCGGACCGCTCATATCGGCGTATTTTCCTCTCCGTCGGCCCATGACGTGGCCATTGCCGAACAGGCACTGCAAAATCTCGGCATATCATACCTGCGTGAGAGCATATACACCGAGATCAGCGGAGGGGAGCGGCAACTTGTCCTGATTGCCAGGGCCCTGGCTCAGCAACCGGACATCCTGATCATGGACGAGCCGACCTCGAACCTGGATTTCGGCAACCAGATCAAGGTGCTCGACCATGTCAGGGAGGTTGCGAAGAAGGACCGTATCAGCGTGATCCTGACCACCCATTATCCCAACCATGCCCTGATGTATGCCTCCAATACGGTGCTTTTGGGAAGAAACAACAAGGTTACCATCGGCCCTCCAGAAGAGGTGATTACCGAGAAATATCTGAAGGATGCCTACCAGGTCGAGGCCCAACTACACGGAATAGAGAACAGACGCGGCAGAAAGGTCACGCTATGCGTTCCGGTTGTATATGCCTGACGGTTCCCAGCCGTTCAGCAAGGACAATTGATGCGGTGCGGAAAGAGACATGGAGAACTGCAATCTGCTTCTCGCTGGTCCTCCATGTCCTGCTTTTTTCCGTAGCTATTCGTATCGGGAACTCACAGGCCGTGTCTGAACCGAAACCGATTGAGGTGGAACTGGGTATCAGGCCCGAAAACGAGTGGCAAGGGGACGTCGGTCTAAAGGCCCCCACCCTGGGCAATCCTAAAGCATCTAAGGAAACTTCCCACCCAAAAGTCGTCCCTCATGACGCGAAGCAGGCCGTCGCATCAGCGACGGTTCCCGCTGCTCCCGCTGCTTCTCCGACGCCGGCCGTACTGCAACAGGAACTCAAAGCGGTCAGCCTGGCATCTTCCACCGTTCCGGCCCCTTCCAGAGGGGCAACGAACAATGACAGCCGCCCTGAAGGCGCCCAAACGCCCATGCTTGCCGCCGCCCCAGGCGGGGGCGTGGCTCCTCCCGTTCCTTCAAACGGGGGCGAGGCACATGCTGAGGCACACAAAGTTCCGAGCATATTCCCTTACGTGATCAACGGTCCGCCTCCGGTCTACCCGCCGGATGCCCGTTCCAAAGGATGGACGGGGAAGGTGAAAGTGAGGGTGCTGATCACTGAACAGGGGACTGTAAAAGATGCCAACATAGCTGCCAGTTCCGGCCATGAAAGTCTCGATGCCGCGGCCTTGAAAGCGGTGCTCCGCTGGCTTTTTCATCCGGCCTACAGAGACGGCCACCCTGTGGTTGCATGGGTTGCGGTGCCGGTGGTGTTCAAGCTGAACTGAGTCTGCCTGGCGCTGATGCAGTCGATGTCGAAGGTTTCCGCATCTCCGGTTCCTTCCACTGTTTGTTACATCTGCATAAATTCAGAAATAAACACATCGGGTAACTAAACAAAGAGGAGACAGTTGTCTTTAATGTTTGGCACAACCTTGTGCCAATAATTTCAATGCCAGAAGGGATCTCTTTAGTATGGAAAAGCCACCGTTTCATTGCCCGGGGACCATGCTCCGTGGCGCCGCATTTTTCACCCTGCTTTTGCTGTGGAGCGTCGGCGCCACGTGTGCGAAAGCGGAAACCGAATTGCCCGAAGTACAGGTAACAGACAAGAAAGAGGTTAAACCGCCGGCGAAAGAGGGCAGCGCTGAGAGCGGCTACAGATCCGACTCCGCTTCGTTCGGAGCACTGGGAAATATCCCTCTCCAGGACACCCCGTTTTCCACCAACGTGACGCCTGGCGAACTGATCGAGAATCGTCAAGTTCACACCCTGTTTGATGCCTTGCTGACCAATCCCACCGTGACCAACCTCATGTCTTCAAACACCTATTCGTCCATGTCGCGGGTGATGATCCGCGGCTTTACGGCTGCGGATCAGGACGAGTTGCGGGATGGCCTGGTCGATCGGAGCTTTACGGCTCCGCCCCTGGAGAATGTGGAACGCATAGAGGTTATGAACGGGCTTTCCAGCTTTTTATACGGCTTTTCCGAATCAGGGGGATTAATCAACTACGTCAGCAAGCAGCCGTCACCCAAGCCGCTGGCCAGTGTTGCGGTCGGGCAGTACGGTGGAGGAATCAACTACGCGCATGCCGATTTCGGAGGTCCCATTCCGTATACCAACGATCGATTGACCACCCGTTTCAACGCCTACAAGGAAAGCGGAGATACCTATATCAATGGCAGCTATCAACAACGCACCCTTCTGTCGAGCGCCCTGGCGTATAAGCTTTTGCCCGGAACTGTTCTCAAGGGGGACATTTACTATCAGAAGCTCGACATACAGGGGTTGCAGACGTACTTCAACGCCAACGGCGGGAATTGGACGGGAAAAAATATCATTGTTCCTTCGGCTTCGTCATTCGACCCATCCTTACAGTACGGCCAGTCCTATACCTACGACAGTTCCGAGAAAGCCCTGATGGGGGCCGGCCTTGAATCGAAACTCAGCGACCATTTCACCTTCAGGGGCGCTTACCGGTTCGGCACCATGTATCGCCAATACCAGTATGTTGACGCGACGCTTTCCGACAATGCGGGCAATTACAGCGAGTCATTCACGGCCACGCCGCGGCAGCACGAGTGGACGCATTCGGAGTACGCCTTGATTGACGCCTCCTTCGATACCTGGAAATTCCGCAATAAACTCACCTTCGGCTATGTCGGCACCGATTACAGCTATAAAAGAGGCACGGACATTACAAAGGCACTTGCGGGCTCAAGCAACATCGACTCCCCTGCCTCAATTGCGGAACCTTCCGTTACACTCGGATCGTCCAACACCTATCAACAACAGTTTTACGACAACTATGTACTTGGAGACCGGGTTGAGTTCACTGATTACCTTTCCGCCATGCTGGGGGTGTGCTACGGCCAACTTGTGCAGAAGGCATGGGGACCAGCCACGTCGATCAGCACCAGCACCTTCAATCAGGGCCATTTCTCTCCGAGCGTGGCCTTGATCTACAAACCGGTTCCCCAGGTCTCGACCTATGCATCCTATATGCAGGGGCTCGCCAACGGAGGGACGGCGCCCACCGGTTCGGCAAACGCCACCCAGATATTGGGTCCAAGCGTAAGCGATCAGTATGAGGTCGGCGTCAAAACGACACTTGGGAACATGAACCTGGCAGCGGCTCTCTTCTACATCGATGTTGTCAACGATTATGTCGATCCGAGCGACAACGTCTACAAGGCCGATGGCCGGGAAGTGCACAAGGGGATTGAGGTGACCGCTTCCGGGAAGATAATCGACCATTTGACATTTGTGGGTGGTTTTACCTTGCTGAGAGCATATGTTGACAACGTACAGAGCAATCCGTCATTAAATGGCAATATTCCGATAAACGTGCCTGAACAACAGGCCCGGGCCTATTTTGAATACGAGCTTCCCTTTGTACCCCATTTAACCGCCTCACTGGGGGCCAACTATTACGGGAAACGTCCTGTCGACTCCGCCAACGCCAACTATATGCCCGATGCGACTACCTTTGACACCGGTCTTCGCTACCAGCCTTTGATCTTAGATCACAAGGCTACCTTGATCCTCAACGTATCGAACTTTCTGGACAGGAGGTACTGGACCTATTACAGAAGCGGCGACGGCCTGCTGCTTGGCGAGCCACGGCTGTTTGCGTTCTCGGCAAAGGTCGATTGGTAAATGGTTTCCGTGCAGAAACTCCGGATGAAAAGCTAGTTCGAGACAAGACTAACCTGTCTGGTTTGCATCAAGAAAAATGCAGGTGGTTATGTGACAAACTTTAAATCGGTCAGCAGCGCCCTTTTGTTGCCTCTATCGGTGTTATTTCTATCCTTCTCCGCGAGTGGATGCGCCAAGGACCATCCAACAGTGGATGCACAAAAAAGTAAGGGGAGGGTAGTAACCGACATGTCGGGGCGAAAGGTCATGATCCCGGATAACATCAAAAGAGTGGCGTGCCTGGAGGTGCTCGGTTATGAAAAACTATTTCTGCTCGGGCAAACCGACAAGATTTCGGTCATGTGTTCAACCAACGCGCCCTGGATGGAGAAGACGAATCCGAAGGTTAGAGACATTCCCAAAATCGTCGGCGAGCCGAATTTTGAAGAGCTGTTAAACTGGAAAATCGATCTGGCGTTTTTCCGGTACAATCCTGAAAAAACGCTGGACAAACTGGCCGATCTGGGAATCCCCGGTATTGTTTCCCAGCCCCTGAACCAGAACATTGACAGCGCCGGGGCGTTTCAGGAAAGCAACAAAAAGATGGTTCGCCTCTATGGGGATGTTTTCGGATATGCAGCACGGAAAAAGGCCGAGGAATGGTGCACATACTACGATGAAAAGATACGGTATGTGACCAGCCGAACATCGAAGATACCCGAAAACCGGAGGCCAAAGGTATATTATTTGAGGGGTCCGGACGCGCTGACGACACAAGGACGCAATACCAATACATTATGGTATGGAGAAATGGCAGGCGCGGACATGATCGCCAAAAACCTGGGACTCGATGGAAAAGGTTCGGTGTCCATGGAAACCATGATCCGATGGAATCCTGAATACATTTTCGTGGGTCGTCAATACTCCACGGACCTTGTCTTGAAAGATGCCAGATGGCGGGATATAAAAGCAATCAAGGAAGGGAAGGTATACTCCCTTCCCGAGGGAGTCTTTTACTGGGATGGAAGCTCGGAAGGGGTCCTGCTGATGGAATTTCTAGCCAAGAAGCTTCACCCGGATCTGTTCATTGATTTGGATATGGCAAAGGAAGTCAAAGACTATTATTTGAGGTTCTACGGCTACCGGCTCACAGATGATGAGACCAACAAACTTCTGCAAGGTTTATCACCAGACGGCCTGCGGAAAAATACGTATAATAATTGATTGGTACCAGTAATGGCCAGGGACTAAATCCACCGTCGTTCACTTGGCGGTTTTTTGGTTGCTGTGGGCAACCTCCACTTTCTTTGTGACCTCATTGTTTCCTGTCCACCATTGAATCGTGAAAATAATGTTGTAGTTTTGCCAAGCTCATTAAATCTTGCCTTCCCGATTAATGTATTCAGTCGGCTCCGAGAAGGGCATTCAATCTTATCCTAAAGGGGAATCGTCATGGTCTCGCGTGTTGTAGCCGTTGTTATTGGTATGTTATGTTCCCGCCCGGCCACGTGCTCCGGCGGGATCACTATTCGCGCCGGCCGGCTTGTGAGCCTGGCTGTGGGAGCAGGGTGTCTGCTGGTGAGCCTTGCCGCTTTGGCCCAGGATCCGGCCGGGCAGACTATCGCAGCGAAACAGATGCAAGCCACTATCGCCACCCTACCCACGGTGACGGTGGAGGAAAAGGCCCTGGACGATGCCCGTGCCCAGATCTCCCCCAGCCTTGGCGCAACCAGTTATACGCTCGACAGCGAAAAGATCGACTCCCAGTCCCAAGGAGAGTTCGCCTCGTTCGACCAAACCTTCTACCGCTTTCCCGGCGTGGCGCAGGACGAACTCGACAAGCGCCTGCATGTTCGCGGCGAGGAGAACAACCTGCAATATCGGATCAACGGCATACTGCTTCCGGATGGGCTTACCGGGTTCGGCCAGGAGCTTTCGACAAAATTCCTCGATTCCGTATCGCTGATTACCGGTACGCTCCCCGCGCAGTACGGCAATCGTACCGCCGGTATTGTCGATATCCAGACGAAGAGCGGCCAGGACCTGCATGGCGGCACGGTATCGGTTTATGGTGGTGGTTACAGCACGGTTATGCCGTCCATCGAATACGGCGGCAGCAGCGGCAAATTTTCAGGCTACGGGATGTTCAGCTATCTGCATGACGGTCTCGGTATGGCCAACCCGACCTCAACCTTTCGGCCCAGTCATGACGATACCGATCAATACAAGGGATTCGGCAATTTTTCCTACCTTATCGACAGCACCAGCCGGCTGACGCTGATCCTCAGCGGCGCCTACGGCATGTTTCAACTCCCAACGCAAGCCGGCCAGGTGCCGATGTTTCCCTATGGTTCGATTACCGCCTTCAACTCCTCCAACGTGAATGAGAACCAGTACGAGCAGGCATATTACGAGGTTTTGGGCTACCAGAAAAGCATGGGGGACGTCGATCTGCAACTGACCCAAACGACCCGTTACAGTAACGTTTCCTTCAAGCCCGATACGGTGGGCGACGTGATTTTCAACGGCATTGCTTCGGATACCAGTCATCAACTCGTTTCCAACAATCTGCAATTCGATATCAGTGACCGCATCAATGACCGGCACACCCTGCGGGGCGGCACGTCCATCAGTTTGCAGCAAGCGAGAGTAAACTCCACGGACACGGTGTTGCCGACCTACGCGACCGGTTATGGCCCGCCCGTATCGATTACCGATAACTATCATAAAACCGCGGGGCTGTATGGTGCGTACCTGCAGGACGAATGGCGCCTTACCCCGAATTTCACGGTCAACTACGGACTGCGCGCCGATCTCTGGAATGCCTTTATGACCGAGGGCCAGGTCAGCCCGCGCATCAATTTCGTTTACAAACTTTTTCCTGAAACCACTCTGCACGCCGGCTACGGCCGCTATTTCACCCCTCCGCCCCTGGAACTGATCCAATCCGGCGATGTGGCGAAATTTAACGGAACGACCAACGCCGTACCTCAGTCATTGCTCTCCAATGCGGCACTTCCGGTGAGAAGCGAACGCTACCACTACTTTGACGTTGGAGTTAACCAGGACATCACATCCCACTTCCATGTCGGACTGGATGGGTACTATAAGATAAAGAAGTACACCCTCGATGAGGGGCAATTCGGTCCGGCAATGATCTTTTCGCCCGACAACTCGGCCAGGGGTTACGTCGTCGGGGTGGAGGCGACCTTCTCCTACGAAAAGGATGGCGTTGCCCTCTGGGGCAATGCGTCACGCAGTCAGGCCATGGCGAAAGGGATGACCACGGGGCAATGGCAATTCGATCAAACGGAAGTCGCCTACATGCAGTCCCACTGGTATCATCTGGATCACGATCAGAACTGGACTGCTTCCGCCGGAGGTTCCTACAAATGGGCGCCGTACAAAACCAAGGTGTACGCCGATGTACTGTACGGCAGCGGACTCTATAGCGGTTTTTGCAACGAAACGGAGCTTCCCAGCTATGCGACGCTCAACATGGGCATGACCCAGATCGTCAGTATCAGCCCCGGCAATGACTTCAAGTTGCGGCTCGATGTTACCAACGTGACGGATGTAAAATATCAAATCCGGCAGGGGACCGAAGGTGACAATCCCAACGGCGGGATCGGGGTTTTTGCTCCTCAGTATCTGCCACGGCGTGCGGTCTATGTCGGAATCTCGAAAGACTTCTAATATATAAATCCATGGAGATATATATGAATCTGATAAATCGGCCTGTTTTCGTTTTTCTCGCAGTGGGTTTGTTGTGCTTCTGGCTCGCCGGTTGCGGCAGCGGCACCAATAGCACCAGCACTACGCCCACCTTGCCGTTTACTGCAACAATGATTTCCAATAATCAATTTGTTGACTCCGCGAGCGGAAATTTGTTCACTTTCAATTCCGAGGGTACGTTTACGGATGCCGTTATCAATACCGACACCGGTACCGGTTCAACGTCAACAGGCACGTGGAGCGTCAATTCCGGCGGCCAATTGGTTGCGGGCGACTCCACCTACTCGCTGCTGTATGGGTCAACTCTCACGGACGGTTTATTTTATTCCGAAGTGAATGCGGACGGAACAACCGCCACCGGGACCTTGTATCTCGTCACGGCAAACGGTTTTACTTCAGCCATGCTTTCAGGCAATACCTTCAAGGACTCAAATGGCGGGGGTACGCTCACCTTCAATGCGAACGGCTCATTTACTTCAAGTGCATTTACCTCAACAAATGCGACCTGGACTATCATTAACGGACAGCTTTTTATAATAAACACCGGGTTGTCCGGTACCGGCACCTCGATCATCACGCTGCTTTCAGGTACTCTCACGTCCGGTTTGAATTATATCTCGACAAATTCAGATGGCTCAAACCCAAGTGGAACCCTTACCCTTGCATCTCAGACTACCTAGACAAAATGTATAGATAGTTCTAATCAACTAAAAATGCAGACACCCCACTGCTTGCAGCGGGGTGTCTGCATTTCCAATTGCATTCCGAATCAAACCCCATCAGCACTTGTTTTGACGTCGGCACCTCAACGTACTACTGTCTGTGCGCCTTCGTCGTCCCAATCCTCGCCATCATCGATTCAACATTGATATAATTCCGGTATCAAATCAAAGATGACATCAAGGCGGTGAGGATCGAGGCTACGAAGGCGTACAGGCGGTACGTTGAGGAGCTGAAGACGAGCCAACGACAATTTGCGAAGCAAATTGGACCGCGAAGGCGCCCCGCAAGGGGGAGGCCGAAGGCCTCGTCAAGATGCCGCGTTGATTTGGAATTGGAATAACAGCCGATTGCGCGGGGTAGGCGGCGAAGTAACATTAATGTTATCGTGGCCGATAACACTTGGTTGCGGGAAAGATTTGCCGCGTTGTCGTTTACCGGACGGATGTTTGCGTCGAGCCAGCGGTCACTGCCTGCTGTTTTACTTGATTGTACGGAAGGTGTTTGACCTCGTGGACACAAATAAGCCCGGCCCGGAGTAGTAACCCCGGACCGGGCTGTTTCAGCAACATGCAGAAGTATCGTGGAATTTTTTCTCTTCGACTTGTGTCTCTCGTCAACTTCCGTGTATCACCCTCACCGGCACGGAGTAAAAAGCATGCCGGTGAGGGGATTTTTGTTACTTCTGCTTCCGTCTGCGGATGCCGGCCAGCCCCATGAGGCCGGAGCCGAGCAGATACAGGGCGCCGGGGATCGGGGTCGGGGTTGCGGTGGTGGAAGCGTCCAGCGACGTGGCGACGGTGCTGCCGTCATTGTGCAGATCGATGGTGGCCACAGTGCCTGCATAGTTGCCGCCGGCCGTGTTGAGCAGCGGGGTGCTGCCGAATGCATCGGCAAACAGGCCGAGAGACAGGGTGCTGACAG
>Ga0326728_10011766_pt1 | contig 19797 bp, 19 predicted proteins | sample MB3enrmetagenome_FD_207602 | JGI IMG/M metagenome (GOLD analysis project Ga0326728, IMG submission 207602) | Lab enriched peat soil microbial communities from McLean, Ithaca, NY, United States - MB31MN | ecosystem: Environmental > Terrestrial > Soil > Wetlands > Peat | place: USA: New York... | reverse complement strand
TGTTCGGGATTGATCTTCCCTATATGGCAGTCGGAGATATAGCGCATCAAGCAAACCGTAAGCGCCGCGTCGAAGATTGCGCCGTCGCCGGCTGCATGCGCCTTTTGCAGGCGAGCCAGCCGGTCGGCCCAGCGGGAGCCATCATAGTCCTCCGGGTCCAGACCTTGGCTGTCCGCCTGCTTCAGAAGCTCGATGATCGCCCGTGCCTGCTGAGTTGGCTGTCCGTTGCGCGTCCACGCTGGCGTATAGCCCGAAGCCCGATAGAAGTTCTGCACGTGCTCGCGATAGTCGGAGAAATTCGGCCATCGAAGTTCCGGCAATTGACCGGTCGAAGCAACGACGCGCAATTGAGAGGAGATATCGGAATTCCCGCTCTCCTGCGCAATCGCCGAGCCCGCGACCGTGCCCAAGATCGACAGCCACAATGACGCTACCAGCCAGTGCTCACAGATCACGCGCCCGCCACCTTGAGTCAGATCTTGATATTGCCGTTCGTGGCCTGAGAATAAAAACAGACTCTTTCATGTGCCTCCTTGAAAAGAGCCGCGTGGTCGGGCCCGCGGGTAACTCTTGTCCTCGAGAGGCATTTTTGAGACCACAACCTCCCTCTCCCGTTTTCTTTGTCGCAGCCTGTATTGTCTTGCGCTAAACTATCAAGGAAAGGTAACGATGTGACGGATTCATCGATATTGCTGTTGAGTGCCGTGCCCGTTGTGCGCTCGGTCATCAAGGAAACACTGGAGCGGGCGGGGTATGTAGTCATGGCGACAGACGACATAGGAAAGGCTGTAGAAGGATTGAATGAGTATATTCCTGATCTGCTAATAGTTCACCCGTATGTCGACGGACTGACGGGACTTGAAGCAGCCAAATATTTGAAGACCAAATGCCCGAAGATGCATGTTCTCATCGTGGCAGGTCTGCTCGACGATGATCGCCTTGAAAACCCAATTGAACAGCAGGGATTTAAGCTTTTCCCGAAGCCGTTTACTGCCGAGCAACTACTCGCGGAGGTTAAAGAAGTGCTTAGTACTGTTAGTATCCTACCAGGCTTATCATCCTTCCCACCGCGCTAAGTGAGGAGTTGAGAAAGGAGCGGAACAACAGCCGCCGCCGGCGCGTCGCGGATTGGATAACCAGCAAGCGCGATGCCCATAACCGGAGGGCACCGCGCCTGAGCGGCCGATTGTTGCGGTTCTCGATCTAGAACTTGATCGTGAGGAGGTCTTCGACCTTGGTGACCCCCGGAGCTGCCCAAGCCGCACGCTCGGCTTCTTCCCGCTCCGCCCAGGAGCGGACGTTGCCACGAAGCGTCACTTTGCCATCGGACGCCTCCACCTTCACGCGGTTGGCGTCGATCTCCGCGTTGCGTTTCAACGCGTCTTCGATTTTGATCTTCACGTCGACAGTGCTGACCTTCGGTGTAACGGTGATCTCGTTGAAGACACCCTTCACGCCAACCAGGGGTCGGACTGCCTTCTCGGCCTCTTCCCTCTGATATTGCCATTCAGTCGTCCCTTTGAGCGTCACCCATCCGTCGGTCACCTGCACCTTCACGGTGTCAGGCACTAAGTAGTTCCAATCCAGATGGTCCATGGCGACACGGGCGATGTCCTCATCGGTTCTGATTTCCGAAGAAGACAACTCGACTTTGATTTCGCTCGCGACCGCTTTCACGTCGGAGACTCGCAATGCCGCGCGCTCGGCTGCCCACTTTTGGTAGAAGCTGCCGACATGGCCGTCGAGTTCCACAACGCCGCTCTTAGCCGAAACGCCGATTTCTTCGGCTTCAACACTGGGATCCCAACGCAATTCCTGTTCGACGTCGGATTTCAATTGTGCATCGTTCTTCATAAGTAATCTCCCAATCCTATTTGGACCTTCGCTTGGTCACCTGTTTGGAGAGCCGCTCGCTTCGCGTTGCCAATCCCTGCCCCCGCGAGGTAGCACAAGCATGGTTATATCTGCAATCCGAAGGCCGGGAAAAGGCCGCCACCAAGCGGCAAAGTCAACTTGAAGTCGGGATGCTTGGAAGGGAGATTGCCGTGGCATTCCTGTCATGGCTGTGGACCTGGGATTGCCGATCCGCGGGCTGGCCGCCGGCCTGATCATCGCGGCTCCGGTCGGCCCGGTTAACCTGCTCTGCATTCGGCGGACGCTCGAGAAGGGCTGGAAATCGGGCATGATTTCGGGGTTAGGCGCGGCGCTCGCGGACACGCTGTACGGCGCGATCGCCGGTTTCAGCATCAGTCTGGTGATTCAGCTTCTGATCCGCGAAGAGTTCTGGATCCGGGTGATCGGCGGGATCCTCTTAACGGGCATCGGAGTGGTGTACTACTGTAAGCCGCCACGGTCGCTCGAGGCAGGGGAGGACAATTCCTCAGCCAATTCAGACTTTGTCTCCGCGTTTCTTCTCAACGTGAGCAACCCTACTACCGTGCTCTCGTTTCTGGCGGTCCTGGCCACGCTCGGCGTAGGGCGACGAGGACCGCTGTGGCAGACTTCCCTTCTGGTGGCCGGCGTATTCTGCGGGTCGATGATCTGGTGGATCATTCTGGTAAGTGCGGCGAACCGTTTACGCAGTAGGATTACCGATCGCACCATGCGTCGGATGGACCGCGCGGCGGGGATCGCCATTGGCGGCTTCGGGCTGGTGAATGTGTTGCTCAGTCGCGGGCGCAGGCACTAGGCGCGGCGGTACGTGAAGTGCCGAAGTGTTGGACACCCAGTCCAGAAATGGGTTCGTGCGAGGGCAACGCCACTTCGATCGACTGAAAATACGCCGTCATAAGCGTGGCCTGCAAGTTGCCCCACTGAAGCTCTTACGGAGGCGAAGATGACCGCAGCCACGAATATCAGCCCAATGGATGTATTTTGGATCTTTATCATGCTGACCTCCCTGCAGCCCATGATGAAGCAGCGCTGGCTTGAGGCGTCACGGCGCAGACTGATCGCTCAGATTGAACGCAAGCGCGGTTCGCGAGTGATTCTACTCGCGCATCGGCAAGAGACCATGAGTTTTCTCGGCTTCCCGCTGGTGCGGTACATTGACGTTAATGATTCGGAGGAAGTCATTCGCGCCATTCGCCTGACCGATCCGAATGTTCCTATTGATATCGTGCTGCATACGCCAGGGGGGCTGGTACTGGCGGCGACACAAATTGCAACCGCCATAAACCGGCGGAAGGGGAAAGTCACCGCCCTTGTGCCGCACTACGCCATGTCCGGCGGCACGTTGATCGCGCTGGCGGCCGATGAAATCATAGTCAGCGACCATGCCGTGCTTGGGCCGGTCGATCCTCAACTGGGGCAATACCCAGCTGTGTCGTTGCTGAAGGCGGTGGAGCAAAAATCGAAGGATAGGATCGATGACGAAACCTTGATCCTCGCGGACCAGGCGAAGAAGGCGATTACCCAAGTCCAAGAAACAGTTCGTGGGCTGCTTCGCGGCAAATATCCCGATCCGGTCGTGGAGAAGCTGGCGGCCACGCTCTCCGAAGGCAGGTGGACACACGATTTTCCCATCACCTTCGAGTACGCCAAAGAGCTGGGATTGCACGTGAGCTCCGAGATGCCGCCCGAGGTTTTGGACCTTATGGCGCTCTATCCCCAGCCGGTGCGACGTTTCCCCACCGTCGAGTACCTGCCGGGCAGGCGTGTTGACGAACGAAGGGTTGATCTGGGAGAATCCAGTGCGGAGCTTTAAACGAAGAGCAAGCCCGGGGCAGCATCTCGTTGACGAGGGTGTCTGTCCGGAAAATCGGAGGAAGACCGCATGGGTGGCATGATCCCATTGTCGGATGCATCTCGACGGCCCACACGTTTCGCTATCGTCACAATCACAATCATCGTCGTGAACGTGCTCGTTTTCTTGTCCGAGCTGATAGGTGGCGATGAATTTGTAAAACAGTGGGCGCTTGTCCCCGCTGATATTGTCGCCGGCCGGCACTGGATCACCATCTTGACGGCGATGTTCATGCATGGCGGCTGGATGCACATTACGGGAAACATGGTATTCCTTTGGGCGTTTGGCCCGGAAGTCGAGGATGCCATGCCGCGTCTGGGCTACCTCGCGTTTTACCTGCTTAGCGGTCTGGTGGCTTCGCTGGCGCAGATCGCCGCCATGCCCGGATCCACCGTTCCCAATTTGGGCGCCAGCGGGGCGATTGCGGGCGTGATGGGCGCCTTTCTGATCACCTACCCCCATGATCAGATAAAGACCGTGCTGTTCTTTGGCTGGTTCGCCCGCATCACGTTTATTCCCGCGGCGCTTTTGATCGGCCTCTGGTTCATCATTCAGTTCTTCAGTGGGGTCGGCTCTGTGGCGGATGTACAAACAGGCGGCGTAGCTTACGTGGCTCACGTGGGGGGTTTCATTTTCGGGGCGGTTACCTCACGGCTCTTTGAGAGGTCCCAGGGTTCCGCGGAATTGGGAACTTAGTCAACGTTGCTCGATGGCACGTTGAGGACGATCGCCATGAAAGTCCGGGCGCGCTTTCGGCGTTGGGCAGAAACCTGCATCCTGATGGCGCTGGCGGGAAGCGGCCCGATAAATGCGCAACCGCCCGCATCTGCCGGCGCAGTGCCGGAGGAAACCAGGCGGAACAGCTTCGCCCCATGCCTGGAGCCTCCGCCGCTTGTGAGGTGGGCGGATTATCGAGGGCCGTTCCGGAAGGCCGCGGGACTCCTCGCTCGGAAGTTGGAACGCAAATCGGCACACCAGCCACATTACAAACCGGACACGTTGCTTTGCTCGTTTCAAGTGAAAGACAAGTTCGCCCTGCTAGTCCATGATACCTTCGATCCCGTCTCATTTTTTTCTGCCGGTTTCAACGCAAGTCTGGATCAGGCTGCCAACCGCGATCCCACCTTCGGACAGGGCGCCGCAGGATATGGAAAACGCTTCGGCGTTGACTTCGCCGGACAAACGACCTGGAGATTCTTCAAGGATTTCGCTTACCCGACAGCATTCTCGGAGGATCCTCGTTACTATCGCCTGGGTCACGGCAGCAACAAGAAACGCCTGTTTCATGCGGCGGCGCATGCCTTCATCGCTTATCGCGATAGCGGCAAGTACATGTTCAATTTCTCGGAGTGGCTGGGAACGGTCAGCGCCGTTGCTCTCAACGGCGTTTACCACCCCGGTGACGAACTTGGCTTCACCCCGGTCATGAGGCAGGTCGGCCTTTCCATCACCCAAGACGTGGGTTTCGACGTGCTCCGTGAGTTTTGGCCTGAGATAGCCCGAAAGCTCCGGATGCCCTTTCGCGACATGAGCGAGCGACCGGGACCAGAAACCCGTCGTTGAGCGCTCGGCGTAAACGCCGGTTCGGAATTGCGCGAGTTGCGTGGCAGAGAAAGTGCTCCGGACGAGTTGAAAGAGGTCTGCTGATGCGCTTCCCAAATCTACTGATACTCGCATACCTTTCCCTTCCGCTGCTGTTCGCTCAAACGCCTTCGGGCGGCAACGGAGACTGGCCACGGGAGATCGATACCGACAGTGTTCATCTCGTGATCTATCAGCCTCAGGTGGATAGTTGGAAGGACAACCGCATCGAGGCTCGCTCCGCGGTGATCGTCACGCGGAAGGAAGATCCGGCGGCGATTTTTGGCACCGTTTCGATCCACGCCAGGACAGAGATCGATAAAGAGACCAGAATGGTGGCTTTCGAGGACATCACCATCAAGGACGCGCACTTTCCCACCGCGAGTTCATTGCAACCGACCCTACTCAAGGCCGTGAGGGAAAGCGTTCCCGCTTGGCCGCGAACTGTTTCCCTGGACCGCCTGCTGGCGGACCTCGCAATCGCAGAGGCGGAGACGAAAGCCGAGTCGATCCAGTTAAAGAACGATCCCCCTAAGATCGTCTTCGGCAAGGCGCCCACCGCGTTGATCTTGATCGACGGCGAGCCGGTTTACCGCCCGGTTGAGGGCACCCGCTATACACGCGTTGCGAATACCCCCGCGTTGCTGCTGTTCGATTCCTCGGCCGGAACGTTCTATTTGGACGGCGGCCGATGGTGGATGACGGCATCCTCTCTGAATGGGCCGTGGACTGCGGCGTCAAATCCGCCGCAGGATCTAGACGGGATCAAGCAACAACTCACCAAGGATGAGGAGCAAGAACCCGGCGCTCAGCCGGCGGCGGCGCCGGCGGAAAATCCTCCGGCGGTTTACGTCAGCACGGTTCCCGCCGAACTGCTGGTCACGCGCGGCGAGCCGGCATACGCTCCCATTCCCAAGACCGATTTGCTGTACGTCACGAATTCAGACAACGACATCTTCATGGACACGAAGGGCCAGCAATATTACACTTTGCTGGCGGGCCGCTGGTTCCGTGCAAAGTCGCTCGCAGGACCGTGGGATTGGGTGCCCGGAGCGCAGCTGCCGCGGGATTTCACACGGATTTCCGCGGAAAGCCCGAAGGGGCATGTACTGTCTTCGATTCCTGGCACTGAGCAGGCGCGGGAGGCTGTGATCGAGAATCAGATTCCGCAGACAGCCACCGTCCGGCGAAGTGAAGCGAAACTGGAAGTTCACTATAGTGGCGACCCGCAGTTCCGGCCCATTGCAGGCACCAGTATGGAGTATGCCGTCAACACCTCTTTCGAAGTGATTCACGCTGAAGGACGCTACTATGCCGTTCAACACGGCATCTGGTTCACAGCGGATTCGCCGTTGGGTCCTTGGACCGTCGCCGACATGATTCCCTCGGTGATCTATACGATTCCCCCGGATTGCCCTCTTTACCATGTGCGCTATGTGCGCGTCTACCAGGCTACTCCGGAGTTTGTCTATATGGGCTACACGCCCGGTTACATGGGAGCATTTGTCGCGGACGGCGTGGTGGTTTTTGGCACGGGATGGTGGTATCCAGGAATCGTCTGCGGAGACTTCTGGTGCGGCTGGCCTTGGACCTGGGGACTCGGATTCGAATTCAGTTACTGGGGCGGCGGATGGTTCTGGCATCCGGTCGGCTATTACTGGTGGTATCACAGCACGCCCTTCACGCACCGCATCTTCTCAGAGCATTGGAACCTTCACTGGGGCACCCCCAACCGGCCATGGATTCGCGGCAATGTGAACGCTTACAGTCATTGGGGAGGGAATGCCGTCGTCGCGCGGACCTTTGAGCAGCGTGGGAGGGCCTTGCCGCAGGGCCGCGGCGCCGTTCCGGATTTGTACGCCGGCAGGGACGGCAAGCTTTACGAGCATCGTTCGGACGGCTGGTATCAGCGGAACAGCGCCGGGCAGTGGCAGAAAACACCTTCAAATCCCGAACTCGAGCAGCAGCGCCAATCGCGGTCACTCGGCCAATCCCGCCAGAGGGAATTCGAAAATCGGGGTCAGGCGCCCGGCATACCCCGCACTATGCCTTTTCCGCGCAGCGCACCTTCCCTAGGACGTGGGCGCAGTTAGTCTGTGCGTTCAGATTCGGAGCTCTCGTCAGCCCCGCCTGCTGGAGCCTCCGCCAGTAACCGAACGCTTCAAACTGTAAATGCCCGCGTTTGCGCGCAACGACGTGACCAAGTGTTGGACACCGAGCCCAGAAGCGGATTCGCATTCTGCCGGCCAGCTAATGCCCGGCGCCATTGCAGCTTGAAACACGCAGACTTGGGACAGGCGGCAGTGTTTGGCTTGCGGCTTGCTTCACAAGAGTGCGAAGGAGCATCTCATGATTCCCGAAACCAAGCAATCGAAGGATAAAGCGTCCGCTGATTTTGAGGCCCGCAAAAAGGCCTTTCACAGTTCGATGGCGAAAGTGCAAAAGGAAATCGACGCCATCACCGCGGAGGCCAACAAGCTCCGCGCCGAGTTGAAAACACAGAACGACGAAGCCAAAGCCAAAACCATGGCTCGTGTCACCGAACTGACGAAGAACCTCGATGCCGCGCGCAAAGGACAGCAGGCCGAGATCGAAGAGTTTCTCAAGGAACTCCACGCCAGCATGCAGTCCATCAATGCGGAGCTGAAGCAGGCGACTGCCGACGGAAAGGCTGCGGCGGAGGCGAAGGCCAAAGTCTTCCGCGAAGAATACGACTCTGCGCGGCACGCCCTGACTGCGAGTCTGGAGGCAGAACTCGCCGAATGGAAAGCGCGCATCAACACCACCTTTGGTGCGGCCGCGGAGAAGAAAACAGCCGCGACGGCCGCCGTTCATGCGAAGCTGGCGGACTTGCACGCCAAACAGGATGCCGCCCAGAAGCAGGTGCATGCCCTGAAGATGGCGAACGAAGCCGCCTTCAACGAGTTGCAGCGCGGAGTGCGAGTTGCTATCGACGAAGTGAAGACCGCGCTCCAGCGCGCTCGCGCGGACGTTACTTCTGCTTCCAAGACGGAGTAAGCCCCATGGAAAAACTGATCGTGGTCGTCTTCGATGATCCGGCCAAAGCCTTTGAGGGCTTCGAAGTCCTCCGGCAGTTGGACCGCGAGGGTGAAATCTCGGTTTACGAGGCGCAGATTATCGCCAAAGAACCCAGCGGGGGCCTGCGGCTCATCGACAATCCTGATAAGCTGGCCTTCCCGTGGATTGGTGGCGGCACCGTGGTGGGCGCCCTCGTGGGGCTTCTCGGCGGGCCGGTCGGCGCGGTCATTGGCGCCACCGCGGGCGCCCTGATCGGCTCCATCGGCGATATGGAACACGCGGGCGTAACTGACGAGTTCATCGACGACGTAACAACGGCGCTGACGCCCGGTAAGTTCGCCTTGGTCGCCGATATCTCCGAGGAGTGGAATACGCCTTTAGACACGCAAGTAGAACGAATTGGAGGCGTGGTGTTCCGTCGGCCTCGAACTTTGGTGAAGGACACGCAGGACGACCGCGATGCGGCCGCCCATCGCGCTGAGATGGAGCAACTGAAGGCCGAGCGAGCGCAGGCCAGGGCGGACCGGCTGGCGAAAATTGACGCTAAGATCGACGGCCTGCGCATGAAACTGGAAAACGCCATTGCCCGCAAGCGCGTCAAGATGCAATTGCGGCAGCAGGAGCGCGAAGCGAGGATCCAGACCCTGAAAGCCAAGGCCGATCAGTCACAGGGCGAGATCCGGCGGCGCCAGGAGGCTCGCATCGCCGAGGTCCGCCGCGATTATGCGGAAAAGGCGGCCGCGGATTAGCGCTCCGCGCCCGGGCCTGATCACTCGATTGACCGGTGGGAGCGGCTGGACCGGGCCCCGGGCCTGGCGGCCGCTCTCGGCTTGGCACTAATTGTTAAATGAGGTTCGAGATTCGATGACTCCTTCGGCACCGATACCGCCTCCGGGTCGGAACCCGTTCGATCCGGCGAGTTGGATGGATAGCCGCAGGATTGGCCTGCTGATCCTCGGGATCGCCATAGCGGCCTTGTTGCCCGCCGCGTATCGAATGGCGCGACCATTTCTGACCGCAATGGTGCTAGCTGCAATCCTGGCCATTGTCCTTGATCCATTGCAGAAGCGAGCCAGTCGCCTCGTCAAGCGCTCTTCGGTAGCAGCCTTGATCACGACTTTGGTAACCGTGGGACCGATCGTGACGCTCATTCTGCTCGCGGGCGTGGCGATGAACCATGAAATCAAATCCGGCGCCTTTGGCCCCATCTTGCGCGCAGGAGAGCGGCTGACAGCGGGCGCCTCGATCAATCGGCAAGCCATTCAACAAGCAATGACGGACCTCAACCAGGTTGCCGGAGGTCTTTTCACTGCCGCATTGACAGTGCTGTTTCTCTATGTGCTGCTGGTTTACGGCCAGGGCTGGCTGGCGCAGTTGACGGCAATCCTTCCACTTGACGCCTCTGTGACCAACAGAATTCTCACCACGATTCGAGACACGATCGTAGCGAATGTGGACGGGATCCTCGCTGGAGGCGCGATACAGGCCATCTTATTCGAAATCATCTTCCGAATTGCCGGCATAGGGTCGCCCGCCATGTGGGGCGCCTTCGCTGGACTCGCATCGATGATTCCCCTCGTAGGCGCCGCGGCCGTCTGGCTGCCCCTTGCGGTCATATTGGCGACTCACGGAACCTATGTTAAGGCGGCGCTGGTCGCTTTAGTCTGCTTAGCAGGGCAAGAGGTAATAACGCTGTTACTGCTTCCCCGAATGGTGGGCACACGGCTCCGCCAGCCGCCCCTGCTCATTGCGCTCTCTGTGTTGGGAGGCGCCAGTGCGTTTGGCCCGCTGGGCATTCTGTTGGGACCTGTCATAGTCTCCGTTCTGGCAGCACTCTTGCAAGAATTTCGTAGTCAATTGCGTCCAGCGGATTAACCTCTATGACAGGAATCCTCAAACTCGCCTACAAGCTGCTGGTGAACGACAAAGCGAAGTTTACCGCGTTGCTCGTGGGTATCACCTTCGCCGTTTTTTTGATAATTCAGATGACTGCAATGTTCGCCGGAACAATGAAACGAGCATCGGCGACAGTACTGAACCTCGGTGCGTCCATCTGGGTCATGGATCCGGCCGTCCAAACGGTCGCAAATACGATCGGCATGCCGGATTACGTGCTGGACGCGGTCCGGAGCATGCAAGGCGTGAGCTACGCGGTCCCCGTATACACCGGCGGAGCTCTCGTTAAGCTGGCTGACGGCGCCTACCAGTCTGTGACGGTAATCGGCCTGGACGATACAAGCCTGTTCGGCCGCCCGGAACTCATCCAGGGAAAGATCGAAGACATCTATGGCGAGAATGCTTTCATTGTGGTCGAGGACCCCGAATTCCGTAAACTGGGCAATCCTCACGTGGGAACGGTATTCCAGGTGAATGATCACCGGGGAACCATTGTGGGCATCGCTAAGGTCGCCAGCAGCGGTCTCTTCGGAGTTCCAACGCTGTACACGACATACGAACGAGCTCTGCAATACCTTCCGAATCCGCGATTCACGATCTCCTATGTTCTCGTCGAGCCGAAGACCCCCGCCGATGCAGCCCGCATCAAGCAACAGGCACGCGCCCTTGGCTATTTGGCATTGACGAAGGATGAGTTCATCGATCGAATTACCAACTTTTACATTTACCAGACCGGCATGGGGACCAACCTCCTGATCATGACCGTGATGAGCTTTATCGTGGGCCTCTCTATTTCGGGCCAGACCTTTTACACGTTCGTTTTGGAGAACCTCGATAAGTTCGGCGCGCTGAAGGCCATCGGCGCAAAAAGCCGCGAATTGATCTTCATGATTTTGTTTCAGACAAGCTTCACGGCTCTCACGGGCTACGGTTTGGGAATCGGCATGTGCGCCATTTTGATTAGGCTCGCAAGGATAAGGCTCCCGGACTATGCGGCGATGATTACCTATTGGAATCTCGCCCTTGCCTTGGTGATGAGTGTGATCATAGCCGCCGTTTCCAGCTATTTCGGCATCCGAAAGGTTTTGCGGATAGAGCCGTTCGATATTTTCCGAGGGTGATATGCCGGATCCAGCGATCAGAGCGACGGGCGTAATCAAGTGGTTTGGAGAGGGCGCGGCCAGAACGCAAGCCTTGCGAGGCGTTAGCGTAGACGCCTATTTTGGCGAAATGCTGTATATCGTGGGGCCGTCGGGGAGCGGCAAGACGACACTATTGAGCGTGCTCTCAGGTATCCTTCGGCCTGACTCGGGCAGCGTCTCCGTGGAAGGATCCGAGATCTGGAATCTCGGCAGCGACAAGCTTGCCGATTTCCGCCTGCACAAGATCGGATTCGTATTCCAGGATTTTCATCTGTTCCCCCGGTTGAGCACGGCCGAAAACGTGGCGATTCCTCTGATCCTCAAGCGAAGAAACTGGAAAGAGGCCATCGTCGAGGCCACCAAGTATCTGGACATCGTCGGTTTGAAAGGCCGCGCTGGGCTACCGCCGGTGAAGCTAAGCGGCGGAGAACAACAGCGCGTCGCTATCGCCCGTGCAATTGCCGGGCAACCGGACATTCTGATCATGGATGAGCCTACCGCCTCGTTGGACGGCGATACCGGCCAGGCAATCGTTGGCTTCGTGAAGCAAAACGTTCTCAATGACAAGCGGTGCATTTTGATCGTCACGCACGACGACAGAATCAGCCAGTTCGCCTCGCGGATCTTAACGATGGCGGACGGCGTGCTGACTGGAACTATGAAGGGAGGTGCGGCGTGAGAAAGCTACTATTCGCCCTTTCCATGGCCGGTCTTCTCGGCGGATGCGCACTCGCCTATCTATCGGGTGTCACCCAGCCCCCATTGCCACCGGCCTTCAGTCCGGCAGCCAATCCGTATCCGAATGGGATTTATGCCAATGGCATCCTGGAAAGCGATCAAGCGAGCGGAGAGAACATCAACGTCTATCCGGAAGTACTCGGCACGGTGAAACAAATCCTGGTGGCCGAAGGCCAGGAGGTCAAGAAGGGGACGGTTCTGTTGTTGATCGATGACTCAATACAGAGGGCCACCGCTGAACAATTGGAATCACAGGCGCAGGCAGCCTCAACGCTCTTGGCGGAGCTGAGGGCACAGCCCCGAAAAGAAACCCTGGACGTCGCGGAGGCTCAAGTCGTGTCCGCGCAGGCGGCCTTGAAAACCGCTCAGGATGAATTGGATAAGCAACAAGCCGCCTACGAACTGAATCCTAAGTCGATCAGTAAAGACGCCTTGGACAGCGCCGTGAACGCGGTCGCGACGTCGCGAGCGAATCTGGAAGTGGCTGGGAAACAACGCGACCTTACTAAAGCGGGCGCGTGGATTTACGACATCGATAACCAGGAAAGACAATACAACGCTTTATATAAATCCTATTTATCCGCGAGCGCGCTGCTTTCCAAGTACACCATTCGAGCACCCAAAGACGGAATCGTATTGGCAATCAGCCCGACAGTCGGGAGCTTCATCTCGACCCAAGGCGCCTACGACACCTACACGCAGGGCATGGCCCCCGTGCTCATTCTGGGAAGTCCTCATGCGCACCTGAACGTGCGCTGTTACGTTGACGAAATTCTGGTGCCGCGGCTGCCGGATCCGGCTAAGATGAAGGCGCAGATGTCGGTACGGGGATCCAACGTCAAGATACCGCTCCAGTATGTCAGAACGCAGCCATTCGTATCTCCCAAAATAGAACTTTCCGATCAGAGACTGGAACAGGTCGATGTTAGGGTACTACCTGTCATCTTTCGGCTCGAGACACCCAAAGAGGTGAGGCTGTATCCGGGTCAACTGGTCGATGTGTATATCGGTGAATGACCTATGTCCGGAGATTCCCACAGGATCGCGTCATGCCCGGCAAGCGTCGTACTCGTGATCGGCGGTGCGCTGCTGGCGGCGTGCGGCATCGGCCCAAAATACACGAGGCCTTCGGCGCCGGTTCCACCCGCCTACAAGGAGCTCAAGGCACCAGACGCGGACCCCGATTGGAAACCCGTCGAACCGCGTGACGATGCTGCGCGTGGCAAGTGGTGGGAAAGGTTTGGCGATCCCCGGTTGAACGAGCTCGAGGAGAAAGTCGAGATCTCGAACCAGAACATTGCTGCGGCGGCAGCCAATGTCCTGGCCGCCCGAGCCATAATCCGGGAAGCGCGGACACAGTATTTTCCGACTGTTGCAGGCGGCCCCGGCATTACAAATTCACGTCTGTCCACCGGATTCGGAAAGCCGCTCGGCATCACTTATACAAGTTACTCCTTACCCTTCGAGGCATCTTGGGAGCCGGATCTCTGGGGGCGTATTCGAGCCACAGTAGCAGCGAACTCATTTGCTGCGCAGATAACCGAGGCGGATCTGGAGAATGTCCGCCTCTCCGCCCAAGCCGATCTCGCTGTCGCTTACTACGAGATCCGCGCTCAGGATTCGCTGAAGGTGTTACTGGATTCCACGGTGGGCGCCTATCAGGAGGCTCTTGAGCTTAACCGCGACTTGTCCAAGGCGGGAATCGGCGACGATGAAGCGGTCGCGCAGGCGGAGTCCCAATTGAAAGCCGCCGAAGCGCAGGACACCAATCTTGGCGTTCTCCGCGCTCAATATGAACATTCGATTGCCCTCTTGGCCGGTCAACCCGCATCGACGTTTGCACTTCCCGTGGAGGCCTTCGAGGCAAGTCCTCCGCCGATTCCAGTCGGTCTTCCTTCCGAGCTTTTGGAGCGGCGCCCGGATATCGCCGCCGCCGAACGCGCGACGGCCCAGGCGAATGCCCAGATCGGTATGGCCAGGACTGCCTTCTTTCCCGCAATCACGTTGAGCGCGTCCGTCGGACTCCAGAGCCTTTCGATTGCGAATTGGCTTGAATGGCCGAGCCGGGTCTGGTCGCTGGGACCGAGTTTGGCGCAGACGATTTTCGATGCGGGACTGCGCAGGGCCACGGTCCAACAATTCCAGGCATCCTATGATCAAGCCGTCGCGAATTACCGGCAGACCGTATTGACAGCCTTCCAACAGGTCGAAGACTACCTGGCGGCTCTCAAGACGCTTAGACAAGTCATCGAGGAACAGGATTCCGCGGTCCAATCAGCCTCGAGAAACCTTAGAGTAGCCTATGTCCGGTACAAGGCTGGCATCGATCCCTATCTGAATGTGCTTGCTGCTCAGACTGCGCTGCTGGCTGACGAGCAAGCGGCGGTGACTTTTGGAATGCAGGAAATGGTTGCAAGCGTGCAATTGATCAAGGCGTTGGGCGGCGGATGGGACGCCTCGCAAATTCCCTCGTCGAAGGAACTCGGAAGGAGGATTCCAAATGGATCCAGTGACAGACGCTGAAAGAACGGGTGGTGCTCCGGCCGGCAAGCGAATCGAGCGTATCTTGTGTCCGGTCGATTTCTCTGAAGCCTCGGTAAAGGCTTATCGCTACGCGCAATCAATCGCGGAACACTACGGGGCCGCGCTCATTGTGCAGCACGTCGTTGAACTGTGGCAGCATCCATCGGGCTACTATACCGTTTCCCTAGAGCTCTTCGAGCAGTTCCGCTCGGCGCTCATGGTCAATGCGCAGAGCGAATTGAAAGAGTTCATGGCTAAATCCAGGGGAATTCAGCCCGAATGCACCGTACAGGAAGGTGTTGCGGCGGATGAAATTCTCTTCTTGGCTCAGGAGCGCGCAATTAGTTTGATTGTGCTGGGAACTCACGGTCGGCGCGGCTTTGATCACTTGATGTTAGGATCGGTTGCCGAGCGCGTCTTGCGCCATTCTTCATGTCCCGTGCTGACTGTCCGCCATACGGCGCCGGATTCCGGGACGCCGGGCGCGACGGACGATCCCGTGCCAATCCGGCGAATTCTCTGCTGTGTCGATTTCTCGGCGCATTCAAAGCGATCTCTGGAATATGCGCTATCGGCGGCTGACGCCTACGGCGCCGAGGTCAGTGTCCTTCACGTTCTAGATAAGGTCTCCAACTCTGCGGACGTTGCACAGGAAACGGACGCAGCCATGGCGAAGCTTGAGGAAGTGTGCCCCCCTGCCGCTTCCGACTCTTCGAAGGTTCACCTGGAGGTACGCCTCGGTAAACCATATCAGGAAATCCTGAACTTCGCTTCGGAGTTGCCGGCGGACCTGATCGTTGCCGGAGTGCGGGGATGCAACTCGCTAGATCTTGAGGTATTTGGTTCCACCACTTATCGGGTGATCCAACTCGGCCCCGACCCAGTGCTGACGGTTCCGTAGAGGCGACAGGAGGTATGGCCGCTGCTCAACCGGCATCGATCGACCTTCCGGTGGGCGCGACTCTTGTACCTGGCGGAGCTGCTTTCCGCGTGTGGGCTCCGCGCGCCAAAGCGGTTTATGTGTCCGGTGATTGTAACGGCTGGAAGCAGAATGCCCCCTGCCAGCTCCACTCGATCGGCGGGGGGCATTGGATCGGGTTCATCCCCGGAGTGAAGGATAGCGATCCCTACCTGTTCTATATCGAGGGCCGGGGAAGCAGTGGCTACAAGCGCGGTCCACGTGCCCGGCTTCATCGTTTTCGCGAGAGATCGGGGGAATTGGAGAGGCTCGCGGATTCAGAACCGCAGAAGCGCGGCGGCGCAATCCTTTGACGGCATTTCAGCGGGATTCAGTGCGAACGCCCAACCGCCGTGAAGCACCGTTTCGAGAGCGGCCATGTTCAAGGGGTCATCGGGCTGGCCGGCCATGCCTGCGCTTTCCGATAAGAAGAGGCCGGCCACGCGGCCTTCGGCAGCGGCCTTCACGATCGCGCCGGTGTCCCCCAACACGAGGGCCGCACCGCTGTGCTTCCGAAAATCCGCCAGGGCCTTCTGCAACGCTTCGGACGGCCATTGGCTCACAATCTCCCAGGCGCGCTCATCGAGATCCCGCGCCGTCAGGCGCTCCGGCGAGCCGTGAATCGCCTGCTCCAGCAGATTCGGATACGTGTTCAGTTGCCAGTAGATCGCCACGTCATACTCAACGCCCGCCAGGATCAGCGGCTCGGCATCCTGCCGCAAGAGTTTGGTGACACCTCTTTCCACCTCTTTCAAGAAGTGCCTGAAGCGGTCCTGCTCTTTCTGTTTCTCCGAGCCGAATAGCACCCCTTGCATCGATCCGATAGAGGGACCGGCGGACATCCGGTCTTCCAGCAGGTGATCGGGCTCGTGAGTGTGCAAAAACTCCTGCATATTCTGCGGCGCCACTCCTTCGAGCCGCACTTCTTCCGAGTGGTGTGGAGTCGAGCGGAAGAGGCGCACGTGGTGCCGGCCGATCGCCAGCAGGTGAAAGCGCTGTTCCCGAGCCAACGCCGCGAGCAGCGGGCGGACCTCAAATCGTTCGCTCACCACGGCCAAGTCCTTCAGCCGGCCGCGCATCCAGTAATGCCGGAAGGCGCCGGGCGATCGGAATGCGATCAGCGAATGGGCCCACATATGGGTCGTGTCCAGGCCGGTCGCCAGTCGCTCGACCGGCGCGAGCAGCCCGCTGGCCACCTTGGCGTCCGTATGGGCTTCCACCAGTTGTTTTTGTATGGAGCGAAGCGCGCTCTTCAGGCGCTCCGCCAACTCCGGCGAATTCAGGATGGGCATTACCAAAGTGATGCAGGGGCCCACGGCCCCGGCCAATGCCTTCACATCGGCCAACACAACCACATCCGCCAAGGCATCTTCCCGGGCTGTCGGATCCCCCATATAATTGCCTCGAATCTTATGAAGCTGACAGAGGCCGCTCGCTCGTTATGGCGAGCTTCCGCATCCGGTACATGAGTGTCGACCGCGCAACTCCGAGCCGCGCGGCCGCGCCATGCGGTCCGGCGATCACCCAATTGGCCGCCTGAACAGCCTTCAGAATATGTTCGCGCTCGCATTCCTTCAGTGTTGTCGGTCTGGCAGCGCTCCCTCTTCTAAATAGTTCCGGTATCGGCGGATTGAGGACGCGGCCAGTGGTCAGAATCACCGAGCGTTCCACGAAGTTCTGCAATTCCCGGATGTTCCCTGGCCAGTCATGGTCCAGCAGCGCCTCCATGGCCGCCGAGGGAATCTTCTCGATATGCTTATTCATCCGCTGTGCATAGGTGTTCACGAAATGTGCCACCAACAAGGGAATGTCCTCGCGCCTGTCGCGCAGCGGGGGAATGAAGATTGGAAACACGTTGAGCCGGTAGTAGAGATCGCTCCGGAACAGTTTTTCGGAAACCAGGCGGTCCAGGTCTTGATTCGTGGCGGCCACCACTCGCACATTGACCGATTGCGTGATTGTGCCGCCAAGCCTTTCGAACTCCTGCTCCTGCAAGACACGCAGCAGCTTCGCCTGCAGCTCGAGCGGCATATCGCCGATCTCATCCATGAACAGCGTGCCCCGATCCGCCGCCTCGAAGCGGCCGATCTTTCGCGTCACCGCCCCCGTGAAAGCTCCTTTTTCGTGTCCGAAGACCTCGCTTTCGAGCAGTTCCCGCGGGATGGCCGCGCAGTTCATTTTCACGAAAGCGCCGGCCCGTCGTAAGCTCTGAGTGTGAACGGCGCGTGCGATCAGCTCCTTGCCAGTCCCGGTCTCTCCTTCGATGAGAACCGTGGAGTCCGTCGGGGCCACGGTCTGAACTTGATCCAACACCTTGCGCAGAGCCGCGCTGCGTCCCACGATGCCTTCAAAACCGTCTCGTTCTGTGCTGGCGGAGTGATCCGGCGCAACCAGCGGCTCGACCGGCATAGCTGAGCCGTACTCCCCGAATGTGGCCTTTGGCGGCAGTACCGCAAAGCCACGCGATGATCGGGAGAAGGAGTTCGCCTCCCGTCCATCCAAAAAGACGATGTTATTGCAACTCATCTGGATACCTCCTCGCTAGACTCTCGTCCCATCGCTGTGAACAAGCCATTCTACGGTTTGCTCACGTCTCAAAACGGCTGCGGACCTCTTAAAGTATGAGGTTACCGGACTTGAAGATTGCAGTCGTGAGATTGCAGTCAGGTTTTGGTGGAAGAAGAGCTTGTATCGGGTATTGTCGGTGTTCTCCAGGTGGGGTCAAGCAGCCCGAAGATCAAGCTGCATCGTCTGTGGAACCTACTGAATCTATGAGCGATACTCTGACATTCAGACACTGAGCACGGGACATGGCGACTCACGAATGATGGCGTAAGCGTTCGTCGGCAGGCGTCCGAAAATGCTGTCATGACAGCTGCGCCCGATGACGAGCAGATCGGCTCGCACTTCCTTGGCCTCGGCGGCTACCGCGCTGACGATCGGACCGATTTCAATGTGAATGTCGCCATGGACCCCGGCGGTCTCCAACTGACGTGCGAGTTCAGCTTTAGCCTCGTTGATGACATAGCCTCTCCATTCCGGCGACAAGCCGTAATCTTGCAAACGGGGATCGAGCGAGGCAATGACGTGAATCAGGCTGAGCGTCGCTCCAAACTCCCAGGACAGCCGGCTCGCCCAGCCCAAAATGCTGCTGCTTTGCACTCCAAGATCGAGGGCGCAGGCAATGCGGCGGGGTTGTGCCAGTACGCCAGACGCCGTGTCCGGCGTATGGACTGCCGTCCAGACAGGACAGCTTGCATCGTGGAGGACCTTTGCCGTGACCGAACCGATGAGCAGGCGCCGGAACGGACCGTACCCATGAGTGGGCATCATGATCAAGTCGACGTGTTCCGAACTGGCATACTCCACAATTTTCGTTGCCGCATCGCCTTCCTCCAGGACGCGCTTCACCACCAGGTGGCGCCATTCATTCGATCGGAATTCCTTCATTTTCTCCTCAGCCTCTTCCCTTGCGAAGCCATGCAGCATTCGCATCTGGGCTGAAGTCGGGAGCGGCAGATTGAAACCTGGAGCCAGCACGTGGAGCAGAACGATCTCCGAACCGAAGCGTTCGGCGATTGCCGCAGCGGAGTCTGCGGCGTCCGTTGAGCGCGCCGAGAAATCGATCGGCAACAGGATCTTCGCGATGGTGAACATGTTGACATTGTCCTTTCGAGTCCCGGTTTGCAGGACGCTGTTGTGCCGGTTGTCTCGGAGTTGCTAAGTGCAATCGTTTGGCCGATTGACAGGATTCCCCGGCCGCAGAATGCCGTGAGACGCGGATGGTTCTCAAGTTGCTTAGAATCAGGGAAGAGAAGATGCGCCCGCTGCGCGAGATCCTTTTGCCGATCGACATTACGCCACCTTGTATTGATGTGGCGCATTATGCCGCTGGCATTGCCCGCCACTTTAGCTCTAGAATCACGTTGCTCCATGTATTGCCCCCCCTCAATCCGGCATTTGCTGCTTTCGGCAGTGCCGCGATGCTGGACGAAGTGCTGGATCATCAAGACAAAGAGACCTGGAGATGCCTGAATTCGTATCTTGCTGGCGAATTCCGGGGTATCTCCCTTAAGCGCGTTGTCTCAGAAGGGGACCCGGCCGAGATCATTGCGACATATTGCGCTTCAGAGCGAGTCGGACTGGTCATGATGCCAACACAAGGTTGCGCTGCA
>Ga0326728_10011765_pt1 | contig 19797 bp, 19 predicted proteins | sample MB3enrmetagenome_FD_207602 | JGI IMG/M metagenome (GOLD analysis project Ga0326728, IMG submission 207602) | Lab enriched peat soil microbial communities from McLean, Ithaca, NY, United States - MB31MN | ecosystem: Environmental > Terrestrial > Soil > Wetlands > Peat | place: USA: New York... | reverse complement strand
ACCTCGGAAAAATCCGTCGCCGCTTTACCCAGCGCTACGACCCGGTCAGTCCGGTCTGTTTCGAGCAGGCCTCGGTTCTGCCACCAGACAGCCTCCCAGTAAGTATCTTCGCTTAACGCATAGAGCTCTCTTACCTCACTATCCGGGTGATTCCCCATGGCCTGCATGGATGTCCACATCATGCCATCGGCTTCCGATCTGAGCCGGTATACGAGGTCTTCCGGAGATGTGCCGACGGTATAATTCACATAGGTGCCCGCTAGACCAGCGGCACGGGTGCCCCAGTACGGCATGCCGGGATTACCCGAACAGACCGAGATGGTCCCCTCCCCGGGAACCGCGATTATGGAATAAAGCGTGGCCACATCCGGCCGGAAACGGTTGATCGTATTGGAACTGAAAGGATCATCCCGGTGCCATTCTCTGCCGTCCCACCAGTCGGTCAGGGAGAGGATGTTGCGAGCGGTCGTGTAACTGACATTCCCGGAATGGTCAAAAAGTTCCTTTTCTGCGGTGATGTAGCGATAATAACTTGACGGGTAATACTGGAGTGGATCCCAGACCATCTGGGATGGTTCCATGGAGGTATTCAGATAATGATTGGTGGCGATAATATACCCCGTATTCCCGGTATCGCCGGGATACCGGACTGCATAGCGTGATCGGGTTGCCTCGATCACCTCAGCATTTCCGGATTTGTCTGCAAGCATGTTGTTCAGGGCAAAGGCACGGGTCAGGTTGAGCACGATATTCCTGGCTTCATCGACTGATCCGGCGGTCATTCCCACATAGGGGAGTTCTAGGAAACCGGTAATCCCCGGGCCGCTATCGCCAGATCCCTGCGATGGTCCTGCCGATATGACATACACCAGTCCCTGGCTGTTGATTGCTGCATTACTCCCGGTCCGGCCCACTCCCGAGGGGATGATCGCGGAATACCCGTGATCAGGATAGAGCGCCAGCAGGACCTCATAGGAGTTTGCCGTCACATCGAAGTAATCGAAGTTGTCACCCACGATCATGCTGCCCCCGGTGGTATTGCCGAATGCAGCAAAGGCCGTGCAGTGTTCCTGGGGCTCGGGGGTCTGTTGGCCGCCGTAATACAGCATCACCAAAGGATCGTCCGGGTTGAACGGGATTCCCTGGGCGTTCATGGCATCCGACATGCCTTGGAAAAATGCAGCGAAGTCAAACCCGGGAAGTTCTGTGGCGATGTACTGCCGGGAGATGCTGCAGTTGTCCATGATATCTGCATAGGAATTTTTTGAGCGGGCACTTGCCCATGCAGCATCCCGCGCAATCGCAATATATGCCGGGGTTTCAAGACCGTACTGGTAACCCATCTCGTATGGTGTCCCGTTCAGGATAACCACGGGCATGACGCCCGGCGGGGGGAGGTAGATATCTGAAACCGGTCCCGTCTCCGGGGCAGTACTGGAAGAGGTTTCTAACAGGGTTTGTATACAGGACGATGTACCGGAAGAACAGCTCCCGGCTAGCCCAGGTGAACCCATAGTACCTGTCACAGTAACGGAGGGTGCCAGGATCAGGATCATAACGAGTGCCCAAGAAAAAATGGTGAGTCCCTTGGAGAAGCCGCCCATGACATTCATATTCTAGACGTAGTGATATATGTTCTGAAACGAGGTTCTGGTGCATTAACGGGTTCTGTTAACTGGTTGAGGGATAGTATATTTTTTTCAGGCATGGAAAAATTGATTATCTCCCAACAAGTTAACAGAGCCCTTTTTAAGACAGAGTCAGTATATACCGTCTTCTTTGATCATCGAGGCGGCCTCTTCCCTGTCGATCTCCGGGTGACACATGAGATAGTCAGTCATGGCCTTTCTGCGAATCTCCTGTGATCTATGCTGTGCCCTGATGTGGATCAGTTCGATCGTGTGCTTCAGCTCCATAATAGTCAATTCTATTCTGCAACGCCGGTTTATTTGAGAATTTTCGACGGAGACCGCTAGAGGCCTCTAGTCGGCTCAATGTTCCATAGAGAGGTCCCTCCACAGAATAGCACGGTCTCCTGCTGGTAACTCTTCCTGAATGGAAGCCATTAACGGAAAGAGATTGCAGGAATCACTCCTATCGCAGGAAACGTTAACCTGCAAACGGCATCTGATTTGGAACTATCAGTACTTTTGAAAGTAATTAAAGGCACAGGTTGCTCGGCATTGAAAGTCCCGAAGATGCACCAGAGCCCTACTTATTAAAATCAGACAGCTTGGACTTAACTGAGTTTCTTTTCTTGTTGCTGCCATAGTCTGCCGACGTGACGATGCTGTTCTTGTCCCCGCGCCGAGGCTCAAGTTTGTTTGTTCTGTCGGTATGCATCACCACGTTCATGGCCGGCTCATCTAAAACCTGGGAGTCGGCATCCTCTGCATTCGCACCAGCCCTCACAATTACCCTGCTTTCACCCTGCTGATGCGAGATTGTCCCGCCAGCGGCAACAGCGCTTGACGCATGAGCACCCAAAACTATCGTTTGCAAGTGTTTGAGTTCATGCAAGCTGCGCTTTTCGGTCTGTTTGGGCATCTTCATTACAATGGCCTTGAGATCCATATATTCCTGCATGAGTCCCTTCACAAGCGTTTCGATCTCATCAACCTTCTTTTCAAGTGCTGCGATACGATCTTCGCTTGCAGCACCACTGCCAGAATTTTCCACCATAGTGATCACCCTCTTCTTTTCATCAAGATCAAACTAGAGGTATCTGTTCTTTGCATCCGATTGCACTATAGCGTGATCTGGATTGATGGCAATCGCTTTGTCATACGAGTCAATCGCTTCTGCATACCATCCAAGGTGGTGTAACGCGACTCCACGGTTGTGCCATGCTTCAGCATTATTTGGGTTGATGGCAATCGCTTTGTCATACGAGGCGATTCCTTAGGCATGCCGTCCGAATTTTACTAGTGCATCCCCGCGACTGACCCACGCATCTGCGTAATCTGGGTTGATGGCAATTGCTTTGTCGAATACGTTGACCGCTTCTGTATATCGTCCGAGATGACTCAGAGCGACTCCGCGGTGAACCCATGCATCGGCAAAATCTGGGTAGATTGCGATTGTTTTGTCGTACGAATTAACTGCATCACAATCGCGTCCGAGTTTACCTAGTGTATCTCCGTCATATAACCACGTTCTGGTATCATCTGGTTTGATGGCAATCGCCATGTCGAAAGATTCGAGTGCTTTTGTATATCGTCCGAGATTTGCAACATCAAAAGCGTCATAAAAAGATTGCTTTATTCGGTCTTCCATACTGAAGACGTCAGTCATGAGGTCACCCTCAATTCCATTAATGACAGTTAAGTATATAGATTTTCCCTAATATATGATGCAAGTCATCAAATCTATATAATAGTGCATTGATATGATAGTAAGAAAAGTGGCCCCGGGAGAAGGTGCATTAAGCAGGGAAAAATGAAAATGTCATTCTTTCAGGAACGGGAGATCCCCCACCCCATGCCGAAGCGGATTGAAACCGGGACGCCCGATGGAGAGGCAATCGGTTTTTCTGATGCACTTTTCTCCGGCTGGCTTGAGATCTATGATGATTGCCGGCTCTATCTCTATTACCTCATCTCACGGTTCAATAACGAAGGCAACACCCAAGCCCTCATCCGGCGGTGGCTTCGGGAAGGGTACGATATTCGGATCGTTAAGCCGTCACCAGTCATGCAGCATATCATCAGCAAATTCGGGTTTGAACCTGCGGAAGAATATCTGCCTGCTCACTATGAGGACAAAGTCGAAGTCTGGCGCCGGCCGTCTTCTCTGGATACGGATACGTACACCACCCACCCCCGGTCCCGTATCCATTCTTAGTAGGAGCCTTTTTTGTTCAACATTGCTTCCAAAATGTTTCCCTTGTCGGGGGAACAAGACAAAAGTCCAGAACACATGGCGGGGCTCATGTGAAGGGTTTGCTTGAATGCAGTCCCTGCTATAATCCGCCTGTTTATGGAAGTGCAAGGTACCGGTTATCCTCCCCTCGTCGGTACCAATTGCTCCGTATTCTTCGCTAGATCAGCCATTGAATTTTTCTCCGTGCACAACCTGGTTATCATAATGCTGGTTTACGGCCCCTTCCGGAAAATTCCATTATGGGGGGCGGCGTGGAACTGTCTTTCGGTTGTCACCTTTTATTGAGGCGTTCTATAGTGCCGCATCTATGGTCTTTTTAAACTTATCCCATATCTTCTTCTTTTTGAGTACTGACCAGAGAGAGACGAGTTCCTGATAACGCAGCCTGCGGCGTTCCTTGCGTTCCTGCGCAAGCATGATGATGTCCTGTCCCGATGGCAAGTTTAGGTCCGGCCCCGTTTTAAGAATCCCTGCCCAGACATCACAGTCATGGATCTCGCCGAGGATCTCCTGCATCTTTTTCAGGTTTTTCAAAAACGGCCTGATCCGGTCTTTATAGAGAGGCCGGTATACCTCAAGCGTGTACCGTAGTTTTTTTTCAGCGATTCTGATGGCATGGTGTCCGGAGATATCATCCGGGTTCTGCACGCTTGATTCGTACGAGAGAAGATCGTCAAGGCGGGTAAGGATTCGCTTCCCGGCAATATGGTATAACCGACGCGAAAGAGCGGGTGAGATGCTACCGACACGTTTTTTCCTGACATGCCGGATGGCTGAAACGAGATCTTCAAGGGTTTCTTCTTGTTCGAGGTGATCCAGTGCATTGAGCACATCCATCTGTTTCTCCTGCCGCTGTTTTCTGAGGATTGCAACGAGGTATATGATTCCGGGCATGTCACCGGTTCCCGGTTCCTGGTTGTTGCGGTAGTTCTCAAGAAAAGCGATCTGGACATCGATATCACGTGCCGCACCAAGGGCCCGGGTTACCGTTTTGATCGATTTCATACAGCGGCGGTATCTTCGCTTCTTAAAACATTCCGCAAAGAGCGGTAGCATTGCCTGCAATCGCCGTGATGCCACCCGCATCCAGTGGACATGCTCGATGTCCGTATTCTGCCGTACGCCATCAATCTCATCTTCCAGTGCCACGATTTGGGGCCCGATCCGTTTCGCTCCAAATCGGCATATTCCCTCATGGTCCACAGCTGCCATAGCGGCTGACTCCCCCCCAACCGGATGGTGTTTTGTGAACAACAGGATATTAAATATTATTATTGCTGGGGCTTTGCATCTAAAGTGCCATTCTGCACCTAAAGTTCGAAATCTGCACCTAATGTCGTTGAAAAAAATACATTTGGTGCAAAGTCTCCTTCAAACGATCCGTCCATGCAGACAGCCCGACTTTTTGAACCGTGTCAACTCGAGCAGTTACTATTTAAATATGTCCGTCGATCAAAGGCATGGTGACTAGGATTATGTCGGTGACTATCAAACGGCTATCTAACCAGTCATGGTTCGAGATCAAGGCGGGCGACCGTGTCGCTCAGATTGACCCTGCCTACGTCCGCATGGCAAAAAGGGGCGCTGTGCCAGGCGATCAGGCCGATCTCATCCTCCTGACCCACGCTCATATGGACCATTGCGACCGGCGGGCGGTAGGGGACTTTTGTCGCGATAATACGACGATAGCGGGCCCGTCATCCTGTGCGAGAACGCTGCGCAGGAATATCCATACGATGTCACCCGGCGATGAGATCGCCATTGGAGAGATCAGGGTCAGGGCGACGGCGGCTTATAATCGGGGGGCTATTCGTCATCTTTTACACGGTAAAGGCGCCTGTGTCGGCTACCTCGTCACCGTGGGCGGGATGACGATCTATCACGCGGGCGATACCGATTTTATCCCGGAGATGTCATCGCTGGGGCCGGTTGACGTGGCACTGCTGCCCGTCAGCGGCCTGGTGACAATGAACATCGAAGACGCCGTGAAGGCGGCAATCGCCATCGGGCCGAAGGTCGTCGTGCCTATGCACCAGAACCGGGCAAACCCCACGCGGTTTAGAGAGATGATGATCTCCGCCGCGCCGGGGATCAAGGTCGTACTGATGAAAGCTGGCGACGAGCTCACAGTATAAAGCCTTGATTGCTTTAGAGATAGTATATAAAGTTATTGATTTTGCACATAAAGTTGGACAAAAAAAAGTACTTTTATGTGCAAAGCCGGTGATTTTCCGTTATTGTTCTGGCTGAGCTGAGGGTAAACCTAATGGCAGCACCCTGCTCCGGTGCTCCCGAAACCCGGTCGTCCGCCCATACCCTCCCCCCATATCCTTCGATGAGCATCTTGACGATATGGAGTCCAAGGCCGTAGCTGCTCCGCGTCTTGGAATCTTTCGCGAACCTATCGAAGACCAGCGGTTTCATCGCATCGGGAATTCCCGGTCCATTGTCGGAGACGGAAACCTCAATCTGCCCTCCACCAGCATCTCTCGCAGAGACCGTGATCTCCACGTCCGGCCCTCCAAACTTGAGGCTGTTTGCGAAGAGGTTGTCGAATACTACACCGAGCATGTCATCTGCGAAGACTGTGCATTCGCATCCCTCGACATTGATGCGAACTTTCGGCCGCAATTCAATCTCTTTTTGCACGATTATCCTGAGATCCACTCCATGGACTTCCTGAGGTGTCTTGTAGATTCGGCTAATCGTCTCAATGTTGCGGATCACATTGTTGCTCTTTTTTGCCAGCTTGATAATCCGGTCTATCAGTAATTTCTCCTTGTCGCCAGCTGTATGCTTAAGATATTCGGCATAACCCCGCAGCCCCATGATTGCATTGAGGATCTCATACGTGATGACATCGAGGTAGATGTCAAGATACAGGTTCGCCTTTCGGTTCAGTTCCTCAAGATCATGGTTGCGTTTGGCAAGCGCCTGCCGTGCTGCATTGAGCTCATCGCGCTTCTTACGGATCTCACTGAGCATCCGGTTCAGAGAACGCGTCAGGGATACGATCTCGTCATCGCCATATTCCGGCATATGCTGATTAAGGTCCCCAGATCTGCCGACCGATTGTATTCTCTCGACAAGCATGCTCATCGGTGCCAAAATGAACCGCTGGAGCAGCAACTGTACAACAATCAGAAAGAATATACTAAGTGCGATGATGGCAGATGCAACAATGATGATGGATGTCTGCACCTGCTGGTACATGGGGCGGGCAGTCTCTGTCAGCAGCATTAGGAACATCGGCTTGTTCTCGATCCGCGTGATCAGTGCAAATCCTTCGAGCCGGTTTTGGTCGATCGGCCGGGCGATGATGCCGCCATGTTCCAATGTTTTCACATTATCGACACTGAGTGTACCATTGCCTGCCCGCGAGGAATACGGCACAAGGGCGATCAGGGGCAGCTGGAGTGCGGTCTCAAGGTTGGTGATCCGGTCAGCATTCAGCTTCCGGACCATCACCAACGTACCGCGGGATGGATTCGACCGATTTCCATCAGTGACAGCATATCCGGCAAGGATTACTGGATCATTATTGACAAAGGATATACCACGCCGTCCCGAGACACCCTGTGGCATCCCTTCGGGGATGATGCTATCCCGGACAATACCATCTAATTCTAAGGGCACAGTTCCCACGCTCCCGTTTCCATCCCATGCACTATCGGAAAAAACGAGGTTGCCGGATGAATCATAGATAAGGAGATAATCAATGCCAAGAGTCTCCAGCGATGTGGGCAGCGTAGGACCAGAAAGGGTCCGGGCCGTGTTGTTCTCGTTAAGGAACATATAGACCTCATCCCGCTGAGCCCATTCCTGACAGATGGCGGCAACGTCCTGCTCCTCTCCATTGAGATTTGCAATTACCCGCTCGACATTGGCGGTCATCTCCTCGTTTTCAACATTGCGGAAGGATTCGAGAATGAGGGTCTGAGTCACGAAGCTCAGAGCGATAAAAAAAATGATGATCATTGCGACCAGAATCAGCCACGAGCGCGTTCGTATCTTCATTGTGTGATTTCCGTTACAAAATTCCCCCTTGAAGTTATATCATATTTTCTTTTTGAATCCCTATAGTGCTATATGTCTAAAACTGTTATGAGATTTAGGCCATGTCAAATTGTTGGCAGCTGGCTCTTTATCAAGAAGTATCTGCATATTTTACTGATGGGATCGTATCTTACATCGCGGCCAACGGACTCGGTTGTACCTCATTTCTCGCTTTTAATATTCAGAGAAACGAATAATGAATGTGGTATAGTATATGGAAATTCTTTTAAGTATAGAAATGAAGTATAAACTATGTATACAGAAACAGAAACCCTGCCGGATACACCGGCGCAGTTCATAGAAGCCTCCTCCGGACTGCGAAGACCTTCGCCGCCCAAAACAAAATGTCGGAACGAGGAGAACTTCCATCGCGAACGTAAAAATCTTATCCGGTTACTAATGAAAAAAGTTGATGCCCTCCGTGCTGAATGTGAACAGGACGTACGCGCCGGCCGCAACTTGCTCCGGCTTATCTCGACTCTGAAATCCAGACAAGCTGTTGTGAATAAACCTGAGTACAAACGTGGGGTGCAGAAGCAGGATCACATGGCAGATAATCAGCGGCTTACTACGTACATTGAGGTCAGGAACTGCGATCTCGAACGGTTCAGCGAAAAATAAGAATGAAGGTTGATCCATGCACCTTCTTCGAAATACCAAGCTCGTAATGACGATCACTCAACCCGTGCAGAGGAACGATGGCAGGAGGCTGGCAGACGACATAGGAAGGGCAATTGATTGGCACTCTTCGGTGCTTGAACATTCGATTTGTGGAAAAACGGAGGGCAGACGGGCTGAAAATGATATAGTAAACCTACCTCCTCACCCCCATGGCATTGACTTGTACTCACAAGACTCGGAAGATCTCAGAGCGCTTCGTGACTGGGTGAAAGCAAAATGGATCCACAAACGGCGGACTGAGCCAGTTGCCATAGGATTCCCCGCCCCGCCATGGCATTGTGGTTAAAGAGGACGCCGGTTCGGATTAATTCGCGGTTGGTCTCAGCTACTTCCGCAATTGCTGATACGTGTCCGTTGGTTGAGCATATACTATAAGCAGGGCGGTTGATAACATGAACGAATTCCAGGAAAACACAGCTCGCATCACTCTTTTTTACCCTATATTATTAGGAGTGAACTATAGTCTATTGCGAAAAAGAATATATCTATCCTCATCCTAGTATCAAATGTACAGGCTGGTTGGGAATGATCCATGTACGACATGAGAATAACTGGAGATCACAACGTAATTTCAGGCTGACAAGATTTTAACCATAAGATTATTATCGGCATCATCCCCCGCCTGTTACCCATTTTTCCGTTAATTCCGATCTTGGATCAATCAGAAGGTTGTTCTATTCCATTTCTTCTGCTTCTTTTTCTTACATAAATGGGAATCGCGGAACTTTCCCCGTGTATATGCATTGTGGCTTCCGGTGCGGCCGACACTATCTGGTTGATTCCGTTCCCCGCCATTTCATTTCAAAATGCGTTAACGTCTTCTTGGTCGATTACGTCCTTCCACTTTGGGGAACGTATATATATTTAGTAACTTTAGTATATATTTAATCGATTAACTCTATTCATATGATACCAACGGTTGAACATTGGAGAGATTCAACGCACTGGGATCTTACTGATGTTGCCGCACTCCGTATGGGGCTTTCCCGATCTCAGCGGGAAGTACTCCGACGAAATGTCTTAATGCCTGACGGATGGGGAATTCTCGATAAAGTGCGGCACTATATGCCGCTCTGTTCCTATGTTGCCGGTGAACTGACGCAAGAAGCGATACGTGAGGCCAAAACTGCGGCCCAAGGAACGGGAGCTCTGGAGAGACTCGGCCACGCGATGCATTTCCTGCAGGATGCAGGAAACCCGTGGCATGCCCGCCCGCTTCTGCCGTCATGCCAGAAAAACCATACTGCGTATGAAGAATATGTCGCAGGGAATATGCGGGATGGGTTCTGCTTCCGCCGCGCCCTTCTGGATACGCCTTCCCGGTGGATCCTTCACCCTGCATTCACGCAACGAATCGGAGACGGTGCCGCACACCTCGCCCGGCATGCTGTAAAAGAATTTCCGTTTCTCGACACATGTATCCGGACAGACCCGGCATGGCAGGAGAGCGAGGAGATCGCTGAAATCACTGTCTCGATCCTTACCGCGTGCCTGCGGATGTGTGAAACCCAAATCCATTCCTTCTCTATCCGGGCACCATTGCAGGTCCTTCGGCCGGTTCGGCTGCCGGTCGCTGTGACCTGGACATTCCTCGGTTCTGATGAGCGAAGACTCACTGCCTATTGACGGGGTGGACATGCCGTGCCGGTCTTCCTACTTGTGCTATTCCTGCCTTCCCATTGTTCCCGGATAATGACCAGTGAACCAGCAAGAAAGAGGCAGAAAGATACCCAGAACTGGTTTCCGAGACGATCAGAGAAGAGGAAAAGGGAGACGACACATCCGATGAACGGGGCGGCGGCATAAACAGCACCTGCCCGGGCCGCACCCATTGTACGCAGTGCCGTAATAAGCAGGACAAGACCCACACCAAAGGAAAGAAATCCCGTCAAAAGGGCAAACCCGACCGGAACCCACCCGGGAAATGGCTCGCGGAAAAGGATGACCAACGTCCCTACAATGCCCCCGCCAACCAACTCCTTGACTACGACAATCATACCGGGGGAGAGCCCAGAGATTCGACCCATGAAATTATTGTCCAGGCCCCACAAGAAACAAGACACGACGATACCGGCTGCACCGATCGAAAAATCAAAGACGCTACCCCCATTCCAACTCAACAGGATACTGCCGGTGAGGATTGCGGTGAGGGCAAGCCCGGTCTTCCTGTCAACCGGTTCGCGAAATATTAGGTACGCAATGAGTAATGTCGACACGATTTCGAAGTTTAAAAGGAGCGAGGCTGTAGCAGCTGGTGTGACTGCAAGGGAAATAAATTGCACAAGCGGTGCAACTACACCACCGATAACCACCGTACCTGCAAGCCAGTATCGGTCTCTGTCTGGGAGGGCCCGGCAGGGCAGAACGGAAAAATCCGATTGGCATACGGCAAGCCAGCACAGGACCCCTCCGCCGGCACCCAAAGAAAGAAGCGTAACAAGTAGCACGGGCGTAACTTTGGAGAGCAGTAATTTCAGAACCGGCGTGGCAATACCGAAGAGTACGGCTGCTGCAATAATCGCTATGACAGGGTTCCGCGCCCACTGCCGGCCGGAATACTCCATGACGGATCAGTTCACTCCCCGGAATAACATATTCCACGTCAGTCGGTATATGTACTGGACTATATGATTACAACAAGTGTATATATAGTTAAAATAAAAAATAATGTTGTATGCCTGCAACCAGTTTCACCCATGCCGGCACTTGGCCGCAAAACTACTAGAGGGAATGGTGACAAATGGGATCGGTTTTTGTCTCACCATTGAACTGGGGACTTGGCCATGCGTCCCGTGATGTACCGATAATCAGGGAACTTCTCCGAAACGGGCACGAGGTCACCATCGGTACCAGCGGAAACGCCCTCGCGTTTCTGAAAAAAGAGTGCCCTGAATGCAGGTTTATCCGGTTTGAGGATTACCCAGTTCCTCACAACAACGGAAGGATCTTTCTGCCGACATACACGGCATACATACCCCGACTTATCGGAGCGTACTTATCGGAACGGAAAAGGGCCGAGAAGATATTTTCAAAACATGCATTCGATCTCATCATCAGTGATTCCCGGTCTGGCGTATATTCGCGGCAAGTGCCTTCGATCCAGATTACTCACCAGCTGCACCAGAGCCTCCCCCTTATCGCGTGGCCGGTCGAGCTGCTCGGAGTTTATGTACAAGCCGATGCCTTTTCGATGTTCACGAGAATAGTCGTGCCGGACAACGCTCCGGGCAGGGGTGCTCTTGCAGGGAAACTTTCCCAGACCTGCGTTCCGGCACTTCGGGATCGGATTTATTACAACGGGATTCTCGCCAGCGTCCGGAAAGAACCGGTAAGAAAAGACATTGATTACCTGATTGTTATCTCGGGAATGGAACCTCAGCGGACGGCACTCGAAAAAATCCTCCTGCCACAGGTCCCGCATCTCCCTGGGAGAAAAGTGGTCCTGCTGGGCAAACCAGCAACGGATCAGGTTACCTTGCTGGATGATGGAACAGTGATCTATTCGTACATCTCCAGCCGGGAAAAATCGTTACTGATGTCGAGGTCGCAATTCATCATCTGCCGTTCCGGTTACACTACCATGATGGACATTGCCGAAGCAGGTCTGGGGAGCGGACTCCTGATACCGACACCGGGACAGTGGGAGCAGGAATACCTCTCCCGTTATTATGAAAATGAAGGATGGTTTCTCTCCAGGAGTCAGTATGGCCTCCGGCTTCTCCGGGATGCCCGTCATGCTGCCGGCTTCTCCGGGTTTCCATCCATGACCACGACAGAAAAGAATGTCCGCCAGCTCTACCACGATGTGTTATCTGAGTATCTTTAATCAGGATGTGAAAATCTATGCAAAAAAGTACCAAAATGGGTATCATGCAGGATCGAACCGGGGGAAAACCCGTAGCACTGGCCTACCGGAATTTGGACAAACTCGCAATAACCTGGAGCGTCGGGATTGGCATCGGGTACGCGTTCCTGATTTTTGTTACTTGCTGGATCGGGTACCGGTGCCTCCTTGTCTGGGGTGCATACCGTTTGGGGGACTACGCGTTCATCGTTACTGAATTAAAAACCGATCTTCTTATCGGTGCGGTGTATTTTGGTATTGCCGGCATCCTCCGAAAAACAGGGTATATTTGACACTCTAAGAATAGGAAAGGATCAGCAGGATCACCATAAACATCTCTCTTAAGTCTTCTGATAATACTATTCTGTTACATCTATAGTTGATCTGCAAAATTTTTGAAGAGAAAAATTGGGCTTACAATTGTGGATATACCAGAACTGAACATTTTACATAGTTCCGGACTAGAAAACCGCATCCCCGGTCTCTCTTGTCTGTATACGGACTGCCTCCTCTGCAGGGAGTATGAAGATCTTGCCATCGCCGATCTGCCCTGAAGAAGCACTATCACAAATAGCTTCTATTATGTTTTGGACAGATTCATCCTTCACCATAAGTTCAATCTTTACTTTTGGCATGAAATCGTGAAGAGATGAACGCCCGTGACCTTGGTGCTGGTTAATCTCATTTTCGGTTCCACGATACCAGATATCATAATTGATCATAGATCTGTGGCCCATTTTAAGCAAGGATGCTTTGACATCATCGAGACGTTCAGGTCTCACAAATGCTTCGACTTTTTTCATAAACAATTATAGAGTTTCAAACAGAGATATAGATTATCATTTTAAGAATATATAGTAATATCAGTCTAGCGCCCTTGCAGTTGATTTGAAAATTGGAACAAGGTGAAAATATCGGTCACTAACCGAGAATTCACCGGAACCTTGAAGAAAGTGGTATTTCATAATCGTCAAAAGTGAGGAATGCGCGCCTTCTTTCCTCTCTTCAAAACTCACCTCACTTTATCTCAATACGCTCGCCGGTAACCATGAAATGGACATTTTCTGCCATCTTGCAGGCATGGTCTCCTGATCGTTCCAGATACCGGGCAACCATGATGTAATATGTGCAACGGTTGATTGTTGCGGGATTTTCCCTCATGAACAAGAGCATTTCCCGGAAGAACGAATGCCACAGGGTATCTACAGTATTGTCCCGTGAAGAAAAATTCCTGATCAGAGCAAGATCCTCGTTCCCATACGCTGAAATTGCATCATCGATCATACCGGTTACCTGTTCAGCCATCTGAGGTATCAGGACAGCGTGGGTTACATCGGGCTGGTTCTGCACGTGTTTTGCCATATTTGCGATATCCTTGCCGTACCTCCCGATACGTTCAGCTGCAGCAATCATCTTGAGCGTACAGACAATAGTACGCATATCCTTCGCCATCGGCTGGTAGAGGGCAATCAACTGGTAGGCACGATCCTCAAGACCGAAGGTCAATTCCCGAAGAGGTTTTCTCTTTTGTTTGATCTTGGATGCGCTGGTGACATCCTCTTTCATCAGGACAGTAATCGATTCATTCAGCATATCCCGGCCAAAATGCGCCATTTTGATAGTGTCCTGTTTCAGCATTGCTAATTCCGTATGAAATTTTTCTGTCATTATTCACCAGGCTAAAAATCTCCAGTGTTTGTATATCGCCGTGCTGAATGATGAAGATTTGTTCAATCACCTGAGGCCTATTTAAAACCCGGAGAGGAGAAAAGTTCACTGAAATTTTTCTATGAACAGCTGATAAGGGGTCTGCACAAATCGATTGATTTTATACTAAGGTTTTCTACCAGAACCGTTGTTAGGTTTTGACGTGCAAGACGGCAACGAAAGGGCGTTTTTCTTCCGCGAGCATATCCATAAGCTCCGGCGTTTTCCGCACGATGGTCTCGTATCGTTCCAGAACCAACTCAGCATCACGAGCAATGGGAAGATCCCCAAACTGGCCCGTCCCAATATAGATAACTGCCGGGTGTTCCTTCGTTAGAAGATCAAGTTCAGATCCGGAAAGGGGGGTATGCCCATATTTTTGCTTCAGCTTTTTGGATCCCTTCTTCTCTCGTCTGGTTACCTTACGGTCAACATGGATGATCACATCATGATCGTACCTAACACCATCGATCTCCACCCATCCATATTTTGTTTTCATTGGCAACATCATTGCCCGGTATCAAGTCTTATTTCTGGTTCCTTTGTGGGCATTCCGGAAAGATTTCTGATAGGTATGTATCGATCTCATTCTTGAGATTCCGGAAATCTTCGACAATTTCCTCCGGGTCTCTGCCGATTTCCGACGGGCTTACAAATCCTTTATGAAACCCTTTATTTTTAGGGGACAGCATCCCATCTACGATAGGCCGAGCAATATCGCACAGGGATACCACATAATCAAAGTCCGTTGTGCGGTATTGATAGATGGAAGTCGGAATATGCGAGGATATGTCAATACCGGTCTCCTGCATGACCTTTATCGTGTGCGGGTTCAGCCGAGTCGGCGCGACACCCGCTGAAAAGACTGTGTACCGGTCACCGCATCGGTCCCTGAGAAGGCCTTCAGCTATCGGGGATCTGACCGAGTTAAAGAAACAGACAAAAAGAACGGTCTTTTTTTCCCTCACAGCCTCATTTTTTTCTGACCTGTCATTTGATCTCGACACGTTCGCCGGTCTCCATGTACCAGACATTCTCTGCGATCTTACAGGCGTGATCTGCGCACCGTTCGAGATACCGCGCAATGATGATATAAAAGGTGGCCTGGGTGATGGTCTTGGGGTTCTCCATCATGTACGTGATCGCTTCGCGGAAGATGGAGTGGCGGAGTGCATCGATCGCATCATCCCGCGCGGAGAAATCCTTCAGGGTCTGGCTATTTTCCATATCATAGGCCACTACGGCATCCTCGATCATGCTAAGGACATATTCCCCCATGAGCGGGAGGCTCATCATGTTGGCGATATGAGGCTGGCGGGAGATCTCTTTTACGATCTTCGCTGTCGATTTGCCGTAGCGCCCGATCCGGTCCGCGGCAGAGATCACCTTGAGCGAGCAGGCGATCGTCCGCATATCCTTTGCCATCGGCTGGTTCAGGGCAATCAGCTGGTAACAACGTTCCTCGAGCCGGACCCCGGTCTCGCGCAGCTGCTCCTTTCGTTCCACCACCGTTGATGCCTGTTCCTCATTCTGATTGATGAACGACTCTAGGGCGTCGCGGAGCATGCCAAGGGCGAAATTCGCCATCCCCGCAACCTCCTTTTTCAGGTCTTCGAGTTCTGCATGAAATTTATCTGTCATAGATCTCCACTCACCCGAACCGGCCGGTAATATATTTTTCCGTCAGTTCTTCTTTCGGGTGCTCAAAGATGTTCACGGTCTGGTCATATTCGATCAGTTTACCGAGATACATGAACCCGGTGAAGTCACTCACCCGTGCAGCCTGCTGCATGTTGTGCGTAACGATGATCACCGTGTACTCCTGCTTGAGCATCTCGATGAGGTTCTCGATCTTTGCGGTTGCGATCGGGTCGAGCGCCGAACAGGGTTCGTCCATCAGGATCACCTCCGGCTCCACCGCGAGGGTCCGTGCGATACAGAGCCGCTGCTGCTGCCCGCCCGAAAGTCCAAGCGCGGATTCATGGAGACGATCGTTTACTTCTTCCCAGAGCGCTGCATGCCGGAGGCTCTTTTCGACAATCACGTCAAGTTCCTTCCTGTCATGGATGCCGTGGACCCTGGGGCCGTACGCCACGTTCTCGTAAATGGATTTGGGGAACGGGTTGGGTTTCTGGAAGACCATGCCCACCCGTTTCCTCAGCATCACGATATCCACGGCGGTGCCGTGAATGCTCTCGTTGTCCAAGGTGATATCACCGGTGATCCTGACATGGCCGAACAGGTCGTTCAACCGGTTGAAACACCGGAGAAGTGTCGATTTCCCGCACCCCGATGGCCCGATCAGTGCGGTCGTCCGGTTCTTCTGGACGGCCATGGTGACATCCGTGAGCGCCTGTTTCTCGTTATACCAGAGGTTCAGGTTCTTGGTTGAAATGATGATATTTTCCGCAGGGTTTTCATACATGGGTTATCCCCGTACTTTCTTTGAATAATGATGCCGTACGACGATCGCCACTGAGTAAAAGGCGATGACCAGGAGCAGGAGAACAAGTGCCGTACCATACCGGTTGGTCGCTGAGTCCGGCACGGTTGTGGAAAGGATGAACAGGTGATAGGGCAGTGCCATCACCGGCTGGAATTCCGAGGTAGGCAGGAATCGCCGGGAGAAGACGACGGCAGTAAACATGATAGGAGCTGTCTCCCCGGCTGCCCTGCCGATGGAGAGGATAGCGCCGGTGAGAATGCCGGGAATCGCCGGCGGGAGCACCACGTTCCGGATGGTCTGCCACTGGGTTGCACCGAGCGCGAGGCTCCCCTCGCGCAGGGACTGGGGAATGCACTTCAGGGACTCTTCCGTTGTCCGGATGACAGTCGGCAATACCATGAGTGCGAGCGTAATCTGCCCGGCAAGCAGGCAGATCCCGAGGTTCAGGTACAGGACGAGGAAAGCAAACGCAAACAGCCCGAAGACGATGGACGGTGTCCCGTTCAGGAGGTCCACACCGGTGCGGATCAGCCGGATGATCCGTCCTTCCTGCGTATATTCCACCAGATAGATCGAGGCCCCCACCCCAAGCGGCAGGGCGATCAGGATCGCGCCTATTACTAGGTACAATGTCCCGACAATCGCCGGGAAGATCCCCCCGCCCCGGCCGAGGTTGGTGGGGGGCTGGGTCAGGAATTCCCACGACATAGCGGGCAGTCCGTTCACGATGATGTTTTCGAGGAGGATGGCGAGGATCGCAATCACGATAACGGCAGCAATAATAACCAGCGCAAATGCGATCTTCTCGATATGTTTCTGCGAGATCTGGTCCCGGCAATAGTACCAGACGATCGCAGCAAGAATAACCGGCACTGCCACCCACCACAGCCCGGCAATGAGGAGCAGGATCAAAAAGCCGGCAGAGGCGAGGATCCTGATCCAGGAGAACAGTCTGGTCTTCACTGACGATGGAATGAGGGGGTTTTTTGCTGCGCGGCCGGTCCTCCCTTCGCGGAGGTAGGAGAGTATCCTTTCCGCGCTGAGGTTGACGATGAGGGTGATGACCAGCAGCACCACAGCAACGCCGAAGAGTGCGTGGTAGTGATCACTGCCGACGATAACGTCACCCATCTCTATGCCAAGGGTGCCAGTGAGGGTCTGGACCGGGGAAAGCACGTTCCAGATCGGGCTGGGGATGATTGCGGCATTCCCGGTCACCATCAGGACGGCCATCGTCTCGCCGATCGCACGCCCGATACCGAGGATGATTGCCGCCGCAATTCCTGATAGTGCGGCCGGTACAATGACACGGCTGATCGTCTGCCAGCGGGTGGCACCGACAGCGAGGGATCCCTCACGGTATTCAACCGGGACGGAGCTGATCGCGTCCTCGGAGACACTGATGATCGTGGGGAGCGCCATGACCCCGAGCAGGATGGAACCGGCAAGCCAGGTCAACCCGCTGGGGATGTTGAATGTCGTGCGGATAAACGTGGTCAGGACGATAAGCCCGAAAAACCCATAGACTACCGAGGGGATACCGGCAAGCAGTTCGGTTGCCGGTTTGAGCACGCTTTTTATCCGGGGAGAGGCGAGCTCTGAGATGTAAATAGCACAGCCGATAGAAAGCGGGACAGCAAACACCATCGCACCGATAGTAACAAAGAGCGTGGCGACGATGAGCGGAAGGATCCCGTAGGATGGCACCTCCGCTGCAGGTGTCCAGGACGTGCCGAACAGGAATTTGAGGATGCCGACCTGCTCAAATATCTGATAGCCATCCCGAAGGAGGAAGAAGAGGATAAACGTGATGACAATAACTGCAAAGAATGCTGTGAAGAAGAATACGGTCCTGATGGATCTTTCTTTCCAGAGAGAAAACCGGGCGGTACCACCGAACGCATCCTTTATCGTCTGATAGATGGTGGGCATTACCGTCGCCTTTCCTTCAAAAAGAAAAAGATTGGGTAGGTCTAACTGGTCTGAGTCTATTTAGTTGGGAGGGGGACGTAGCCGTCATTAGCGACAATCTTCTGTCCATCCGGACTGAGGATGAAGTTGATGTAATCTGCGGTCAGACCCGTTGGCTGACCCTGGGTGATCATATAGAGGTTACGGGAGATCGGATAGGTGTGGTCTGCTACGGTTGTAGTACTTGCCGGGATCAGTTGTCCACCCGTGGTAAAGAGTGATAGTGCCTTGACATTCGGGGAAAGGAACCCGATGGAGATATACCCAATTGCCTGGGGCGTCTGGGCAACGGTCTGTGCGACCGCACCATTGGAGTTCAGCTGCAGCATTGTGCTGGCGTCACTCGCGCCGCCCAAAACGGACGAATCGAAGTACGAGCGGGTACCGGACGAGGTGTCCCGGCCGACAAGAACAATGTTGTTATTGGTGCCGGGCACATTCGCACCATTTAATGCAGCCCATGACGTGATCTTGCCCGTGTAAACCAATGCGGCATCACTCAGACTGATCTGGTTCAGGGTGTTTGCCGGGTTGACGATGATCGCAATGCCATCCTGTGCTACCGTTGTCACCACGCAGTTTTTAATTGCAGCCTTTTGGGCCGCGGTCAGATCGACGGATGACATGCCAATATTCACGGATCCGGCAGTTATGGCCTGTATACCAACTCCAGATCCTCCACCGGAGACTTGAATGTCAGCTTCCGGGTGAAGTTTCATAAATGCATCAGCCGCATCCTGAGCGATCGGCTGGACCGTTGTCGAACCGCTGACCGTGATGGTCTGCTGCTGTGCCGCGCTGGTTGCCGGGACAACGGTTGCTGGTGGTGCAGTCATGACCGGGGTTGCAGCCGCAGCCTGTGCAGCGGGTGCCGCAGTGGCGGTCGGTACAGGATTTGACGGCGTGGCGGTAGTCCCCGTGGACGTGCAGCCGGCAATTAACATCGATACAATGAGCAATGCAAGAAGGCCCATAGTCACAAAAAGATACGAACTCCGTTTAGCTTTCATAGTTTTCAATTATCACATCAACTGGCTGTAATATACACTTTTTCGACATAGAATATACAGGTATATATACCAAAAAGATACAAATAGAGTTACATAGAAACATCAGATTACTCTATTCTTGAGGAGGAGAAAGATGGAAATCCGGCGTGTCCAGATGACCGGGGGGTCATCGTTTGTTGTCACCCTGCCCAAGGACTGGG
>Ga0326728_10011764_pt1 | contig 19801 bp, 21 predicted proteins | sample MB3enrmetagenome_FD_207602 | JGI IMG/M metagenome (GOLD analysis project Ga0326728, IMG submission 207602) | Lab enriched peat soil microbial communities from McLean, Ithaca, NY, United States - MB31MN | ecosystem: Environmental > Terrestrial > Soil > Wetlands > Peat | place: USA: New York... | reverse complement strand
CTAGCAGTTGCGGCTGTGTAAACCGCCGCTTGCTGAACTTAGTTCGTTGTGCAGGCAACACCGCCTGGCTGACTTCTAGAGCCAGCCGGCCATATCGCACCAGCCCGACTTCAGCTATAAAACAGAGCAGAGGCGCCAGAACACCTTCAGCTTAACCCCATTCTGACCTGCTGAATCAAAGGCGTACCGAGGATGTCAACAGAGCCAAACGATGGCATATTCTTTCGCAATATTCGTAGCGATTGCTTGTTCCGTTTCTGCAACTTATGGGAGGCGGACTTTCCCATGGTCCGCCGTTGCCATCGGATTTGCCTGCCTGCTTCGACCAGAAGGGGCGATGTTCATACTCGCTCCCATCGTAACAGCTGCTTTTGGGGGCTGGAGAGCGGACCGGCGCAGGGTGATTTTGCGAATCGCCACAGATTGCGTCATCGTGGGCATAGCGCAGGGCGGACTCTTGCTGTTGCGGTATCACTATTTCAACGCGATAACTCCAAATACATTCCTGGCAAAGACTGGAGGGTCGGTTCATCAAGTGTTCAAGGGCATACATTATCTTTTGTCGTCCCTTGAAGACCCTCTTTTCCTGGCATTGTTTGTTATGGCGGCGTATGGCGTCAAGACTCAATGGCGCAAGAATCCGCTCGTCCTGTGTTCTTCCTTGGTAATTCTGCTACAGCTGCTTTTTGTGCTCTGGGCGGGCGGAGATTGGATGCCGCTGTACAGATTTCTAATTCCACTTATCCTCGCGCTGCTGTTCCCCGCGGTCTTTGCGATGCGGGATCTGGAAGTGTGGGCATCGATCAACAAGTCGCGCTTCGCTGCGTTATGCGGCCTTTTGCTTGTGATCATATCTTGGCACATTGGCTATGACGCCTACGCGAAGCGATCTTATGCGCTTCGACTCAGCGAGGGGAGGAACACCCGGATTGCTTTGGGGATGTGGATGCATAAGCATCTCGACAGAACAACAACCGTTGCATATGGAGACGCTGGCGCGCTTCCATTTTTCAGTCACCTGAATTGGATAGATTTCCATGGACTAGTTACCCGGCAAGTGGCAATGATACTGTATTCAAACCATGGTGATGTTCAACGCGCAGACGACGCGATCGCCAGCTATGTGCTTTCTGAGCATCCGGATTTGGTTGTCTTGGTTACCGCCCTTCCCGATCTCAGCAGCAAGCCGATAGAGTACGGATTCAAGATGGAACAGGAACCAACCCTCATTCATGATTTCAGGTATGTTGCTGCACTTACGGTGTACAAGCCTGGAATGGCGCTTGGATGCCCCACAGGGCGATACCTTCAGGTGTTCGCCACCGAGAGGAGTCCTCAGTTGAGAGAAGCGTTGCGGAGAGAAATTACCTGTTTGAATGCAGCATTTGCAGTTGACCCGAAGGTTGACTACCTGGTTGACGCGTGCGGCGAAAAGTAATATCTATGGGGCAACATAGGGCGGAATCGAGTATTCTGGCTCAGAGGATGAGTGGACCCTCTGGATCGTAAGCAACATTGGATCGGACGAACTTGATTCGCAGTTATTTGCTTTCGCCGCCAGCGCCTCAAGAAGTAAACTATGCGTCTGTCACACCGTGGCGACTTTCGCTTTCACTGCAACAATCAACATCAGAGGAGCCGTACCAATGAAGCCTGCCCGTTTCTTCGTGATCCTGCTCGCCGTATTTCTTATCGCCACCTGTGCCGCGCAGGGGCAAGCCACCCGTACCTGGGTCTCGGGCGTGGGCGATGACGCCAACCCCTGTAGCCGCACTGCACCTTGCAAAACCTGGGCCGGAGCCATCTCAAAGACCGCCGCCGGCGGCGAGATTGACGCCCTCGATCCGGGTGGATTCGGAGGTCTGACCATCACCAAGTCCATCACTCTGGATGGCGGAAGCGGGCAGGTGGCATCCGTCCTTGCGAGCGGCACCCCTGGAATCATCGTGAATGCCCTGACCACCGATGTGGTTACCCTGCGCAACCTGAGCATTCAGGGCCTTGTCAAGAGCGGGGCGGGAGGGACGCAGGGCATCCAACTCACTTCCGCAGGGGCGCTTCATATCGAGCATTGCGCAATTCTGGGCTTTTCCGGGAATGGGATCAATGTTGTCCCGGGCTCGCAGCCGCCCGCCGGAACACAGGTCTTCATCGAGGGCACTGTGAGCCAGGACAACGGCGGCAACGGCCTGTACGTCCGTGCATCGTCGATTAATGCTCACGTAAGCGTCATAAATTCCGGGTTCACGGAGAACAGCCAGAATGGGGTTTACGCCGCCGATTACAGCCGGATAACGATTCGGAGCGGCAATATCAGCGGCAATCGCGGCGCGGGATTGCTGGCGGAGGCCGCCAACGGCAGCACTGTAATCAGCATTGCGGATTCGATTGTGTCCAACAACGCCAGCAATGGCGCGCAAGCCGGCGGAGCGGCGGGAAGTTCCGCGATTCGCATGGCAAACGTGTCATTGTTTAGCAACGCCGCGGGATTCTCGGAAGGGACCAACGGTACGATCGCCTCGTTCGGGAACAACTACAACACCAATCCCGGCGCGCCAAACTTGAAACTCACCCCGCAATAGGTCCCGGGGTGGGGTGTGTTTGCGGCCGCTTTGCGCACCTGCAAATACGGAGGCCTTGCAGGGAGGAGAGCCGATTCTCCTCCCTACTTGGCAGCCTTCGTTCGATTCGCATTCCTTCCGCAATGAACTTCCGCAATCAAAATGTTACGGAATCGGAGACGTCGGACGCCGGTATGGCGATGGTTCCGCTGGTCTTGTTGGTGGTGCTGGTCTTAATGATCCCGCCGCAATTGGCGATGGCCGTCGTGTTGTCGTAGATGTCGTTGTTGTCGAGGCGGATCTTCGACGAAGCGCCGGAGCAGACCCCGGTGGTATTGGCGGTGATCATGGAGCTGGCCACGCTGACGGTCGCACCATTGTCGGCCCTAAGACCAGTAACGCTCTGCGTGAGCACGGAGCCGGTGATTTCCGTAACTCCACTCCCGCTATAGACGGCAAAACCAGCGTGCATGATGGTGACATTCTGCAGCGAGGCTGTGACAGGTCCGGTGCCTGCGTTAACAAAAAAGCCGAAACTTTCTCCCAAAAAAAGGGTATCGATGACAGTGTTTCTTACCACAACATTCTGCGCAGCAGAGGCATCAATATAAATGCCGGTACCACTTGATACAATGAAGGACTCGATCCGGGAGTTCTCAACGGTCAGATTCCCTGCGCCTGCAAATGTAATGCCGTCAGCCCCTATGTTCTGGATCCTGCAGTTGTCGACGATCACATTGCCGCCGTTCTCGACCTCTATGCCAAAGTCTGAACCCATGCCGTTGATGGTGAGATTCTGCACAGTGACATTGGCCAAGGCTGTAATGGCGATTGCAGCGGTGGTTCCGCCGGTAATGCTGCCGAGATTGCTGCCGTCGATGGTCACCGATTGAGCGATGGTCACCTGGCCGAAGTCTCCCGCGTCCTTTGCGGTGATCAGGCCGCCGGCGGTGGTTTTGGCCAGCGCGCCTGCGAAGGTCGCGCAGGGCGAGGCGAAGGTGCACGCGTTGGAATCGCTGCCGCTCCCGGAAACCCAGGTGTGCGCAAGCAGAGTGCCGGTTGCAAAGGAGTTCGATGCCGTGCAGAAGAGCACGGCGGCTGAAGCAAGCAATACGCTGCGAATTCTCATGGGAATCTCCTGTCTTGAATTTGAGTAGCCTGGGGATCAACACATGCGCGCGATTGAGGGACGCAGGCTGACGGACGGAGCCGCCCGAATCGGCTGCCGCTGGGAATCTCCGCAACATCAGGAAACCCATAACCACTCAAAACTGAAGGGGATGGCAGCGGAATAATCTATATCAGGGGAAGAGAACTGTTGGCAATATCGTGTCGCATAATCTCGCCGGGTCGTTCAACGGCCTGGGGAGGGAAGACAGAATGGCTGTGCATGGGGAGGAGCCGCGATTCTCCACCCCATGCCGGAGGGCTTTGTTCTCTTCGCCGTTCTTTCGCTATCAGAACAGCACGGAATTCGACACTTCCGCCGCGGTAGCGGTAATCGCTCCGCTCGTCCTGTTGGTTCCGCTGGTCTTATAGATCCCGCCGCAATCCTCGATTGCCGTCGTGTTGTCGTAAAGGTCATTGGTGTCGAGACGGATCTTCGACGACGTGTAAGAGCATACCCCCGTTTGATTGGATGTGATCGCCGTGTTTGCCAGGCTGATTACCGCGCTGGTATCGGCTTCCACACCCATAACACTCTGCGTGAGCACGGAGTTGGTGATTTGCATGGTCCCATCCCGGCTGAAGACGGCAGCCTGTGTCATTCCTTTGATGGTTACATGATCCAGCGCGACGGTGTCGTTAGGAGTGGCCAGGGGGCTTGACTGGAAGGTCCTGACGCCGAGGGTGCCGACATTGGCGCCGTCGATGACGGTGTCTCTTATGACGATATTCTCCGGCCCTTCGCTGCCAAGTCCAAAGCCGATCTGCGTGAAGCCCTCGATCCGGCAATTGTCCATGGTCAGATTCACCGCGTTTGCAACGAAGACGCCGTCGGTCCCGGTGCCCTGGCCGTCAATGGTGAGATTGTGGATGACGACATTGATGGCGGTCGTGGTAGACGGCCCGGCAATGTATATCCCTTCGCTGTCGCCCCCGAACCCCACGCTGCCCATATTCGCGCCGTCGATGGTGACCGACTGGGAGATGGTCACCGCGCCGAAGTCGCCCGTGTCCTTCGCGGTGATGATGCCGCCGGCGGTGGTTTTGGCCAACGCGCCAGTGAAGGTGGCGCAGGGCGAGGCGAAGGTGCAGGCGTTGGAATCGTTGCCGCTCCCGGAGACCCAGGTGTGCAAGGAGGTGGCGGAGATCGAAGCCGTGCAGAAGAGCACGGCGGCTGACGTTAGCAATACGCTGCGAATTCTCATGGAAATCTCCTGTCTTGAATTTGAGTAGCCTGGGGATAAGCACATGCGCGCGATTGAGGGTCGCAGGCTGACGGACGGAGCCGCCCGAATCGGCTGCCGCTGGCAATCTCCGCAACATCAGGAGACCCAGAACCACTCAAAACTGAGGGGATGGCAGCAGGCTTATCTATATCAGGGAAAGAGAACTATTGGCAATATCGGTTTGCATCGTCCCGCCGGGTCAGCGAACGGTTGGGGCGGCGGATAGGCGGCGGCGGGCATGGGGAGGAGCGGCGGTTCTCCTCCCTATGCCACCTGGCTTCGCCCCATTTGCTTTCCCTTGGCGAGTCAAAATACTACGGAATTAGACACGTCAGACGCGGGAATGGAGATTGTTCCGCTGGTCTTGTTGGTGCCGCTCGTCTTGATGATCCCGCCGCAATTGTCGATGGCCGTCGAATTGTCGTAAATGTCGTTGTTGTCGAGGCGGATCTTCGACCCTGTATTCGAGCAGACCCCGGTGGTATTGGCGGTGATCATGGAGCTTGCCACGCTGATCGTGGAACCAGCAGTGGCGTAAACACCAAAACCACTCTGCGTGAGCACGGAGCCGGCGAATTCCGTAACTCCACTCATGCTGTAGACGGCAGAATTTCCAGCACCCAGGATGGTGACATTCTGCAGCGAGGCCTTGACAGGTCCGGTTCCTGAGCTAACAAAGAAGCCGAAGCTGTCTGCCGAAACAGGAGAGGCATCGATGACAGTGTTTCTTACCACAACATTCTCCGCAGCATTGGCATTAACATAAATGCCAGCAGCACTCGATCCAATGAAGGACTCGATCCGGGAGTTCTCAACGGTCAGATTCCCTGCGCCTGCAAATATAATGCCGTCAGCCGACATGTTCATGATCCTGCAGTTGTCGACGATCACAATGCCGCCGTTCTCGACAACTATGCCAGCGTCTGAACCCGTGCCGTTGATGGTGAGATTCTGCACAGTGACATTGGCCAAGGTTGTAATGGCGATTGTAGCGGTAGTTCCGCCGGTAATGCTGCCGAGATTGCTGCCGTCGATGGTCACCGATTGAGCGATGGTGACCGTGCCGAAGTCGCCCGCATCCTTGGCGGTGATGATGCCGCCGGCGGTGGTCTTGGCCAATGCGCCATTGAAGGTGGCGCAGGGCGAGGCGAAGGTGCAGGCGTTGGAATCGCTGCCGCTCCCGGAAACCCAGGTGTGCAAGGAGGTAGCGGACATGGAAGCCGCGCAGAACAGCACGGCAGCCAACGTGACCAGAATACTGCGAATCTTCATGGAACTTTCCTTTCTTGAGTTGTGAACAGCTTGTGGATGGATACATCCGCTGGATCGAGGGCGGTAGGGGCCGGAAGAGACCGCCGGGATCGGTTGCCAACGGCAATCTCCGCAGCATACGGAGATGCACGATCTTTCCAAATTGGAAGAGATGGCAACAGACCTATCTATATCAGGGAACGAAGAATTTGGGCAATGTCCTTTTGAATGGTTCCGCCGGGTCAGCGAACGGTTGGGGCGGCGGATAGGCGGCGGCGGGCATGGGGAGGAGCGGCGGTTCTCCGCCCCATGCCGGATGGCTTTGTTCTCTTCGCCGTTCTTTCACTATCAGAACAGCACGGTAGAAGATACATCTGCCGGGAGGACGGGGTTTCCGTTGGTGTTACCGCTGTCCCGGTTGTTACCGTTCGTCTTGATTGTTCCTCCGCAATTCGCCACTCCCGTTCCATTGTCGAAGATGTCGTTGTTCTCCAGACGGATCTTTCCCGTCGTGTAAGAACAGACGGCTGTCGTGTTTTGTGTGAGCATGGAGCTTTCCACGCTGATCGTTGCATTCCAAATGGATGAAACCATCACAGCGGTCCCACTCTGCGTGAGCACGGAGTTGCTGATTTCCATGCTTCCCCCCCCGCCTACAAACACGGCCGTCGTAGCGGCGTCCTGGATGGTTACATTCTGCAGAGCCGACTTGACGGGTCCCTCACCACCACCGACAAAGTAGCCTATGTCGTTGTTCACGATGAAGGTATTTCTCACGACAGCATTTTGCGCCGCAGTGCTGCCGATATTGACGCCTTCCGATCCTGCCGATGAGAAGTTTTCGATCAGGCAATTCTCGATGGTCAGATTCCCTGGAACTGCCAGGTATACGCCGACCGCCCCTTGACCTGCGCCGTTGATGGTGAGACCGCGAAGAGTGACATTGATAGCGGCACTTGCGCCTTCAATGGCTACAGCGTCGCCGCCGCTGATAGCGGTGATACTGCCGAGATTGCTGCCGTCGATGGTGAGCGACTGAGAGATGCTTACTGGTCCATAGTCGCCCGGACCCTCGACAGAAATCATGCCGTTCGCGGCGGTCTTGGTCGCTGCCCCTTGGAAGGTGGCACAGGGCGAGGCAAACGTGCAGGCGTTAGTATCACTGCCGGTCGCTGCGGAAACCCATGTGTGCAAGGAGGTGGCAGAGGTAGCGAAGATGGAAGCTGTGCAGAAGAGCACGGCAACTGACGTAAGCAGAATGTCGCGAATTCTCATGGGAATATCCTCTCTTGAATTTGAGTAGCCTGGGGATTGATACATCCGCGCGATTGGGGGACGCAGGCTGACGGACGGAGCCGCCCAAATCGGCTGCCAAGGGCAATCTCCACAACATCCGGAGACGCATAACCGATAAAGACTGAGGGGGATGGCAGCGGAATGATTTATATCAGGGGAAGAGAACTGTTGGCAATATCGCGTTGCATAATCTCGTCGGGTCGTTCAACGGCCTGGGGAGGGAAGACAGAACGGCTGTGCATGGGGAGGAGCGGCGATTCTCCTCCCCATGCCACTCGGCTTCGCCCCATTTGCTTTCCCTTCCGCAATCAGAATGTTACGGAATCGGAGACGTCGGACGCGGGTATGGCGATAGTTCCGCTGGTCTTGTTGGTGCCGCTCGTCTTGATGATCCCGCCGCAATTGCCGATGGCCGTCGTGTTGTCGTAAATGTCGTTGTTATCGAGGCGGATCTTCGACGATGTGCCAGAGCAAACTCCGGTTGCGTTGGCTGTGATCATCGAGCTGGCCACGCTGACGGTGGAACCAGTTTCGGCATCAACACCAGTACTACCCTGCGTGAGCACGGAACCGGTGATCTGAGTGATCCCGGTGTAAGTCAAGACGGCGTATCCAGCGCCTATGATGGTGACGTCCTGCAGCGAGGCCTTGACAGGTCCGGTGCCCGAGGTGACAAAAATGCCGGCGTTGTTTGCCGAAACAGGCGAGGCATCGATGACGGTGTTTCTTACCACAACATTCTCCGCAGCGTTGGCCTCAGCATAAATGCCACTACCCCCAGCTGCCGTGATGGACTCGATCCGGGAGCTCTCAACGGTCAGATTCACTGCGCCTTCGAAAATAATGCCGGCGTTCGAGACGTTCATGATCCTGCAGTTGTTAACGATCAAAGTGCCGCCGCTTTCGACGCTTATGCCAGCATAGGATGAACCCAGGCCGTTGATGGTGAGATTCTGCACAATGACATTGGCCGGGGTTGTAATGGCGATTGTAGCGGTGGCTCCGCCGGTAATGCTGCCGAGATTGCTGCCGTCGATGGTAACCGATTGATTGACGTCCACCGGGCCGAAGTCGCCCGCATCCTTGGCGGTGATGATGCCGCCCGCGGCGGTTTTGGCCAGCGCGCCGGCGAAGGTGGCGCAGGGCGAGGCGAAGGTGCAGGCATTGGAATCGCTGCCGCTGCCGGAGACCCAGGTGTGCAAGGAGGTAGCGGACATGGAAGCCGTGCAGAAGAGCACGGCGGCTGACGTGATCAGAATACTGCGGATCTTCATGGAACTTTCCTTTCTTGGGTTGTGAACAGCCTGTGGATGGATGCATCCGCGCAATCGAGGGCGGCAGGGGGCCGGAAGAGACCGCCGGGATCGGTTGCCAACGGCAATTAATGTGGGCCGCCGGCAAGGTCCGCAACATGCGGAAACGCACAGCCTGGCCCATCGATACACATGAGATCACTTACATATATCAAGAATGAATGCAATTGGCAATGCCGCTGAGAATTATCGATTGCCATGGCGCAAGGCAAGCAAGCGCGGCGCTCAATGTCAGCCGGGGTCGCCTCCTGAAATGCGGGGAAGAAGGCGGCTGGGCCACAAGGCTAAAGTGACGATCCCCAATCTCCGGTAGAGCTGAACAACCAGGATCGAGTTCCAGGCGATCAGCGCGGCGGCGCATCCGATGGCCGAGCCGAGCGCGCCGCACCAGGGCACAAGCGCAAGGCAGAGAGCAGCGATAAGAGCAAGGCCGATGGCGCGAGTTCTGGCTACAACGCGCTCAAGTCCGCCCATGGTCATCACCAACCCGACGTTGCCTGTAATTGCGTCATAGGTCTTGCCGGCAATCAAGACGAGCAGAACCGGATAGCCGGCTCTGAACTGCGGGCCAAACCAGCCGAGAATCCAATGCCCGAATACTGCCAGAACCAATGCCACGGGGACCGCCCACAAAGTAATTGTCCGCGTGCTGCGACTAATCAGCTTCTGCATCCCCGGGTAATCGCGCCGAGCGTGAAGTTCGGCCACATGCGGGCCAATGGTCAGGGAGACGACTGAGAATGTGAAGACAACCGTTTCAGCGACGCGGGCCGAAAGGGAGAACAGGGCGACGGGTACCGGGCCAGCCAGGAAGCCGAGAATGAGAATCGGAAGCCGCGTCATCAGAGTATCGATGCTTCGAAGCAACGTCAAAGAGTACATGCTCTTCCGCCAGGTCGCCGTTTGCTCGCGCGGCGATCTCATGCACTGCCATTGCGGGTAAAGCTTCAGCAGGAAAATGAGATAGACGAATAGAATCACGGCAAGCACAATCAGCCTGCCCCCGAACGCTGCCGAAGCCGAAGCTCCAATTCCGAGGAACAGGCAGAGTGCAACCCACGCGAGCATGAGGATTGGCATGATGATCTCATTCAGAAAGACGGTCAGATCGACCCGGCGGAATCCACGGAAGATTGCCCCGGCGAAGATCTGGAGGCTAAGAAGAGGGACACCGGCCAGACCCAGCAAATAGGCGATCCGCATATCACGAACGGATTGGTTCGCGCAGATTGAGAAGACCAGCAGTCCTATCAAGGTGAGCGCGCCACTAACAAGCAGAGTGTTTCCAAGAGACCATCGGAAGAAGCCGCCGATCGCGTCAGGAGCATCTTGCTCCCTCGCAATCGCAGTCTCCCGTACGACGAGCGCCTCCATGCCCGTGCTCGGAATCGTCAGGATCACGATCCAGCTTGTTACGTAGGCGTAACTCCCATAGGCAGTAATCCCCAGCCACCGCGCGAGCGCAAGATTCAAGCCCAGCCCCAACAGCATCCCACCACTGCGCGTGAGAAAGACCTGGACTGTTTGCAGAGTCAAGGAAGCCGCGCGGGAATCGCGGAACGATGATAGCCGTCCTTTCAAAGGCTCTAACATTGGCAGGGAGAATGGCGCGAGAGCAACAGATGCGACAATGTATCGATGATCGAGCCCAGCTCATGGGTGCGCAAGATCAGGAACCTCCAATCAAAAGTCGAACTGCCGCGGCTCTCAGCATTCGCCTTACGGCGTGAGGAGCCCTGCAGGCTGCGGAGTCAAGGACAAAGTATATGCTGCTTCGCAGATCGATGCGGACGGGGCGCAATGGAGTTGTGCCCCAAAGCTGTCTTGCTGAGGCCAAGCCACAATGCCACGCGCAGTGGCGCAATTGCGTAAGCAGCCAGACTGCGCGGATCCTCGATGCCAGTGCATGTGGCAGCATCCTCAAGTGGGCAAGGAGAATCAGGTGCAAGGCTATCCCGTTGGCAAGCGCACGGGAAGCGGAAACCATCTGGGGATGACCGTGCCGATAGTGGAGCAGTATCTCCTGGCTGAAGCGTACGGGCGTTCCAGCCTTGATGCAGCGAATCAGGAAATCGTAAAAGCTGACGCCGATGTGCTCGTTGAAGGGGCCGAACTTCCGATATAATGCCTGCGAGAACATCACTCCTGGCGGAAATACTTGATTGCCGAGCAGGCAAGCCGGCCAGCTTGCGCAATGCACATCGATAGGAATCGGAGCAGGTTTGCTTTTGCTTTTTCCTATGGAGGCCACTCTCGATGCCCAAATTGTCGATTCAGGATTCTCGGATGCCGCCGCCTGTGCCAATTGTTCGGCGAGCTTGGCCGGAAGCCAAACATCGTCGTCGTCGAGAAACGCAATCCACTTGCTGCGGGCTGCCCTGATTCCCGTATTTCTGGCCGCCGCCAATCCGCTGCCATCGTTGCTCAGAACCCTCACGCCAGGATACGCACGCCGCACCTCGTCCGCGGTGCCGTCGGTGCTGCCATCGTCTACCAGAATGATCTCTGCGGGAGCCACGGTCTGATCGAGAATCGACTTCAACGCCTCTGCGAGGAACCCTCGGGAGTGGCCATTACGAGTACATACGATTGCCGCAACATCACGGTTCATGGAGAATGCCTATTCGTCCGGGCTGATTGCGCCATCCGGATGATAACATCGCGGTCGATCAGGTGGCGTCAGCTTGACGCAAGACGAATCTGTACTGTCCCAGAGGTTTCCCACGCTTCATAAGTCCGCAGGGACAGAGTTGGGCAGGATGAGCGGCCGGTCTGCGGGTCGAAGCCAAGAGCACAGGCCGGACAATATAGCTTGGAATCATCGCACCCTCCATCGGCCAAATCCGCGCCATTGTGAGGACAGGCGGCTTCATAGGCTCTCAGACCGTCCCTTACGCGAACCACCATGATGCGATACTGCGCGGCCTCGACGATCACTCTGGGCGCCGAGGCGGACTCTTCGTCGAGGGTTGCTTGCATGATGCCGGCCGCCGAATCGATGGATCCAGGGATGCGGGGCAGCGCAGCGCGGGGCTTGCCCTGCCGGTCAATCAGTGCAGGTCCAAGATTGTCTTCGCGGCGCAGGAAATACACTTCGTCCCTGCCGCGCTCAATGTCGCTTGCCAACCGCCAGAACTCGCGGGCATAGAAGCAGGAGGGATCGAAGGTAGGCTTGGCGGCATTGAGCCGCAAGGAGATGGCCACGCGGGTCGAATTGGTCGAATTCAGGTGCGTCCCGTGCAGCACCTCAGGGTCGAAGACAAGCATCTCTCCCGCCTTCAACGGCTGAAAGGTTGGCCGGGGCAGGGGGCAGCCTGGCGCCAGGTAAAGCGACCTCGGGTCGCAGCGCAAGTCATCATCATCCGTCTCCGGATAGAGCACCATACCGGCCTCGGCCGGTACATCTCCGATCGCGAGCCAAATGTTGCGCCCTCCTCTTGAGTGGCCGGTCCAGCTATCGCGATGCGGTCCGTGCGCCCAAGCGGCCGGCGGATTACCGCCATGATAAGACTTCGGATCGAAGATCGGATCGATGACCTTTCTGGCGTCGTAGACAGCGCGCATTGGCGGGCTCAGCCGGCCCGTTCCAGGATTCTCTGTAAAGGGACTCGACCGGCGCGCCACTTCGTAAGGAAAATTGATGCGAAGCACCAGATAGTCGTCAACATAAAAGTCACCTTCCCAACCCAAGAACTCCCGTCCGACAGCCACGGCCATGGCGAACAGAGGCTGCCTCAAACGCTCCAGAGCCTGATCGCGCAGCGGACTGAAATCGTCTGCGCTGATCACTTCGTGAAGGCGCTGGATGCCGTGCTGCTGCAAGATCCGCGCAGAGGCATCTCCCTTGATGCGGGCTACAGCTTCCACAATTTCACATGTTGCCTGATCCTTCATCCCATAGCCGGCGGAAAGATCGCGAACATCGCGGCGGAGCCAGAGTCCCGAGAATGGTCCGGCCCGATCATTCATGGTCATTGCAACTCTCGTTTGGCCGGCCCGGCCGATCGATCCGCGCTCGCAGTTGCTTCAGGCCGCCGATTGTGGTCTCTCGCAGATGCTCAATCAGCGGAAGCGCGGCAAGCCGGGCGGCGCGGTAAGTGTCGAGTTCATGAACGCGATCCATCACCGCGGCGACACAGTCCTTTTCCCTCAGCAGGTCAATATCCCAAGACCCCATTCCGACAGTGTCAAGCATGGATCGGCCGCGCTCGTCATAAGAAAGGTGAATGCTAGGGGAGCCGAACGCAAGGCACGGCAGAAAGCCGTGCAGGCGGTAACTCACATGCAGCCTGCAACTTCTCAGCGCGGATATGTAGCGGCCGACGTCGTCGAAGTAGATCGGAGCCGCATTGGGGAACCCTGCCGCAAACTCGAGATCGATGTAGTCATGACAGGCCAGGCGCACAGGCCGCGAGAACTCGACCTGCAGCGCAGAGATGAGGCGTCGAACGTCGTCGGCAATCCTCCATTGCACCTCGGGAACCACACTCATCCGGAAAGGGTGGCGGACGGAAATGATTATCTCGCCGGCTGGTTCGCGATCCGCCCCATTGGGCGGCAAGAACAGAGTTGGACAACCTCCAACGATAACCTCCACGCCCATTTCGCCAAGAATCTTCTGGGAAGCCTTGTCTCGCACCAAAGAGACGGCCGCCCGGCTGACGAGATGCCGGATGGCCGCCTGGGGAAACGCGTCGGTGCGCTTCTGCAGATCGCCATCCCGGTCATAGACGCGACCGTGCGAAAGACCCACTAGCGCCATAGGGCGGCACATAGCATCGACAGCCTGGGCATCATATGTAATCTGACCATTCTCGAAAAGATTGCCGCCACCCAACACCACGGCATCGGCCAGACGGTTTACATCGTATATCTGACGCGGCGTCAATCCGCCGAACTCCAAACCCTTCAGCGCCGGAACGCTGACGATGTTAGCGGCAGTTCCGAAGACCTCATAGAGGAGTTCCGCCGTGGCATATCCGATAATGTCATTCCCGATATTCCGAGTGGTCGGCCGGAAAAAGAAGATGTTCATCGTATCTCAGTTGAAATGACCAGAGCGATGTTGTGGCTGGCAGTCAGATCTGCCCTCGAACCTGAGGCCGCGGTGACGCCCGGGCTGTTTACGATTGGAGCATCATATCAACACAGCCTCACGATTTTCAACCGACTCCTGGATCTTATTGGATATGAGGCGTTTACTGACGTATCGCTACATCTCCATTTTCACTTCTTCACGTGAAACACGGGAACTTGCAGCCAGTCTCTGGGTCCGTCTATAATCCTTTCGCGCAGGCGAGTCTCGTCCGTTTGCGGATTGCGGCGGTTGATTCGTTCCTGGGATTTTCAAAGCGGCGGCTGTTGTCCTGACGCGCATGGTTGACCTGCCGAGGGCGCGTTTTCAGCAGGTCATATGCAGGGGGGAAGTCCATCCTGCCGGAACCTGATCTGCCTGCCTGGCGATGACCGGGGAGGACATGGATGAGTGGAGAGCGTGTGGGGTCTTTTTGCTTAGTTGACAAGTCGTGCCATCGCCGCAAGGCCGAAGTCCTTCTGGTGCGACGGTTCTTCCAGGCAAATGGCTGGACGGAGGCTATTTCCGAGAAGGAGGCGGATTGCGTTCTTCTCTTCACCTGCGCGGAAATGCGCTACAAGGTCGTCAATATGATCAGGGAGGTGGTAGCGCTGAAAGGGCGCATTCGAGCAGACTCTGAGCTTATTGTAGGGAGTTGCCTGCCAAGGACCGACGCAGCGGCTCTAGCCGGGGTTTTTCACGGACGGACGATCACACCGACGGATTTCAGCGTGCTCGATGACTTGCCCGGTATCGCCACCAGAATTGACGAGATGCCGCAAGTCTTCGGGAGGGATGCCACGCCCCTGGCGCTTTCCGGGCCGGCGCGCTGGAGCGGCGTGGATGCCATTCCCTACCCGCTCGCGCGCTGGGCCGCCAGAATTGCGCCCCTCTGCTGCCCAACGGCTGGAATGAAGCGGATTTCGGCCAGACTGGCGAGAAGCAGGCGCATGGCAATTCATGTCTCGGCCGGCTGCAACAAGCAATGTTCTTACTGCGCGATTCGATTTGCCACTGGAAGCGTGCGCAGCAGGCCTGTCGATGTAGTGATTCAGGATATTTCGGAAGGCCTGCGCAACGGATACAGGACATTTGACTTTCTTTCCGACTCCATCGGCGGATACGGACACGACCTTGGCTCGAATCTCGGAGAACTGCTGGATCGCGTCCTGTCGATTCCGGGCTATTTCACCATAGGGATTTCCGATCTGCACCCGCATGAGTTCAGCATGCATTTCGATCAGATTCTCTCTCTATGCAAAGCGAGAAGGATTCACTACCTTTATGTGCCGGTGCAATCGGGCAGCGAACGGATTCTGCGGATGATGAAGCGCCCCTGCGACGTTGGGGAACTGACCCGCAGGTTCAAGGCCATCCGCAAATTCAGGGAAGTATTCTTGCAAACAGGCATCATGGTCGGGTTTCCGGGCGAGACGGAGACGGATTTTGAAGCCACGCTAGCGTTCTTGAAGGCGATTGCGTTCGACAGCGTCTATGTTCATTATTACTGCGATATGCCGAATACAGTGTCTTCCAGGCTTCCGAACAAGACGAGCAAGGCAGTGATGATGGATCGCCTCGGCAAGATAAGCCGCTCGGAGGTTTGTTACAATGCCGCCAAGACCCTTGTGGAGTGGGAAAGCACCATGGCAATCTCGTGACCATCAATTCTGCCGGAGCGGTCACACGGGGTATCTTGGATACTTTATGGATAGGCCATCAACAGCACAGTTAGCCGGGAGCGCCATGAGCCAGTTTTATATGATCGACAAGACATGTTACCGGCGCCGAGAAGAGAGCAGCATGGTCCGGAGTTTCTTCCTGACGAACGGCTGGACTGAGGCGGCGCAAATCGACAGGGCCGACACGATCGTCTATTTTGCCTGTTCGGGGCTGCGATTTCTCGCCGAAGAGAAGATGAGTGAAATAGAGGAGATTGGCTCCAGGATGAAACCGGGCGCCGATCTGATTGTCGGCGGCTGCCTGCCGGGGATGGAGCATGATCGCCTGCGGCGCCGTTTTGCGGGACGGGTTATCACCCCAACCGACTTTTCCGCATTGAACGCGCTTTCTGGAGTAACGACTCCGATCGAAACCATGCCGCGGATATGGGGCCAGGAGGCGGCCTGCCGGCAGTTGATAAAGCCTCGATTCCGCGCCGCCGTTCGCATGGCGGCAGACGACATTGTATTGCGTCTTCTTCGATTCGCAATCGAGCGCAAGCCCGCGAGGCGATTGAAGGATCTGGCGTTGCAGTTGCAGCGGCGCAATACGGCGTCTTTCTCAATTGCGGCCGGCTGCTCGCGGAGATGCGCCTACTGCGCGAAGCCCTTTGCTAGCGGGCAGGTGCGCAGCAAGCCGATCGATGCCGTCGTGCAGAGTATCATCGAAGGAGTGCGGCTTGGCTACAGAGCCTTCGATCTATATGCCGACTCCATGGGAACTTATGGGCACGATCAGAATGTCAACCTGGGGAATCTTCTGGAACGGATTCTAGCCATCAAGATGCGCTTCAGCATTGGCCTCTTCGATGTTCATCCACTGGACTTCATGAGGTACTTCGGCCAGATCAAGAGCCTGTGCCATGCCCGCAAGCTTCATTACATCTACGTGGCTGTGCAGTCTGGAAACGAGCGGGTGCTCAAGTCGATGAAGCGGCCATGCAACGTGCAGGATCTGGTAGCCAAGCTGGTTGAGATCAGGCGGTACGACGGTGTGTTCATGCAATCCGGAGTTATTGCCGGCTTTCCTGGCGAAAGCGATGAGGAATTCGAGGACACGCTTCGCCTTTTGAGACAGGTCGATTTCGATAACGTATACGTCCACTATTATTGCGATATGCCGAATACCGATGCGTCGGCCATGACCAACAAGGTGGACAAAGCGGCTATGCTGCGGCGGCTCGACAGTGTCAAGAACGCCGGTATCCGTCATAATCTTGCTGCGACTCAGCGCGAGTGGGATAGCAATCTGGCGCTGCCGGTCTTGCAAAACTGAAACCCGGAATCGCCAGAAGACCCGCGCCGGCAATGCAGCTCGCGACAAGTCATGGTCGTCAATCCGTCATCTGGAGTGGAAGCCGTGAGATCATTCATGTTCGTCAATCAATCATGCTATCGACGCCAGGAAGAGATTGCCATGGCGAGGAGGTTTCTTTTTGTAAACGGCTACTCAGAGGCGACCAATCTGGCCCAGACGGACATCGTAATCTTCTTTACTTGCGCCTTCTGCAAGAGCAGGGTAGCCGATATGTTACAGGAAATCGGCCGCATCCGCTCCGTAACGAAAACAGATTGCGAATTGATTGTGGGCAGTTGCCTTCCAGTAACGGCAAAGGAAGAACTCGGGGCTATCTTTGACGGAAAGACGATTTCTCCCACGGATTTCAGTGCGCTCAATCTTCTATCCGGGATTACCGTAAAGATTGAGGAGATGGATGACTTGTTTGGAAAGGAAGGAGCGTGTTCTCCGGGAGGGACATCCCCTGGGAGGTGCGCTGAATTGCCAGAAGTGCCGCTCGTGGGCGTCGCAAAGCGGCTTCCTGGAAACAACCGCCTTAGTCTTTTTATCGCCTCAGGCTGCCTGCGCAAGTGCACTTACTGCGCAATTCGATTTGCGACTGGGAAGCTGCGCAGCAAGCCTTTGGAGACTGTAACTCAGAGTGTTGTGGCCGGACTGGAAATGGGATATCGCAGGTTCGAGATTTATGCCGATTCGCTTGGAGATTATGGACTGGACATCGGGACGAATCTGGGCGCGCTGCTTGAATGGCTATTGAAGCACGATGGGGAGTTCACTATAGGTCTTTACGATTTACATCCGCAAGCGTTTCTGAAGTATTTCGATGCGATTTTAGCGTTGTGCAAGGCAGGCAAGGTGCATTATCTTTATGTGCCGTTGCAATCAGGAAACATGCGAATACTGAGGTTGATGAATCGTCCCTGCAATCTAGTGGCGCTACGGGCAAAGCTGAATTCAGTTCGGGAGCTGAGCAGTGTATTTCTTCAAACTGGCGTGATGGTCGGCTTCCCGAGTGAAACGGACGAAGATTTCCAAGACACAGTGGCCTTGCTAGAGGAGATTCGATTCAGCGACGTGTATGTCCACTTTTACAGCGATATGCCGAATACGGAGTCGTCGCAAATGTCTAACAAGGTTGGTAGGGAGCGGATGCTGAGGCGTCTAAGTCATCTGGAATCCACGAATATCCGGTTTGACAGGAGCAAGACTCGTCATGAGTGGTCGAGTATTCCGATTATTAACTGATATCGTGCCGTGCCGTTATAGAATGGCTATAACCCTTTTGCCTGCACGGGGAGTACTCTGGCTATGCGATTAGCAGGTATCAAGGACGGGGCAAGACTTAACGACTGGAGCGGAGAAACAGTAGACTGCTTCATCGCGCAACTTACCCCTGTTCACGGCCAATGCGCAGCCATTGTGCCTGTCAGGTAGTGAGTACAGCTTAGCGTGCCCTGCGCATCCCGGGTTCCGAAAGCTGGACCTAGAACCTGTTATTTGGCGGGTCGCTGTTTCTTCGACAAGGTTTGCCAAAGCGCTAAGGGTCCCACTATCGCTTGTACTCACCGCCGATTCTTGCCTTCTCCTGTCCACAGCGTTGCTGTTTTGGAGTGCCAACCGGCCCGGCGTTCTCCTGCGCCTCTGGAGCCGCACCAGCCTGAACCGCCATTGGCGCCGGTGTCGTTGCTGCTGTGGAAACCGAATCCCGGCAGCTTTGAATCCCCATGCCGGAAAGCAGCCCGATCAACATCGCAGCCCCGGCAATCACCGGAATCCAGATGCGAAGCAAGTCGCTTTTCCATTCATGCAAGAGCGCGTCAATCGTCTTCGCGTGGCTTCCCAGAGAGTAGCTCAGGCGGTTATTGGCATACTCCACTTGGGCAACAACGCCGTTATTTGAATCTGATAGATTGCGCAAAGCGGTTGAGAGTTCCTTCTGCGCAGTCGTCATGGACGTGCTGGTGGCTTGGAGCGCTCTCACCGTGTCCGGTACGCCGGACTGGAGAAGATGCTGGCGCAGACTTTCTCCCAGCAGCTTTGCAATCTGCTTGGGATCAAGGCCGGCTTCGATCTTCTTGGGCAGGACGGAAATCCGCGACTCTAACGCGTGAACATAGCCGAGCATCCTTTCCCGCGCTTCGTCTGAAAGCTGCCGATGAAGATCGAACATCTCCCGAAAGCGTTCACGCTCGTCAGCAATATCCTTCGGGGTGTGGCGAGTGAGCAGAGCTAGGATGCCCATCGCTTCGAGAATGCGCAGCGTCTCATCGTCCGGGCTGAGCGTGCGGGTATGCGCGAGAACACGATAGTATGCAGTCTGCAACTCATCGAGGACAAGCCGGGCGAGAGAGTCGAAGAGCGTCGGCTCTCCCGCCGCGATAACTGCGATTTTGGAAGCGGACGGTGCGGCGCTCATGGCAGGAATGCCTGTCTTGCCCGATCGAATTCAGAGAATAGCTGCCGCCGGTAGCTCTGAGCGCGCATGACGAGAGATGCTCTCTTCAGTTCATCGACCTCGGCCTTCCGCCCCGCAACCTGCCCAAGTTTGATTCCATGCTGACGCATGGGGTTTTCAAGTTCCGCGAGCCGGAACTCCATTTGCAGGATCTCCGGTGAGAACGCTTCGCGGAAGCGATTCGCCTGTTCAGGGGACTTCCAGTAAGTGAAGTCTGCCAGAGCGCTGGTTGCGTTTTCGACGATGACGTATTCAACCCGATCCTGCAGGCGGCTTGCCCAAGCCAGGACGCTTTCGACGCTGGCCGGGTCCGGGGTTACCACGCCAACCGCTGTGAAGCGGACGCCAGTGGCGGCGACATCCTCGTACATTGACTCGAACCAGTCAGCTGCAACTTGTCCGGCCCCGGCTCCCATGTCGGCAAGAATGATGGATGC